>Ga0099826_10001115_pt1 | contig 15334 bp, 6 predicted proteins | sample Mtrugardesep15_FD_76830 | JGI IMG/M metagenome (GOLD analysis project Ga0099826, IMG submission 76830) | Root nodule microbial communities of legume samples collected from California, USA - M. trunc garden sep15 | ecosystem: Host-associated > Plants > Roots > Nodule | place: USA: California... | reverse complement strand
ACCTATAATATTAATATTGTGGAAAATAGGTTTAGGTGGTTTGGTCATGTAGAGAGAAACCCTGTAGATTCTATAGTAAGAAGAGTAGATCAAATAGAAGAGTCATATTACAAGAGGTATAGAAAGACCTAGAAGAACTATAAGAGAAACCATTATGAAAGATTTATAGAGTAAGGAGTTGGATTTAAATATGATTTATGATAGAACAATATGACATATTTCGATCCATGTAGTCAACCCCACTTAATGTGATAATCTTTGATTGTTGTTGTTGTTGTTGTTGTCGTCTTTTGAAATCATTGACTAAGGTTCAACAAAAACTATTATTTCATTTCATGATCAACTACAACATTTATTAATCAATGAGATAATCAACTTCCCGTGCATCGCACGGGTCCAAATACTAGTAAATATTTATAGGGAATGAGTAGGCTTTTTGGTTGTTAGGTCTTCACCTGAACAAATGTTCTTAAGGGACGCTTGTAATGATATGGTGATAGTCACGTCATTGGGTCTAGATTGAACGGTCCAGATATAGCGTCCTGACCGTGATCCTGAGGGAGTTAGGGCATGTCAACGCCATGGACTGCCAATCGTTTAATTCCATGGCGCTCCGAGTCCGAGCTCGGATTGGGTCTTGACCCAGTTCATAACAGCTACCCTCCAAGATATACATATCGTCGAGGGAGTCGGGATTATAGCTTGTAGTTATCCTTTGAGAGTCTGACCTCTAGAGAGGGGACCTCTTATTGAATTGTATCCACTTTTCTCTGTTGGTGAGCATTTGAATCAACCTTTTTTTTGTTGCCAAGAGTGTTTATTGGTCGCTCATGATATGTCATGCCATTTGCTATTTTTTATGTCTTTCTGACCTTCGATGGCTAGGTTTATTGTCTTATATGTGTTTGTAAGGTGCGAGGTTTTTGGTGTGAACTTCACGCTCTTTGTAAAACAAAACCCTTTCAATTTATTAAACATAAAATATGTTGCATGTACAGTATTAAAATAAGTGTTTTGGAGGAATGATGAGAGTGAAATATGGTTGTTTTTTATGCGCTTTTTGTTGTGGTTAATATAGTTGGTTTTCGTATTGGAGACATTTTTTAGTTAGTTTAGTTTTGTCACGTAACTTGAACTTGATGTGTTCTATTTTAAGATGGAGTTGTGTTGTTTGCAAAGTTGTATTTGTTAGTTATATTGACATGAATCAAACTATTACCTATTTAATGAGTTCTTTGTGTGGAATATAGTGATGATTGGTATAGATTGAATTTGTGATCACTTCTCTTATTCCTAAGGTTTTTTTTTACTGAACTTATATATTTAATTGTTGTTTTCAATCACTAGTTGAGTATGTTAATCAAAGTTTCGAACATGGGGATAATTTGTTGGACACATAGAAGATGATATATAAGATTTTCTAAATGTAGTTGATTGAAAGGTCGTAGACATTCTACCAAGTGTTGCAGACGAAGGAAACTTGTGTAAATGTTTTATACTTTTTATTAATTAAATGTGTGTATGTAAATGTTTTTGTATTGTTATAAAGCTTGGAATTAAGGAGTGATAAAAACTTTTTTCATTTTGTACAAGTCAAACAGAATTTGTTGTTCTCCTAAAGAAACAATAAAAGAATGTGGGAGGAATAATTTTTTAAACTATTGAGCTGGGTCTTACTCATATTAAGCCATTTTTTAAATTTGTTTTTTCCCTTTTGAAAATAAGGCTTAAAATCTATATTATCATTAAAGTTAAGATATTATTTAAATCCTTAATTTTAAAGGTTCACCAATGGTCCTCTCTAATTGACCTTCTGTAGGGGTTTCAATTTTTTTTTCATGGTCCCACGTAAATTAAGAAATGATATGTCCGAACTTCAGGAACTAATATTTGACCCCTAATTTCTTCAAATAAAGCCATGGGTTTATCAGTTTCACCAAAGTGAAAAAGGCATTCAAGATAAGAATTATAATGCTCTTGGTTTACTTCAAATGAAAATATCTTGGATAAAAGGTTGATCAAAACTAGAACGAATAAAAAATATCACTTAGAATCTTGGAATAATCATAAACTTCGCTTGTTTAGTACTATTTGTAATAAGTAATAAGTATTTAAATATTTAATATGTACCGTTTGATTCAATATGAAATTAGTACAATAATCACAACACTTGGAAGTTGCCAAAATCATTCCAAAAAAATAATTAATTGAGGCAAAAATTAGTTTGTAATTTAAAAAAATTAGGTTCTTGATTCAGCTTGTCATTATGTCATTGCAGATGTTGAAATATTAATTAAGGCAAAATAAGTATTTGATAAATTAAAAAAAAAATGGGGGTGGTGCTTGTTGATGTTTCAGCTTTGACGGGTTGTCGGTTGCAAATGACGCTCGTTTGAAAGATTGTCATGTAAATAACAAAATATGTGTCATTCTTTTATGTGTTTTACGTAAGGCTTACTTCCCTGAGCAGGTAACAATTGTTGGTGTTGTCTTGCAGAAAATGGTGAAATATGAATTTGCTCAACTATGTCAGTTGGTAGGCAGCACATTTTTTAAATCGAGGAAATGACATGGACTATGTATGTTGTTGCATTTCCTATAATCAAAACATAATAATTGTTCGAATTTTTATTACTTACAGTTAGTTTTCTTTTATTGAGAAATGTCACTTTTTCTCTTTGGTTTTAACAAATTGTTTTGAATACATAATCAAATTTATCTATATTTTCAAGAAACAAAACCGAATTTATCTATATGTGTTGCTCAATGTTTGACATATTTGGTTAGAGGCCTTTGAAGCATCTTACAAAGTGTTGAGTTGGTCATCTATAGTATTGTTAGATGTAACACCATAATCCTCTTAAGCGATAAATTACGCAAATGATACAATCATATAAAGAATTTAGACGTTACTTCGCCAATAATTCACCAAGCATGCATAAATAATTTTCTTCAAACATCGTAGGGGAATAAAAATATCATTACATCAACATTTAACTAATTCATCTCATTGGTTATCCAAAACAAGATAAGTCTCCAATTAGTCGTGTCATCATACAACACATGTCAACACCAATTCAAAATCTCAAAAATATCCAGCATACATAATAAAGACAATCATCAAAGACCGATCCCTATTCAGAGCACTAAGTTTAAGACACCAAAGCAGTAAACGAGGTAGTATGCAGCTATCCTCAAGCGACTCACCAAAGCCAGGCAAACTATTCTTGGACACCGTCTACCCATCCATACAAATAAGATAGGTGATCAACCAAACGACCATTGGGGATTAGTTTACAATTCACAATTAAACATAATCAAATAAAATAATTAACATGAATCAATTTAACGTGATTAATAAGTTCAACATCATCATAAGTCTTCGGGTATACAAACACAATTAAATAATGTTTACTATTAGAGCATGGTTCTAACATTCACAATCATCAACAAAGTCCACCGATGCACATATACACCAATTCATACAAGTCTCGACTCACCAATTATTAAATGCATGCAATGTTCTAAACTATTCTAGATGCATGTGGTACTATAGGATTCCGAAGATAATTTTACCGTTAATGATTCCACCAACATAATAAACATCACCAATTATGTTCTGCAGAAGATATGTAATAAACATCACCAATTACATTCTTCAATTCACCTTAACATGACGTATGAATGCATGGACTTCAAGCAAGGACTCGACAATGCATAACTCACCAAACTATATTAACATATTAATCATCATCGATTATGTTTTTCACCAACATTTGCATTATCAATACTTACATCATACAATCAACAAGTCATTATCAATTCATCAAATTATAATCACCAAAGAAATCATCTTTGACATTTAACACCTTAAGGAAACGATAAAGTTTCAAATCCACATTTCACCTAAAAGACGGACATCTATCCACATTATGATATTCATCATATTAAACACCCAATCATCATCTATTCATTCACATTCTATCATACTAACATGAATTTAGAACTTCATACAAGTTATCCGACCATAAAGTAGTAACTTGACAAAGTTCGTCTATTTTTATGAAAACTAGCATTTCTAATCATTCCACTAAAATCAAATTAACCAAATTCAAATGCCTCAACCGAATATATACAAAAATCACATTTGAGTGCAGTAGCATATACATATATGTTTCATAGGCCAACTCCGATTAGTTTCAAAATTCACCTAAGTTCGTCTCATTTTATCATTTTCTAAGTTATTCAACAAAACAAGTCAAACAAGTTTAAACAACTCAACCAAGCATATAGAGTACTCACATATGATCACAATAACATATGCATATAGGCATCATAGGCCAATTCACATCAATCCTAAAATTTCACAAAGTTCGTATCGTTTTGTCGTTTTTCAAAGAATTCAAGTTTTCAAAGGAAAACCAAGTTAAAGCTCAAAATTACCATCCAAAATATTTTTATTTTTATAAATCATAACTACAGTAGGCAACCCTAATCCTACCCTTTTATTTTGAGAAAACGAGTTTTTGAAAAATTCGTGTTCTTGAACCATTTTCAAAAAGTTGCTGATACGATTCACAAAATCAAATTCAATCTAACTCAATTGGTGTTTCTAAAGGTTTAGAAAATTCAAATACAGTTAAGTACATCAAAAGAATCATTTTGGAATCGCCTGAATCGACCCCGAACGCCAAGAACGACCCAAAACATGGGTGGTTGCTATGTGCAACTCGCCACATCGAGTTACATCAGAACATGTCACCCTGTTTTGGTTGTTCCCTATTGGGAATTTCTAATTTTTCACCCAAAATTCAAATTCCATATTTTGATTCCCTTAACCCCAAATTCGACCTCAAAACTTGTACACTAGTTTATAAATATCAAAAGACATTCAAAACCACAACAAACATTAAATCATACCATCAATTCACCTCAAATTCATCAAGAATCACAATTCGCTATTTATGATTCATTTTCTTCAAAACTCAATAAAACAACAACTTAACCATAACTTCACAAATAGCAATATCAAAATAAATTATATTTTAAAATGAATATTATTTTACTTTTCAACTTAGAATTCTTCTTTTTTCAATTAATTTTATGCCCTGACTAATGGACAAAAATGAACCCACTAAAACTTTAACCTAAAGTGACATTTTACTGCCCTGTTAAGATTAAAAATTTAATAGGCAGCGCAGCTAGCCCCCCAACCTCCATTTTTTAGCTACACACTTAAACCGTCGAAATAACGAAAAATTTCTGTCTCTTAAATAATTATCTCAACTCACTAGTAACTTAGTATAAAAATTATTCCCACTTAAACACTAAAATAACCTTATAAATAAAATAACTAATTTACCCTTACTTGTCAAGTGACTAAAATACCCCTGAGTTCAAAATGACTAAATATCCTTCTAACCCAAATAAAATACACATAGAGATAATTAATCACACATAAACACATATAATAAATAATTAAAATAATTATAGCGAAAGATGGGTTGTTACATTAGACATGAGTTAGTTGATATTGATAATTTAATCACTTAACTTTTCTAAAAGAAATAATAATTAAAAACATAACTTTTCTAAAATGTTTGAAGTTAGTAAAACGGAAACAAGGAAGACATTGAGGGAAGCTATGATCAAGAAAGAATAAAGATACATCATGTTTGATGTAATTGTTGAATGCGATGGTTCATTTTATTGTTGTATTTGTATTTGCAATCGACTGTAATATTCTTAGTTAACACTATTAAACTAAGAAATCGATAATTCATGAATGATTATGTCATTTTGTCAACCATTTTTAAAACAATTTTTTCCGTAGTTTATTACTTTTTTTTTGTTACTTTATAGTTAAATCTCGTTATATTTATTTAGTTAGATCTCGTTATATTTATTTTCAGAAATTATACATTTATAGTTTTTTAAAAGATTACTTATTTGTGTAATCATCAATTGGGTTGTTATTTAATTGGTTATTTATGTATAATTTAATTTTTAATGAAATATTATATATAACCTACTATATTGATTAATGAACCATATTATACATTGTATATTCTTTATCATTTTATGTTTAAAAACATCAATTGGGTTGTTATTTAATTGGTTATTTATGTATAATGTAATTTTTAATTAAATATTATATATAACCTACTATATTGATTATTGAACCATATTATACATTATATATTCTTTATCATTTTAAGTTTAAATAATTGATAATGCAATTAGAATTTATTTAACGTCAGTTAATGCTCTTATAACTAATCTTATATTTATCTATACATAATTTTGGAAGATATGGTTGTAAGTTAGACTGAGAGTTATTTTTATTTATCAATATAATGCTAAATTATTTTTACTTTAATACTGTAAACATATATTTAGTTAGTGGACCAAGTCAATATTTTAAATGTTGTATGGTTAGTTGTCTTGGTTTATAATTTCGTTTGTTTATATTTTAATAGTTATTTGTTTTTAAAATATCTATCAATGTGGTGTTGTTTTGAATTGGTTTATGTTTACAATAAAATTTGAAGATAAATTATCAAACAAATGTTGTGTGGTTATGTGTTGGTTGTTGAAGATTTTCCAAAAAAAGTTTAAACAAATATTTGTATCTTTATTTATGTTTTTATTGTTACTCAAAGTTGTTATGAAATTGGATGTGAGGCATCTACCTTGAAGTTAGTTATTGTTGACGATAATGAAGTTGGTCATCTAAAGCAAAACCTTTTTAAAAAGTTTAATCAAGTTGGTAAGACGGAAACAAAAAAGATATCAAGGTAGGTTAAGATCGAGAGAGATTGAATATATATTTGAAGTGTTTGTTGTAGTTGTTACTCATCTTGAATAAGATGATTTTTTGTATTGTTAATGTAATGATTGGTTTGGTTAATATCTTGAATAAGATATTAACAACTTAAACATTGGTTACTAGTATTCTTCTATGTTTAAAATGAGAGCCCCTAATATTAACCCCTTTCTATAAGGTTCACCCATGCTCCTTTCTAAGTGACATGCAATAGTGGGTATACTATGCACTTACTTTTCATTCATGTTACATATCAAATTGTTAAAAGACAAAAAGGACCCATAAAGTTTATTATTTACTAGACAATCTTTTGATTCGTTTCAAGACTATCTATGATAAGATTGGTGGCCGAAATTCAAAATTTTATCGCCTGATTTGTTTATAAAAGTGTAATTAATATAGTACATGTCATCATCGTAAGTAGGTAAAGTTAATTATTCAATTTATGCAAATTTGGAAATTAATCTAAGATTTTTATAAACAGTTGTTTAAAGAAGAAAAAAAGTTTGAAATAAAATGACAACACCCAACTTCATCAGTATCACCATGGAGTTTTTAGATCTCAATGAGGCGACGACAATGAAAAAGGTTGACAAATGTGGTTTGGGCATCCAATTGTTTACGTGGTCCATGGAAATTAAATAAGTACGTGTTGTGGTGTTTTTCTTTAAGTTAGATAAAAGATTAAGGATCAATTGGGTTGAAAGGACATGGATTCTAGATGCAAGGTGAAGCAAAATTTGAAGATCGAAACAATGGTGGAAGGGGAGAAAAAACAAGGACTTTGAATATAAACCTTTTTATTTTATGCATTTAAATATTAATACGAGTCATACTTTAACTTATTGCACAAATGAATGTAAACATAAAAGTAAGTGCATATAATACCCACTATTACCGATCACTTAATAAAAATCATGAGTGAACCTTATAAAAAGAGGTCCATATTGATATTAGGGGTTCCCTACATACATAAAAAAATATATATGATATTTTGTGCACCCTTCTAGTTTATTGGAGTTGTAATGTCGGCAATATGTTTATAAGCGTTTGCTAGTTAATTAAGTGAAATATGCGAATATTTCTGTTCTAACTTATCAGTTAATAATTTTCTATTTTATAGTATTTTTTAAAATTAAGATCATCTTCTCTATAAACCTTGTTGATAACTTTTTTTTTTTGAAGGAAGAAAAAAAAAACTTAAATGATATCAATGACTAAGTTTCTGCCACATATCGAATCTCTCACATCAATGAAAAATTTGTACTAGTCCTTTTAAGGTAAGGATTCTGAAAAGTTTAGATTTCGAGACAATCACATATATTGTCTACGGGGTGGTAAAATATCATTCAATATTAATAAGTTGTAGATTGAGATTAAACCATCTACTAGTTTGTCTATTTTTCCGTAAGATACTCTTACATAAATCTATGATAATGTCATCAAAAACCTGGCCATTTAAACGAGCAACAATGTAATAATTATTTCCCACTAAGTTCTCATTAGAACCAATGGTACGGAAATTCTCAAAAGTGAATTGGTCTAAATTCCTCATATCAATTCAGAGAAAATATATAAATTAAACTATTATGTGATGTAATTTCTAACTAGAAATATTATTAAAAGAGAGAAAAGTAGAAGATTTTAGAATTTCATGTGACCTTGTCAAAAAGAGAGAAAAAAAAAATGATTTTTTTTTCTTCTGAATGACTCTATTTTATTTTTTAAAATGTATGCAATATCATAAAAAATAAAGTTAAACTAATATAGTTTTTTCAAAAAAAGCTAAAATAAAAAATTTCTCAAATCAAATAGATCATATATTTTTTTGAATATAAATCAAACTCGGTACTTAAGGGATTACAATACACACATTGCACATCAAATAATACGGCTTTCCATGACTCACTTGTTAATCATCTCCATCAGTTTGGCAGGCTACGAGGTTTTTCGAAAAACAATAAACTATCTTTCAATATTATTTGGCTTTCTATGGTATGGATAGTTTGGAAAAAACGTAATAAGCGTATTTTCCAATCAAAGGAAGAAATACGAGGTTTTTCGAAAAACAATAAACTATCTTTCAATATTATTTGGCTTTCTATGGTATGGATAGTTTGGAAAAAACGTAATAAGCGTATTTTCCAATCAAAGGAAGAAAGGTTGCAAGTGTTAGGTGAAAGGGTGAAGCTTCAGTCTTTCTGGTGGTTGAAATCGACCTACGTCACTTTCGATTTTGACTACCAATTTTGAAGGTTAAATGCCTTGTTTTGTCTAGATGCAGTTTTATAGTTTTTCTTCCCTTTTGTGCCGTTTAGCCGCTTGTGGCTTTTGACATATTGTAATTAATTTGTTCTTTTCATGGTGCTTTGGTACATCTTGTGTTTGAAGCATCCTTTTGTGGTTTAAATATTTTTTTTGGCTTTTTTTATAAAAAAAAAAATACTTGTGATAGATTTCAATATAAGTAAATCATAATAATTAGTTAATTACATGCCCAATCTCTAAATATTTTTTTGGAAGACAATGATGAAGATCACATTGAAATGTAAAGACAACTTCTTCTTTTTTGGTACAATGTAAAGACAACTTTTCTTTAACCGTTCAATTTTTTCAACAAATTAAAAAATATAAGACAGTGGGATCGACATCTTATAACAAGTATAATGTAATAATCATTCTAAATATATTTTCAAAAATGGCAATTGAACTCGAAATTTCAAGTGTTCATCATTTACACACTAGGCATCAATTACCCCTGGTCATTTTAAAAACTAAGAACATTGATATTTTCACATAAAATTACAATGATAAAATACCAACCAACACTACGAGGAGATTGATTTTGATTATGATATACATTATGCATACAATGTAATGTCGCCGCAACGAATATTCGTTTCACTTTTAATTTTAATTAACCAACGATTTGTAGTGTTTCATGAAAAAAGTAAGAAACATACTCTATTTTCTTTGTTATTTTAATAATAATATGTAATTTAATTATTTGTCGATACCAAAGGACAAATTATTGTGGCTTCGTTACGAAGATATAGCCAGCTGTTAAAAAAGTTTTAGGAAGAAAAGAAAAACAATTGGCAAGTAAGAAGCTTGTTCACCAAGTAAGTCTCAAGCTTCTTCTGCAAAGACAATCACAACTTTAGAAAACTATTTTAATTTTTTTTGTCAAAAAAAAACTATTTTAATTTTAAAATTAATATTTTTTTTGATAAATAAAGGTTAATATTTTTGTGTGGTTTTGTTTTTGCAGGCATTATCAATTCAATGAAAGTTTATAGTCATTGATGTTCCGTTGGGAGCAAAATAAATAATAAATTATATAATTTCATCAACAATATTTTTTTAATAATTGTAAAAGAAAAACAAGATTTTTTTAATAATAATAAGTGAGATGGCAATGACTAAAGGGTATCCAATAGCATTGTTTTTTTTAACGGTGCAAACCAATTTTTTATTTTTTTTACAATTTAACGGTGCAAAGGAAAAACATTGTTTAATAAAAATTAATCTAAAATAATTAAAAAAAAAGTAAAATTTTATAAAAAATTGTGTAATATCAAAAATAAGAATAATTAACTTTTCCATAATTTTTTTCTAAATATATTTTATAATAAAAAATTTAAATGAAATGATGATGTCATAGTATGTAATATACAAAAACATACATCCTTCAAAAAAATAAAAAATACAAAAACAAATATTTTATAATAAAAAATTAAAACGAAATGATGATGTTATAGTACGTAATACAAAAACAAAAGAGATTTAAAATTACCTCTCACATTAGCAGAGTGGGGTTTAAGATATACTTTTTTATTGTTTGAAATTCATAGGTAATTTCCTCAAAAAGAAATTCTTAGGTAATGTCCATATGACCCTGATTAATAATTTTGTTAAGAAATGTTTGTTAATGACCGTATAATTCAAATGATCAATTTCATCGTTCGATAATAGATTCGGTCGAGACAAATAAACTCTTTATAAATTTAAAGTCTTCACCACCAGACCAACTTCAAACCAAGGGTTTAATACTTAACAGTACACACTAGATTAGATGCGTAAGAGAGAAGAAAGGATTTAGTGAGGAGGGAGAAAATGGTAATTTAAGGTGGGTCGAATTTGCATTTACTCGACAGCGAGTAACATTTGTCTGTTATGGCAGAGAGAGGCATAAACTCAAACACTTTGATTGCATTGATTTCTTCGTTTAATTTGCAACTACTGCAATTCCAAAGATTCCTTCTGCATTCACATTGCATTCATCACTTCAAATCATACACAACAATATCAAATTCTTAGCTCAATGATTGAATTCAAATAAACAAAAAAATTGTGAAAATTTGATAATAATAAGAGAATGAGTAATGAAAATGAAACTGCAATATCAAACAATGGAAGTAAAATGGAAGGTTGGTTATACCTAATTCGCTGTAACCGTTTCGGACTTCAATTTTCCAGAAAACGTTACTTTGTTCTTGATGATCATCTTCTTCGTAGCTTCAAATCCGTTCCCAATTCTACCGATCAGGTTTATCATTTTTTTCAATTTCATTTCACGTTTTTTTTTTTTAATTTTTCTGATTTTTTTGGTAGAAAGCAGTACTAAATTGAGTTTGTTTTTGTTTTTAGATTCGATTATGTGAAATTGTAAGTTTTTTTCTTTCAGGATCCTGTGAGAAGTGCTATTGTGGATTCATGCATTCGTGTAATGGATAATGGAAGAGAGAGTATTAACAGAAAAGTATATGCTTCATTTTATTTAATTTTATTGGTTTTTGTGTTCAAATTTCAAACTATAATTTATTATTAGTGTATGTTTGGTTACACTTTTCAATGAGGCAAAATTGCTAGAAAGCAGAGTTTTTTATTCTGGAATTGATTTTCATCGTCAAATTCACTTTTACATGAATATATCCAAACATAAAATAGTTTACCTTCAACTCATGTTTAGTTTGAATCAATTCACTCAAAATCAACTAAATATTCACTAATGTTGCTTGTGGTATGCTTAATGTTTTTTTTTGTTATGTGTGTGGACTGTAGGTGTTCTTTATATTCACTCTTTATAATACTTCAAATCACAATGATCAATTGAAGGTGAGGTTTTTATTAGGCTTACAATATAGTGCTTTGCTAATTTGAAATTATATTTCAATTTGGATTTTTAAAACATGAGTGTTGTAGTTAGGAGCAAGTCGTCCTGAAGAAGCAGCGAGGTGGATTCAGTCCTTTAATGAAGCATCTTTAAAGGTACTACTACATACATGCATACATACAAGCGGCAACTTATTTTGTAGCTTATAGCATAAGCGCCTATCATATAAACACTTATGAATAAGCTATTTCTATTACACAGGATAAAATAAAGTCAAACTGTGTTTATGTAATCTTTAAGTTGTTTTCATTAGCTGTCCTGATGAACATGTTGTTGATAAGTTAAGAGATTAACGACTCTTCTAGTATGTTCTAAATGGTATCTTTTAAGCATACTCTCTTAGTATTAAGCAGTGCTATTATGTAGTCGTTGTAGTTATTTTATCATGGGTATGCACAAGTCTATATAAGCATTGTATGCCTCATTACTAGAATGAATGAAAATAATAAAATTTCCTTTCTAAATTCTCTCTAAATTTCTGGAGTGTGATCCCTACTCGAATTGGGTCATATCACATGTCATATAAGCTGTTTTCATAAGTTCTTTCAAACAATGTCACAAGTCTTTATGTCAGTAGATAGGCTTATATAAGCCAATCCAAAGAGGCTCATGATCTGAAACGATATTTTACTTGTTGTGGAACTGTTTGAACGATGGATGAAGCTACTGCTGTTACCTTGTGTAGGGTGCCCCGGAAGCTATAGGATCTTCCAAGAGGAGATGGCAATCCTTTAGGTATTTATATTGTTCCTATAAATGATTTTAACTGCAACAAAAAGTCTTAAGTTGATTGAACTAACGAGTATTTGAGGCTATTTTGAGCTGTTCTCATTTTTGTATGCATCTGTTGCATGAACTTTTGTTTTCTTTTTTGGTGCCATGCTTGCAGCTTAAGTGGATCTTCTAGTAGAAGTCAACAATTTTCTATAGACTGGACACTTTCTTCTTCTGATGTTATTGCCCCGTCACCTTGGACTATCTTTGGCTGCCAAAATGGTAAAAGTTTATTTCACTGTCTGCTATTGGGGTTTTCTTTTTTTGAAAATTGCTTCATAATTTCAGATAATTGAAATCTAGCTAAAACTTGGACAAATGTGTCTATGAGTGTAATGCAGGTTTACGATTATTCAGGGAAGCAAAAGATAGGGGTTCTTGTGGGAAGGTTGACAAAATTTCTTTTAAGTAATTGGTTATTTATATTTAATTTAAAACTGAAAAGACTAATTCTCGAATATCGTCCAATTTCCAGAAATGGGATGATCACCCTGCAATAATGGCTGTTGGTGTGGTAGACGGAACTTCAGAAGCCATTTTCCAGACTCTTATGTCACTTGGTCCTTCAAGATCAGAGTAAGTCCATTAGGTGGATGTGATCATCCACAACAGCATTGCTATATTAACAAGAACACATTATCTTATTTAACGTTTGTTTCTTTTGCATTAGGTGCAACTTTTAATTCGTATTGGTATAAGGACATTTTGCCTTAGGATAATTTCATTTTGTTGCTTATTGACTTGAGTTTTTAATGTGTTATGTTTAGGGGGGAGGAGTTTGTTTTGCATTTTGTAACTTCTTTTAACAGCAAATGTTAGTTGGGGAGTTGAACATATGTCCTACTTATCACTCCAAGTCCAATCCCTTTGTCCCTCCCCTGAAACCAACCCATCCACCTTATAACCCCTTGTGATGGATAGAATTACATTGTCACGGCATATTATATTTATGCAATTTTACTACATTATTATTATTTTTGGATAAATGATGAATTATTCCTGTACAAGAGAATGCTAGAAGTACACGAGTAAAATAAACTAAAAACCAGAGCACTGAAGAAATGAAAATCATCTGAATAAACCTTACTAATCTTCACATGCTCCATCTTTGAAAGCCATTGGCCAATGGTCCCCCTGCATTCTATCTGATAGTCATTAGCGAATCATCATTTTCATAAAAAAAGAACAGCATAATCAAATATCGCCCAAGTTCCTTTCTCATTTTAGTCTCCCCAAAGTTTGATAAAACGGCTCTGAATTATATTAACAAGTCTGTCATCAACCAAAACCTATATCAAGATCCAATGGAACTTTTAACTGGACATTGATAATGATCTTTAACTTTTATGGTCAACAACCATGCCCATGAACCAAGGTAAACGTGAGTGCTTTGTTTGGAATGATAGTGTGTAGAAATCTGGGCTGTATAGAGAAAGTTTAGTCATAAACAGGTTACATTATAGCAGCGGATAGGTAAGCAGTTCAATCACGCTGAAATTTTATAAACTATGGTTTTCAAGTGCTTTATGCTTTGTTATGTATTCGTTTGCAGATGGGATTTCTGTTTCTACAAGGGGAATGTAGTTGAGCACCTGGATGGTCACACCGACATTATTCACAAGCAGCTCTATAGTGATTGGTTGCCTTGGTAAGACACAATCCTTAAACGCTTATCATGTACCACTTCTTGTTATGAGGCAGTACCGGCTGGCCTTTTTCCGGTACTAGTTTTATTAGTTTCATACCATGTTTTTTACAGGGGAATAAAACGAAGAGACCTTTTGTTGCGGCGCTATTGGAGGAGAGAAGATGATGGAACCTACGGTAGTAGTGAACTGTAGAAGAAAATATATGTGCAAATAGCCACTTGTTCTGAATGAAACTAACTTCTTTTGTTTTCCTTGTCACAGTTATTCTTTACCATTCCGTGTTTCACAAGAAGTGTCCTCGCCAGAAAGGCTATGTTCGTGCCTGCCTTAAAAGTAATGTATGCTTAAATAGTAGACATTTATTTTCCATTCTATTAGCTGGTCTGTACAACCTAAAAAGTAAATTTGATACTATTGTAATCATGAATCATGATGTTCTTGCTTTCAATAATCTTCATACTGAGCTTTAAGAGTAGTTCGTCAATTCTCTAATCATTTTCTTTCACTTAATCACTATACTATTGTCATCATAGTATCCAATTAATCCATACTTTAGGATTTCCAAATTTGTTTTTATAGACGTTCTTTTTATTGATGTTCTAGTTCATGAGAAAGTTGATAGATAGAAAATTTAGATGAAAATTCATTAAAAAGAGTAGTTGAAGGATGACAAATTACATTCTTTTGTAGGTGGAGGGTATGTTATATCACCGGCGAACATGGGAAAGCAATCTGTTGTAAAGCACATGCTTGCTATTGATTGGAAAAGCTGGAGATCTTATCTCAAATCCTCATCGGCATACTCCATGACCATTCAAATGCTTGGGAGAGTTGCCGGTAGTCTTCTTTTGTTGACAATTTTTATATTATTGGACATTGCTATTGTATGTTTACGACCTACAATTATTT
>Ga0099826_10001112_pt1 | contig 15353 bp, 7 predicted proteins | sample Mtrugardesep15_FD_76830 | JGI IMG/M metagenome (GOLD analysis project Ga0099826, IMG submission 76830) | Root nodule microbial communities of legume samples collected from California, USA - M. trunc garden sep15 | ecosystem: Host-associated > Plants > Roots > Nodule | place: USA: California... | reverse complement strand
TATATATATATATATATATATATATATATATATATATATATATGCTCTTTGGTGGGGTTTGGGCACGGATTCACTATTTAGCTTTGGATTCCTACCACTTCCACACTTCATTTTTTTATGCCTTTTGAAAATTCATATGATTGCATGCCTTTTTCAGTTATGTTGAGTATTGTTATTTTATTTAGTGAACGTGCCTCTTCTAAACTATTGAGATTATTTAAGATTAGGTTCTTGACAGATAATTTTCAGATATTTTAATAATATATTACAGCTTAATATATATGCTCTTTGGTGGAGTTTATGCATGCATTCACTATTGTTTTTTGTTTGACGCCTTTCACATTAAATGTTTAAAGGCACACTCTTTAATATTCATCTTACTAAGATTTTTTTGAAGAATTCATCTTACTAAGATTAATGTTGAAGTTAATCTTACCAAGGCCAGACTTGAAATGGAGTAATCTATTAATGCTAAGATTGAGGCTTTGGATTTCCCTACATATTTTGGTTTTGCTCCGACACCTAATTTGGAGTAGATTTTTTTTGCATGGAATTGCAAGTTTTCTAAATAGAGTGCTAAATTATTGCTGTAATGTGTCTGTTTCTTCTTTCCCCGATGGGTTTGTTGTCTTGTTTCTTATGTTCACTTATTGGTGTGAATAGTTTCTGATATTAACTAAAAGACTTCAGATTTTAATCATTTTTATATGAAACATGTCACTGTACAATATAAATTTTGAATTTCAGGTTCGTCAAGAAATTTCTCCATTTGTTTTAAGTGTAATTTCATGCCTGGTACCAATTCTTCAGCATGCAGAGGTCACTATCTTATCTTTTTGTGTATTATTGATAGTTTTGGAGGGAGTCAGTTGCTAATCTTTATTGGTTAATTTTGGTTTTAGGGACTCAACAAGTCACTTATAGAAAATAGTGCAATAACACTGGGGAGGCTTGCATGGGTCTGTCCAGACCTTGTATCACCACATATGGAGCATTTCATGCAACCTTGGTGCAATGCTCTGTCAATGTAAGTTATCTGCCCATTTCTGGAGCTCTTATCTTTAAAATTTCTTGGACCAAATATTGTCTGGCGAACCAAAAAACAAAATATTGTGGCCAGATCAAGCACTGAGGCTGTAAGGGGAGGATATGAGATTCTGCAATTCAAACTCTTGTTTGAAAATTCAATAATCCATATTCTCTTCCTACTGTATTTTGTGAAAATTTGAGTATAACTCCCCTTCGACCCAATCTTCAATGTGAGTCGTTATTGTAATTGGGTTGTGTTAACCTTATCTCTTTTTTACAGATATCTTTTACTTCTGCTAATTAATAAGATTCAGAACATAAATCGAGATCTGAGTTTCTTCTCTTTCTCCAAATTTAGTTTTCCATTATTGAAATTGTTTTACATATTTTAGTCTTGGAATTTGGATTGAGGTAGCATCAACCCAACCGAAACAGCTTGTAAGGGGAAGGATACCTCCCACTTATAAACTTATTTTCCGGCTGTGTCTCATCTAATGAGAAAATTTTAACACACTTCTTTCATGTCCAACAGTGGACATCTGGACCCGAGTGGCCTGATGGTGGGTGGCCCAACACATGTTGGATATACTCTGATACCATTTTAGAATTTGGATTGAGTCTAACTCAACTCGTCAAAACTAGCCTGTAAGGCGAGGGATGACTCCCACTTATAAACTCATTTTTAGGTCACATCTCATCTAATGTGGGACTCTTAACATATAGCTTGTTTGTCAAAACATAAAAGTTTTGTTGGTTTACTTTTGAAACTGATCAATGCTAGTGCTTGTGATCCTGTATTTGGTAGTCATGCGTAGAAACATATGATGGGGATTAAACTAATCTCTGATTTTTTCCACTTTACAAATTGATCCTGGTTTTTAGATGTCATCTCTTTCTTTGCCGGATATCTTTTGTATCTAAATTTTCTTGTATGATTTGTGGCAGGATACGAGATGATGTTGAGAAAGAGGACGCCTTTAGAGGCCTATGTGCTATGGTATGCTTCTCCTTTTAACACATAACTTTATGCACGTAGACTGGTCATGTAATCAGTGCTTTACAATTTACGTTTGTTTTCAGGTCAAAGCCAATCCTTCTGGAGCTCTAAGTTCGCTTGTTTACATGTGTAAAGCCATTGCAAGTTGGCATGTATGTTTGCCAACACCGCCATTTTTTTTAAATGTCAAGTGATTTGTAGTTCCTAATATAGTCTCTTTTGTTGACATGTATAGGAAATAAGGAGTGAAGATTTACACAATGAAGTCTGCCAGGTCTTGCATGGGTATAAACAGGTTAGTGTTGCTTGTCTGCTGGAAACACATCTTCCTTAGGAATTTTATGTATAGGTTATAGCTATAATTCATTTGTCATGAATATGAAACTAAATTAATGAAGTAAATCTTTTCACCTTTTTAGTAGGCGTGGCCCTTTGTATGATAAAATTGGTATTAAATAGTGCTTTGTTCTGTCTTAAATCCTGATTCCTTGGGGGAGAATTTATGATATTCCATGATTGTTATATAGATGCTGCGCAATGGAGCATGGGACCAGTGTATGTCTGCATTGGAGCCGCCGATAAAAGAAAAGCTTTCAAAATATCAAGTATAATTTGATTGAGTGAGCATTGTATCTGCATTGACCTTGGTCATTATGTGTGTTGTCGAGCGATATTCGAGTCATGATTCGTATTGAGAAGGAGCTTAGTCTTGGTCCAATTTTATCGGTCAGGGTTATCAGTAATTTATACAATTCGTTTAGCTTGATGATTACAGGCAGGCAGTTCCACAAGTCTTCAAGGTCTTATTTGACGGTGTTTCCTATAAGAAATGTACAGGGAAATGAGTTTCAACCTTCGGAAATGCTTGATTCTTTGTTGTCTTTATAGTTAAAAAAGCCCTAATTCAGGCTAAGAATCTGATTCGGCATTTGAGTTCATCGTCACAGTTTTCCAATATTTAGTGAGTTTATAGGTTTTGTGAATTTGGTTATACAGTTTTGTACCACTAGATAGAGGGAGAAGATGTGAAGGGGTGTTATGTCCCGACAACTTGTAGTTTCTGCGTATTTAGTTGTTCCATTGTTTGTAACACTTAAAGCCGGTTTCAGCTATATGTTGCCTCAGGCAGGCATCGTTTGAATTTTGATTGAGACAATAAATATTTAAACTTTGCGTATTTCATTGACCATTTTTTTTTCTTCTTTCAGCTAAAAGCATTGTTAACATTATTTTCTTAACGAGTGTGTGGTGTTGTCAATGTCTTTGTTCCTTAGTAGTACAAATATCTACGGTTGCTCGTTTGTTATTGTTTTAGTGACATGAATTTTTACAGTCAAACAAATCCGTCTTTTTCTTAAAGTATTTTATGCATGCAAAAACTAGATTGGTTTCTCTAGTGGTTCATGTCATAATAAACGGCAGCGGTTATGGTTATGGTTATGGTGCATAAGGATTTACCTTGCATAAATCCAGAAATGGTTTTGGAGTACAATTCACAGAAACCATTAAGTACAACTCACAAAAACGGGTCATTAGTTTTTTTCACCTGCTAAAAACCATTAAGTACATCTAATGGTTTTGGAGTACAACTCACAGAAACCATTTTTGAATTTATGCAGGATGCATAAGGATTTCCTTATGCACCATAACCGCACCCATAATAAACTTGGCTTGTAGCATAATACACAGAATTATGGTACACAGAATTATGGTATAAAAAATGCATGACTTTTTGGCAATGTGACATTTATATTTGCAATGGATTAAAATCTTTCCAATGATTATAAAGAATACATTGGAGCCTATTTATACGCATAACTTCATATGAAAAAGAGAAGATAACAACTAACTACTCCCTAAAAAAAATCAACTAACTACGATAACTAATTTAACTAACAATCAACTAACTATTAACAAATCTTAACAAACTTATCTCTTATATCCCAACCTCTAAACCTTGTTTTCGTGTGCAAGTTTTCTCCAAGAACACAGATTTCACATTCACTTTCTTCTCCAATCTTCCAAAACCGACAACCATTTTTTTTTTCCTTTCAAAATTTGGATACCCCAATGTTTTTTTTTCTTTTCTCAAAAACAATATATATTTAGTTAAATCACATACATTATTTATAAATTCAATAATAAAGTAGTAACCTCAGTCCATTAGTCTTAGCTCAATTGGCAAAAATGACAAAATTGATAAACCGAATGTTGTGATCAAGGTTTGAACTCATGTCCTTCATTTGTATGTGTGAATTTCAAGACTCTTACCTTTTCGTCTATCAACCAAACAGAAAAGTAGTAATCTCAATCTTGATTTACCCAAATAAAAGGAGATTGACGGAAACTTGGATAACACAACATGGGTGTTTACTTTCAAGGCCCTTTGGAATTTCTTTATTCTGGAAATGATGTTTCGTAATTATGTCGATGACCCAAAAATCAATGGGTCAGATTCTAGATCAAATACATCAATTATTCAATAAATCTAAAAATTCAATTGTTCCTTATAAATAGCACCGGGATGAGTATTATAGTTTGTGTTATTTTGTATACCCCTTGTTTTTATAGATTAGAGTTGAAGTGTTTTTCACTCGCCTGACATTTGTTTTGGCTTCATTCTTTTGTTAAAATGTTTGGCCAACCATCTAATGCCTTGTCATTATCGATCATTTTCAACGATTCTATTACCTCGTGGTCTTGAATCCGACGATAGAAGTATTAATTTCGATTCTCTTCTCTAAAGTCCATCATGTTAGGGTCCAATAAGATCTATATCCTACATTAAAAAAATTGTTGCAATAATTATTTCATTTGTCTTTTATATCATTTTACTAAACCGGAAGTTTACATTCTTCATCCTTTGCATTTGAAACTACTATGTATTTACATATGAAAAAATCAGGAAGAATTGTAGTTATATGGTAAAAAATTCAAGCAAATTCTTTTTCTGGACTGTTGAGAAAATATCCTTAGATAAATACAACAAAAACTGAATGTGCAGAACCAACAAAGCAAAAGTTGCATTAATAAAAACCTTTAGGATTGTTTTAAATCTTTGCTCACTCTATTACAACAATGCAATGATGTTACCATAATTACAAGAGTCGATAAGAAGGCTATAAGAAATGTAACGGCAGAGACAAGTTCAGAATGCGCCTTTTTTCCAGATGGTATTCTCCAAACAAGACTAGCATCATACATATTGGCATCATCATTTTTCAATTTAAACAAACAATTGCTGTTTTTCACCTTTTCCTTTGTGTTGCAGCGCAGTAACATATCTGGTGCACCAAATTCAACTATTGAGTAGCCACTTTCATTCAGAGGCTGCAAAAGAAGAGTGAAACATAAGGGAGTGAGGCAATACAGCAGTGTACCTGGTAAGGGACAACCTAGCAGTACTAGTATAGTATTTGCTTAGGACAACTTTATTATTCTTGCAAAGGGACAAATTTTATTATTCTTCCTAGTATATAATTACAACATAGAGCACTAATGAATTATCAATGCAATTTAGGGCCCGTTTGTTTAAAGTTCTTAAAAAATCATTTTGAATGTTTGTGTTTGTGTGTAAAGCTATTAACTTTAGAAGAAAATCATTTTAAATAGAATGTAGAAATACAAATCTCTTTTATGTTTAAAACGAACACAAAATAAGATACTTTTCTTAAATGTTTCTAAAAATAATCTATAAATTATTTATATCAAAATGATTTGAAGAAAACAAGCTTAGACACGAACGTAACTAAAACATCAAAAATAATTTAATAAGAATCTTAAACAGACGGGCCTTAAGTAGCGCAAGTTGCAGAGAATCATATCATGATCTCTAGATGAAGCAATTAGTCCCTGAAATTATAAGTGCCGTGAAAACTGGTCTGAAAGTAACAAATTTCAAAATGGTCTCTAAAATGAAAAATCTTCAACCTTACTAGTCTATTTGAGGCAATTTTAAAGATTAAACTAACCGACCTAGAAGGACTAATGTTAAGGAAGATTTTAAATTTCACAGGTCACTTATAATGTTTGTTGGTTTCATAGACCAAATTGTCTGATTGTTTCAACTTTAGGGACTAAATGGTGATTCGTTCTTAGATGATAGTGACTTCAAAAGATATAAATCTTCTTCCTTTGCAGAACATTAGATTCAAAAAATGTAAAGGGCGAGCTTAGCTAAAAATGAATTAAGATATAAATTGAATTATAACAGCCTTACTTGATATCGTGCGTGCAAAGGAAACTCTATGGTGATATCAGTTGGCTGTAGCAATGTATTTGGATCAACATCTAAGTGGATTTCAACAGCAGAACGATTGGATAAGAACGAAGGCAGCTCCAGATTTGTATCACCAAAGACAGTTATATGATTGAACACTGCAACAAAATGTGTTATTGATTGGAAGAAATATGGAGATGTCTTTTGAAGTAAAAATATGAAACTTCTTTCCCACTTTTGTTTTGTTTAAATCGAAAAAGAAGGTGAAGAGTATTTACCACCACGTTGAACAAGATGTTGTAATTCAAAAGGATCAGCAAAAACTCCCAAAGGCAGTCTTTCAATAAATATGAATTCACAGGAGTAGCTTAAAAGATCAGACAAAGACTTCAATTGTTGGGTTTGTAATTTGATTAATGTAGACATACGGCGATGGGAACCTTCACCAAGAAGATCACGTCTTAAAACTGACAATCTTAACATTGAATTATGGTTTTGCGGAAGCACTTCACATAGACCAAAATTGACTTCTTGAGACATGAAAATTTCAAAATCTGAATCATGTAAGCTTGTATATCTGTCATAATAAGACTGCATCAGATATTGCTTCAGCGGAGAATAGGCTTTATCATTTCTGCTATCAGAGCTAGTTGTCGGGGAATCAACCACCTGAAATGAAAGTGAAGATATTATTCAACAAGTTTAAACGAAAAAAGGGGCATTTTATAAAGGTCAAATTAAGCATAAATTTTTTTATGTTACAAGTAGGCAAGATATTGTGGATCAACCAACTGATGCAATGTTCATCCATAGAAAAAAAAAGAATAGTAAAAGTGTAGGATGCAATGTCCCCCAAATAATGCAGCAAGGTTGGGAAACCACAGTTCAGATATGCACAATCAGTACATAATGTATCATACTGCTTGCTCGCTGCAATTTTAGGTGCATTTTATGTATTTCATAAGTTCAACACAAAGACTAGCTATAAAAACAACAGATCACGAGTATACCTTTCAATCATATATACCAAAATATAAAATATTGCAAATAGGGGTGAATATTGGACTTTCTCTTTCTTGTCTTGTTGGAGTACAGATTGCACATGAGTATTACAGCTTATTTATAGGATAAGAGGAGAAAAGAATATAAAACTGATAGACCTCTTTCAGTTATACGTACCGGTGTACAAAAGAAGAAATAAATGGATGCGATTGGGGAGTGTTACGTACGAGGTGGGAAGAAAAATAATGAGTTAATTGAAGTGAGGGGAAGGGAGTGATGCCAACAAAGAGAACATCCGTAAGAAACCAGCCAATTGGAACAACGGGAGTGCTGGAAACAAATATTGAAAACTCACATAATGTGTGAAATGGGAGTGTTAAAAACACTGAATGTGCTCTACTAAACACTAAACACCAACATGGTTTCTACTAAAACACTTACTTCATAAATATACAAATTTTTGACAAACCTGAACAGATAATGAATGAGCAAGCAAACAATTTCCAAATAGCAAATATATGCACAAGAGTTGAATAAATCGCCTCCTATTTGTCATTTAGAATCTGCAACCGAAGATCAGAGAAAAAAAAATGATATGGAAAATGAAGATAGAATAAAAGAGATTTGATACTGACCTGCGCAGATGAGAGAGTGAGGCGGCTATCGGAGGAGAGGAAACAATAATTTATAATTGTATTTTGCTGGCTACAGACTTACATTGTAAAATTTACATCATCATAATTCTATTTTCTTATTCTTCGGGATTGTGGATCGATCATTTCATACTCTGCGTTTAATTGCTTTCTTATTTTGCTATTAATTTTGTCGAGAAAAAAAATTATCATTATATCTTGTGTTAATTAAGTAAACAATCCTTACAAATATCTAAAATTCGCACTATTTAGTCATTGTAACATTTCCCTTTATCATTTTTGGGACCAAAAATGTAACGAAAAATGCAGATGAAAAACATAACAGACTAAAAATGATTTTTTTAGGATTTTTCCTTTTTTTTTGGTAGGACAATGACCATATGACATTGGACATTAGGGATAATGAAGTATACCTAGCTTGTTAAGTTCCTTTAAATACACATGAATATTATTATACATGCTTATACGTATAACTCTGCAAATGTGATGATAGACATCAAAGAAGAGGAAGAACGTTTGTCGGTAACAACTACTCTGCTCCATAAGAAGGCAAGTCATTCTCAGTTGTATTCATTTTTGGACTCTCCGAAGTTACAACAATCTAATCATCGTCTTCTCTGAACTCTTCATAGTGAGACATTTTTTCCTAATTCTTCAATTTAATCCACAGCATAATATAGTTTTACAGCAAAAGGTACTCAAGGCTAGTGATCATACTCATATGTGGCCTCAAAACCTTTTTGTGTCCTTGTAATACTTTGTTTGTTCTCAGGAATTCTCTTTCGATTTACTTCCAACTGGAGTACAATAATCACTTTCAATAATTGATAATAGACTCTAGCGTCTTCATCAAGCCTAAAAAAGTTGGGAGTTCTGGGTGTTTTGGGGGTTATGGGGATTCGACTTTGACCGTTTCTTAAATTTTGATGCAAAAATCTTTGTATAGATCGTAGATTGACCTTGGTTTCTTCATGAATCATATGTTTAATAATTATTTAAGCCAAATGCATATATCGAAGCATCAAATAAGAGACTTATATTTTATATTAGAATTTATTCCAATAATTGTGAAGAAACTAGCCAATTTAATAATGTAAACTATTACATTTCATGTTTAATTTCTACACAAAATGATCCTGCCTAGATCTTAATTGATGATTTCTATTTTAAATGATAATGATCCATGTGCTATCAATAACACAACAGATTGACAGATAATCTTGGAACTCAATTATGAACCTTATAGAAGCATGTTGAAGCAATTTTGGTAAAATAAATGAGTTGGTCTAAATATCATGGTAAGTTGTTTTAATCTATTAAAAAAAAAATCACAGATATAAGCTTGTATCATGAAACACAATTAAGATCTTCTATTCTGTTCTGTTGTTGTTCTAGAACTCTCATTGCATTCTCAGCTACTATTTACTACGAATGTTGAAGATATTTCTAAGTTATGTTAAAGATTGTGAGGGAATGATAGCTTTTTATTTGGCCTTTTTGGGATGAAACTTAAATCAATAATTAGCAGAAACATATTTAGTCCCTTTTCTTGTTGCAAGGACAGTTTATTATAGGCCTCATATAAACATTACTCTTTTTTTAACTTAGTTGTTTCCAAATAGTTGATTTAGCACCTGAATTTCAGACTGAAGAAATTCATGTAGGGCTACAATAGTGTAACTAAAATGAGTGAGTAAGTAGAATCTTCGACTTTTGAGGATAATCCGATGATATTGGAGCTACTGGGATGCCATTCTTTAGGATTCTAACTGATTTATGTTTAGGATTGATTTTCTACGTTTACTATTACTGTTATTTAGATGAAACTTTTTGTAAAGTTACTCAGACATCACATGTAATGGGACAAACCGATAAGAGTTGTAATCTGAGACTATTAATAGACAAAACTACCTCGGTACCTATAATTAATAATGCAAGGACCTCACTTTTCGTTACAACCACCTTTAAATATTCCATCTCTATCCGATAATGAATTAAGCTTTGTTTGAGGCCAATGATTGCATAGCAACTGTTAATTGTGAATCAAACACTACAACATAATGCAGAATCCAACTACTGATATTGAAAAACAAAATTGAAGATAGTAGAGTAAATAATAAGAGAAATTTATAATCTGTGGAGGAAGATTCAATGATTGTTAACTATATAAAATGTAATGCTTGATGACAAAACCAACAACTCTAACTAACAAATAAATTAACACAGAAATTTCTCAAGCAACACATTCCTTAGACCATAAAGAAGTTAAGAATAATGAGAACTAAAATAAAATAAATAACAAGATCATTTCATCAAAGAAAAAGGTGATTCTCCAGGCCACAGTTGAGTCTCTGAGGCAGGTCACATAACACAACGTCTAAAAAAGGGCAACTCGGTGCACTAAAGCTCCTGCATAGGCAGGGTGTCAGTCACATGACAATAACTTTACCAGTTACGCCAAGGTACCCCTCACATCAACGTCTACATCCTAATAAATACTAGAAAGAAGGTGATATCAAACTCTCAATGTAGACTTCTGGTTGTGCCATTTTATCATGGTTGATGTTTTGAATTGTAGGAATCTTAAAAGTATTATTTATGGAATCATAGACAAGCAAACAAAATTTATCCAACATTATAAACTTCATCAGCACTTGGTTATCCTCTGAAATATATAATGCCTTCTTATGGGTAAAAGTAAAACCAAAATCTCTCATGTCAGGAACCCGTAACAATTTGGTCCAAGAATTTTCATTCCCATATTCCTTCATTATCATAAGATCAGAAAACTGGCCCCAATCAGAAACAACAAACAAACAACCCCTCGTTGCTCCCAAGTGAGAGGAAGTGCCTAATGGCAGCAAAAGCTTTTGATACAATTCCTTATTCAAATCAAGAGAAACAATGACCATGGAAGAACTACAAGTATCATATATCAACCAGTTAACCGTGTCATTCATGAATATTCCCGGTTCAGCACAACTGCGGCGATGACATGGGAAGTCGTTGATCTTTCGCCAATAATCGGTACCCAAAGTATGGACATTAACTTCACTTTTGCTGTTAAGATAGAGAGTAAGAGCTAAAATCTTATATTTATTAGTGAAACCATGATACACTAAGCTATATAATGTTTTAATAGGTCTTACCTCTCTAGTAGTTGTGGTTTTTAAAGGAGGCAATGTCTTGGATTTTTTAATGGAAGGGTTATACAAAAAAGGTAAACGTCCATTGATCCCACCAACACAGAGGATGCCATCACAAGTGGAAACCTCGAGAGCATAGCTTCGACGCCAAGTAAATGGAGGACATTGGACAGTTGTGGAGGCGGATGTGAAAATAGAGGAGATTGAGAAATCAAATAGAAGTAACTCATTTGAGGAGTTCATGCCGGTTATATTGAGGTGTAGGTGATCTTGGTTGGAGGTTGACAAGCAAAGGTGTTTTTTGGCGAATTTGGAATCATCGGAGATAAGAGAATTCCATGACTTGCAGACGCAACGGAGTTGAAGGAGGTGTTTCACAGGGAGCCGGCATAGGATTTCTATGACGAGATCGAACGGAAGAGAGGGAGGAGATGATTTCAATCGCTGCAACTTCATGTCTGCTGTTAGGGTTTCTCCATCGCTGGTTGATGTTAGGTTTTGGATGAGATCGATGGGCACTACTAGTTACTTACTACTAACCTTTTTTATAATTTTACTTAGGTCACAGTGAAGTTATTTTCAGTTTTCACACAAAACCTGTACCTACCTAATATTGTTACGGGTTTGCCTGTTTAAAAAAAAAAAACATTTTAAAATAACAATTTTTTTTTGAGGGGGAAATAACAATTATTTATTACAAAATTATGTATTTAATGTAAAATACACCAATTTCAAAATAAATTTACTACTTCTTTCAAAAAAAAAAAAAATTAATATTTTTTACTTCTTATATTTTGCAAGTTTGCACATGATAAAAAAAAAAACTCTATTGTTTGTTATAGGCAACCTTTTTCTCTCTCTCTTTCAATGTATATTTTTTTAGAGGACTTTCAATGTATGTATACATACATTTAAAAAATAAATTTTAGTTTTGATGTAGTATTTTTTTTCTTTCAACTATAACTTTCATTTGAACCATTGTATTTAAAATTTTATCTTTTTATAATACTATTTAAAGTTTTTATTAAAAACAAGTTTAATGTCTCATTACAATTGGAACAATATCGGCAACTATAATTGCATCTTATTTTCCAAAATAAGTTAATGATATGTTGTTATTTGGTGAAGCGTTTGAAGCTCACATGAATTGTGTTATCGACATTCTTGAGAAATTTTGTAAAATTTCAGGACAGCAAGTCAGCCAAGAAAAAACTAGCATTATATTTTCTAAGAATGTTGATAGAGGAAAAGGTGATAGGTTGATGCAAATTTATGGATTTAAAGAAACTCATGTTCTTGGAAGATATCTTGGAGTGCCTATGACTGGGAGAATGCCAAGGATAAATGATTACCAATATGTAATTGAGCAAGTTAGTTCTAAGCTTATGCCTTTTAAACCTAATAAACTTTCATTTTTAGGGCTAGTTACATTGGCTAAAAGTGTAATTGCGGCTACTCCCGTATATCCTATGATAACGGCTTCACTTCCTAAGTCGTGTCTAGACGATATCCAATGAATGCAAAGGAAATTTGTTTGGGGGAGACCGATACAGAAAGGAAGTACAATGCTGTAAGTTGGGAGATGGTGACTAGGCCAAAACATTTGGGGGGCTTGGTCTGAAAAGATTAGAAATCATCAATGAAGTGTGTATCTTCAAGCTGGGTAGGAAGCTTCAATCTGATTCACAAGATTTTTGGTGTGAAGTGATGTACTGTGGTAAGTACAAGATGAATGATAGGAGTTGTGACGTCGAGGCTAAACCTTATGATTCAAGCTTGTTGAAGAAAAGTGTGAAGTTGTGGCAAGATTTACCAAACTATAATTTCTGGTCTGCAGGTGATGGGAAATAAGTGGAGGCGTGGTGTTCTTCCATGCTTAAGCTTATAGGAGGTTGTTGAATTATTCTCAACATCAAATCAGTTCAAATGATGCAACTTGTGATGATCACAAACAATTACTTGCAGAAGAAGTTATTAATGAGTGAAGCCTGTGTATTTGCAGGAACACATTAGATAGGTGCAAATTAGTGTAGCTTAGCTTTTCCTTTACCCCATATGATTATCTATTTTAGTCCCTTTTCTTGTTGCAAGAACAGTTTATTTTGGGCATCATATAAACATTCCTCTTTTTTTAGTTTAATTGTTTCCAAGATAGTTGATTTAGTACCTGAATTTCAGACTGAAGACATTCATGTAGTGCTACAATAGTGTGGCTAAAATGACTAAGAGGATCTCCAACTTTTGCATATTGCTGCAACCAGATCATATGGCAGCTTCTTGAGGATAATCTGATGATATTGGAGCTACTGGGCTGCCATTCTTTAGGATTCTAACTGATTTATTTTTTGGTTTGTTTTTCTATGTTACTGTTACTGTTATTTATGTAAAACTTTTTGAAAAGTTAGTCACACGTGAAATGTAATGAGACAAACTGATAAGAGTTGTAATGTGAGACTATAATCAATTAATAACTGCAAGGACCTCATTTTTTGTCACATTCACCTTTAAACATTCCATCTCTATCCGATGCAAATGGTTGCATAGCAACTGTAATTGGGAATCAAACAGTACAGCTGAATGCAGAATCCAACCAATGATATAGAAAAACAAAATTGAAGATATAGTAGAGTAAATAATAAGAAAAATTTATAATCTACGGAGGAAGATTCAATGATTGTTAACTATATAAAATGCAATGCTTGTTATTAACTGTACAAAATGTAATGCTTGATGACAAAACCAACAACTCTAACTAACAAATAAATTAACACAGAAACTTCTCAAGCCACATATTCCATAGACCATAAATTAACACTAACGAGAACCAACATAAAATAAATAACAAGATCATTTCATCAAAGAAAAAGACACGAGTCTCTAGGCTGCAGTTGAGTCTCTACCTAATAAAAATACTAAAAAAAAGGTGATATCAAACTCTCAACGTAGACTTCTAATGATGCCATTTCACCATGGTTGTTGTTTTGAATTGTAGGAATCTTAAATGTATTATTTATGGAATCATAGATAACCAAACTAAATTTACTCCCCAAAGATATAAACTCCATCAGCACTTGGTTATCCTCTGAAATATATAATGCCCTTTTATAGCCAATAAAACCAAAATCTCTCATGTGAGGTATTCGTAACAATTTAGTCCAAGAATTTTCATTCCCATATTCCTTCATTATCCAAACATCAGAAAACTTGTCACTATCAGAAACAACGCTCAAACAACCCCTCAACGCTCCAAAGCTAACGCAAGAGCCTAATGGCTTCAAAAGCTTTTGATAGGACTCCTTCTTCAAATCAAGAGAAACAATGACCATGGAAGAACTACGAGTATCATATACCAACCAGTTAACCGTGCCACTCACAAATATTCCCGGTCCAATCCAAGCGAGGTTATGACATGGGAAGTCATCGATCTTTCTCCAATAAACGGTACCCAAAGTATGGACATTAACTTCGCTTTTGTTGTTAAGATAGAGAGTAAGAGCAATAATCTTATATTTATTAGTGACACCATGATACACTAAGGTATATAAAGTGTCCATAGCTCTATGCTCCGTGGTAGTTGTGGTTTTGAAAGGAGGCAATGTTTTGGATTTTTTAATGGAAGGGTTGTACAAAAAAGGTAAACATCTATTGATCCCAACACAGAGGATGCCATCACAGGTGGAAACCTCGAGATCATAGTCTCGACGCCAAGTAAATGGAGGAGATTGGACAGTTGTGGAGGCAGAGGTGAAAATAGAGGAGATTGAGAAATCAAATTGAAGTAACTCACTTGAGGAGTTCATACAGAATATATTGAGGTGTAGGCGATCGTGGTTGGAGGTTGACATGAAAAGGTGTTTTTTGGAGAATTTGGAATCATTGGAGATAAGAGAATTCCATGACTTGCAGACGCAACGGAGTTGAATGAGGTGTTTCATGGGCAGCCGGCACAGGATTTCTTCAATGAGATCGAACGGAAGAGAAGGATGGTTAAGTGAATTGGTGGGAGTTTCGGAGGAGGAAGAGAGTGATGGAGGAGATGATGTCAATGGCTGCAAGTTCATGTCGGTTGTTAGGATTTCTCCGTGGGTGACTGATGTTAGTTAGGGTTCTAGTTAACCAGAAGGAGGCAGGGGTTGATACTAACCTTTTTAGTTTTTTATGTAGGTTACAGTAAAGTTATTTTGAAAAGTTAGGGTTCTACTAACCTCTTTATAATTTTATGTAGGTTAGAGTACAGTTATTTTGACACAAAATCTGTACCAAATATTGATATACGGATTTATTCTCTCTCTCTCTCTCTCTCTCTC
>Ga0099826_10001111_pt1 | contig 15359 bp, 6 predicted proteins | sample Mtrugardesep15_FD_76830 | JGI IMG/M metagenome (GOLD analysis project Ga0099826, IMG submission 76830) | Root nodule microbial communities of legume samples collected from California, USA - M. trunc garden sep15 | ecosystem: Host-associated > Plants > Roots > Nodule | place: USA: California... | reverse complement strand
GGGGGGTAATTGAAGTTTTGTTAATTTTAGGGGGTAATTGACGAAACTTACAATTTCAAGGGGGTAATTGACTATTTACTCATTTCATATTTGGTTGTTATTTTATCCTTTGATTCATAACATATGTTCTGCTTTTACAATTCCTTTACACAGTCATATTTTTGTTGAAGCTCACCATGAGGTAAATATCTTTTGGTTGAGAAATGAAATGATATTTTAAGTGCATTTCTTGGTTCTTTATTGTACTTTTGTGAGAGCTATTTTAACTCAAGTTGCTTTTATATTATCTTAAGTGTATAAACGATCACACCTATAAACTTTTGCAAATTTAATGATATCGGTAGAGTCATTGAATTGATCTAATTGAGTTTATATGAGCATAGTTAATCAATAGGATTCAAAGTGATTATGAATAATTATCCGGGTTCATAAAATTCATAGATTAATTTTAATGAATTATGATTGTAGTTAATAGGAACCTAGGAATATGTTTACGTAGACAACAATGGTAAATTTGTTGGAAAACACCATGTGTTCTGTTTGACAAAAATACGTTTTGATTTTGAAACAACACCGCTTAAATTAACCTCGTATGTTTAAGTTTAAGCCATACTTCGATTATTTGAAAATGTATTTGGTTAATGGTTATTATATCCACTCCCATCAATATGTAATTTGCGACAAAAAAAAATGACAAGAATGGAATATGGTATAAAAATTTAAATATGAAAAGACTGTTCGATTGGACCAAACAAACTAAGAACCAAACACCTATCTAATTTGGATGACCCTTCTAAAAAAATATTGGAAACCAAGATTATTTTTTTTCTGCTAAACTTACTCATATTTAGGAAAATTGACAACAAGAGCTGGGTTGATGAGATTATTAACGATCCAAAAAAGTTCTTTTAGGTACACCTTCGTTGTAATCTTGGGAGACCATAAATATACCTCTACAGGTCTTTTATCATAGGCAAATTTATGGATACCTATTTCATGTGTTATAAAGCTCAAATTCTAAAGGATATTTGTTTCAAGTTTAAGATTTACATTCCTGGAAATACATGGAATGAGTATATTCATATTTGTTACAAAATTAAGAAATAATTATTGTTAGATATCAAGATTCTATGGAATGAAATAGTTTCTCATAACTTTCAACAATCCCGTAATTTTCAAGTTAAAAGATGGGAAAGTGGGTTTTCATGAAATTTTGTATACTTTTTTTTAAAGAAAATAACTTTCAATTTTCCTAGAAATATTTAAGAGTGTGCCAAACAATTTTTTTAAAAAATACCAAGAAATAAAACTCCCGTCTTTATATTCCCATGTTGTTCATAAGAATAATTTTTGAGTATGTGAAACAAACGCACCCCAAAATGTTTCAATAGGCAGATTATTTCACTTTCCACATACTTTCATTCTTTAAAAATGTTTTTCTCTTACTTCCTTTTTCTTCCACTTTGCGCTCTTATCTAAACGAGCATTTAAATTAACTAAAGAGACAAATATAACAAGTTTTATAATGAACTTATTACGTTGTCTCATCAAATATTGAATTAAGACATGGTATGAAACAACTATCAGGGTGTGTTTGTTTAAAGAGAAGAAATTACATTACTTGAAGTGACATTTCCAGGAATAATATTTCAAGAAATAACATTCCTACCCATGTGTTTGGTAAAAATTTAAATTTCTTTAGAATGTTTTAGAAATTAATTAATTAAAAAATAAAAATAGAAATAGATGTTAGTGGTAGTGAGAATTTATAGCAAGTTGAGTTTTATTTATATGGGAATATTAAATTTTCATCCTTTAATCATGGGGATAACAATACAAGAAATCAAATGTAAATAACATTCCTCGAAACAAATTTTCAAAACTTGAAACAAACATGTGAATATTGTATTTTCAATCTCACATTCCTGGAAATCATATTACAAACCTTGAAACAAACACACCCTCGTATCTTGTCTTTTACTGTGATCACCAAATAAAACCTAAATGTTTATGTTAAGTTCTTTCTACATAAAAAGAGAAAATGCAAGTGAATTATTTCATATTAACTACAAATTATATTCGATAACTTATTAAAACAGGTTGAAAACTACTTATAGACACATCATAAAATATTGATGGTTGCTCAATAAACACCTTAAAACTGTTCACTTTGTTGATAAAAGCTGATCAGGAGTTACGACCCAAACAAATTTTTCACACAAAAACAACTTATTAGAAATCACGATCCTCGGGAGGTGCGCATCAAACAACTTTCTAAAGTTTTTTTATTTTAGTTCTTTCAACAAACAAGTGCTACTTTCAAAGCCCACTCTGAATATGGGCCTAGTTAGACCCAAGTAAGGAATGAGGCCCATTACATCACCGAAAACCGCAAAACCCTACTTTTGCAAAAACCCTTTTTCTCTGAATCGCTATATAATCACAAAAACCCTTTCATTTCCTATTCCTCTTACGCCACACAACTCTTACGCTTCCAAAACCCTAGAACACTCATTTCTCTTTCTCACTGTTCCAATGGAGTTTTGGGGTAAACTCTTCTTCCTTCGCTTCTTTCTCCTTTCCTTCGCTGAATAACGATTACTTATTTTTATTAATAATTTTGTTTTTGTTGATTGTTTCATTTTGAGTTTTTTGTTGTAAATAATCGTTTAATCAACCGAACTACTCTTGATTTTTTGATTAATCTATCGTTAATCCGAGGCCTGTTGTTGTTAATTTGAATTTCAACACAGAATACTCATAACTTGTATGCACGTGTATTAGGGTTTGATTCATAGTTTTCTGATATACGTTGATTTTTGAATTAGGTGCTGAGGTGAAGGTTGGAGAAACTATCAAGATTGATCCACATGACCTTGACGCAGCAGCTGTTCACATTTCTCAGGTTAGGGTTTTGTTGTTTATTTGTTGCTATGATTTTATTGGTGATGTATACTGCTGTTGTTGTTATGTACTGCGTTGTGTGTTATTGTGTTTGCTAAATTTCTGGTTGGTTATTGTATAGGTTGCACTTGGTGAAGCAAAGAAAGACAAACCAAATGAGTCTGTGGTGATTTACCTCAAATTTGGTGAACAGAAGCTAGTTTTGGGAACATTAAGCAGGGACAAAATTCCTCAGATATCTCTTGATATTGTTCTTGAAAAGGAATTTGAGCTTTCTCACAATTCCAAAGCTGCAAGTGTTCATTTCTGTGGATACAAAGCTTACTTCGAAGATGAAGAATATCCTTGAGCCTTTATTCATATTTTTAGTAGATATTTTTCTAAGATTGTTTGTTGGTGTATTTGCTGCTCTGTTATCAAATGCATATTAACCCAGATTAGTCTATTTGTCATCCTAGTGTTGCATTAATAGGTTAATGTGTGTATTGGCATCGTTTAAATTTTTGTTTTTATTTTACTTGAAATTTGAAGTATAGTATTATAGAGTATAGATTAGTTTGTTGCTATCCTAAGTATCTTGCAGATCTGTTATTTAAATACGTAGTTAATGTTGTAATTGTTTAAATTTTAAACTAGCATGTCTTAATTTTTCCTTAACTATTGATGTGTTTTGGCCTGCACGAGTGATGAAGAAGGTGAAACTGGTGAGGCTCTGAAAATTCTCATACAATTGTTTTTAAGGTTAGATTAATATTGTGTTGGTTGCTTAAACATTCTGAATTGTCCTTGTCTTGAACAGATAGTGAAGATGAAGACATTCCATTGATTACCACTGAGCAGAATGGTATGTGTTTCCTCTTGGTCTGAATTTTTTTTTTCTGGTTGGGCTTGTTATTACTTTAGAAACAGTTAACTAAAGAACTGATGTGTTTTTTAGGAAAACCAGAAACAAAAGCAGAGGTTTCTGAACCTAAAAAAGATGATGCTAAGAATGCTGCACCTGCCAAGAAAGCTGCACCCGCAAAACACGTGAAGGTTGTTGATCCAAAAGATGAAGATTCTGATGATGATTCTGATGAATCTGATGATGAAATTGGAAACTCTGATGATGAGGTATTTGATCAATGTTTTGTTTAGTGCCATGTTGCGATAAGTTGTCCATTTTTGCTGTTAATGATGTCCTTCAGTCCAATACATACACAGTTGAAATGAAATGCATTTGTTTAATGTGCTAGTGGATTATTATTTAGTGTTCTCATTTTAGGATTTCCATATCATCAGTAAATATTCGGCTTGATTATCCATGTCTCAGACCAACATTTTATTAATTTTGTTTTTGATGTTGATAATTGTAGATGGAGAATGCTGATAGTGATAGTGAAGATGAAGATGAAGACGAGAGTGATGAGGATGATGAGGAAGAGACTCCTGTGAAGAAGGTAATGGCACATTGCTATCATGATGTTATTTTATTTGTTGTAATTATTATGGTTACTACGGTGAGATAACCTTGTCTTTTTGTTTTGAAGGTTGACCAGGTAAAGAAGAGACCCAATGAATCTGCTTCAAAAACTCCAATTTCTTCCAAGAAATCAAAAAATGCCACTCCTGAGAAAACTGGTGAGACCAAGTTGCTTTATACATTGCAATAAACATATTGTTTCTAGTATTTGCTCTTTTTGCTTGTTGATTCGATGTTAGATCCATTTGCACGAGTTCTTACATTATTGTGTTGATGGATTATGGATTGATGCTTGCGTTTTGTATGCTGTATTGTTTATATCTTTCTACTATACACCAATTAACTGTTATTAAATTTTAGTATTGTTTGACCAATGCATGTCAATGCAGAAATTGTAGTTTGTTTGCATCATTGATTCATTCTTGCATTTGCATGCGGTGTTGTTTTATATCTATGTTTGTAAATTGTTAAATTGTTAGATATAAAGAAATGCATGTTTCATTTTAGTTCAGAAAATGTAGCTTGGTTGCATCATGGATTCATGCTTGCATTTGCATGCTGTATTGTCTATATCTTTAATCTTTCTACTATACATCTGTAAACTGTTAATTTGTGTTAGATATTAAGAAAGCTGGACGTATTGCAACTCCCCACCCTTAAATTGAAACATTGTTTGAATGTTGCTTGTTAATGCTGAAAGTCGTTTGCATGATATGTTCTTCTGTTACACATCATTGATTCATGTTTGCATTTGCATGCTCTATTGTTTATATCTTTGCTCTTTCTACTATACATCTGTAAACTGTTTAATTGTGTTAGATTTTAAGAAAGCTGGACATGTAGCAACTCCCCACTCTAATTTTAAACATTGTTTGAATGTTGCATGCCAATGCTGATATTTTAGGTCGTTTGCATAATATGTTCTCCATATATGGATATATATTCTTCTGTTGCACACATCATTGATTCATGCTTGCATTTGCATATGCTGTATTGTTTATATCTTTGATCTCTCTACTGTACATCTGTAAACTGTTAATTTGTGTTAGATATTATGAAAGCTGTACATAAAGCAACTCCCCACCCTTAAATTGAAACATTGTTTGAATGTTGCATGTCAATGCTGAAATTTTAGGTCGTTTGCATGATATGTTCACCATATATAGATATATATCCTTCTGTTACACATCAGTAATTTGTGTTTAAATTTTTGTTAGATGGTAAGAAAGCTGGACATACAGCAACTCCTCACCCTAAGAAAGGTGGAAAGACTCCCAACAGTGATGCCAAAACTCCCAAGTCTGGAGGACTCTCTTGCAGTAGTTGCAGCAAGTACGCTTTTAACAAAACCCAAAGCATATATTTATTACTTTTAGTTGGGTTGTGATTGACTTTTCTTTTTTGGTTGTTTTTATTACCAGGACATTCAACTCTGAAACTGGACTGCAACAACATAGCAAGGCCAAACATGCCGCTAAGTGAAGTTGATCACGTAGTTTGTCGACAAATGCTATGTAATTGTTTTTCATATGTAGTATGGTGAGTATCCTAAGGATGTTAGGTATCTGTCCTTGCTTTTTGATCTAGTAAACATGAGAGAAAGTTTTGTGGTGGTGACATGTTTTGGAAGCTGTTTGACTTTGATGGGTGAATTGATTGCCTAAATTCATTGCGATTAGATTTTCTACTGCTTATTTTTGTTCTTATTTTAAATTTATGCTGTTCGAGTTATATAGGATATTTTGAATTATATTTTTTGTTAGAGGTTCTTTTGAATTTTCTATATTTAGCCCTTTAGACAGTACCTTTAAGCTTCGTCTAGAAACCTAGCGGGGTTATGAGTAATTTTGGCTATTTATGCCATTTTTTGAAGTGTTGCTAATCTGAAACTGTCTTGTGGTAATGTTTACTGAAATCCACTTTTTACTGTTATTTTCTAAGTAGGGAAACACAATACCAATATCTAATACCTTAAACACTACTGTTTTTATAAAAATAAATTTAATACTACTGTTTTTATAAAAAAAATGTGATTTAATATATCGTTTCTCATGTATTTAGTGCTAGGAAGTTTAAGCTGAGTTTCAGTATTAATAACGTGATCATTGTGATCTATTATATGGTTTCTGTCCAGTCTCAGATTTAGTAAATTTGCACAATTTGGATTATATATATTTTCGTAGGCTTTTAGTGAAGTTTTTTTTTTAAAAAAAAAAATCTGAAATATACATTTTTAAGTCTGCTGTTTAGTTTACCCTTTAAAAATTAGTTTATGGTGCTATTTAAGGATATTTAAATGGATCACGTTTTATTATGTCAATATTATTTATGTTTTTTCATTTTGAGGAACATATTTTATAATGATCTGTCAACACTATCTTTTTTCACTGTCTTCAACCTCACATCAACCTCCACGAGACGCCAATTGCCCAACCACCACCAGTAGTTTGGTTGTTCAACACATCATTTGTTCATAAAAATCCTTCTGCCCCCCTGAGTATATGTTTTATTATGTAATATATTCAAGCTTTCTAAGTCAATATCTCTAGTGTTAAATGTAATACACAATATCTAGTGTCTACTTGGCATATGACTGTATGTTTTCTGGGTACCCATCAATTGATTTGTGAGAACTCAATTGCCATAACAATACCAACAGTATTTGAGTTAAAAGCAGAATCTATGCCAAGATTCGTCTCAAGGCACCCAAAAAAGTGTCACTTTCATCCCAAAAAACACATCCACAAGCTGCTAAACTAGGTGTTAACTGACTCAATGGAGGATATTATTAAACCATGTTTTAGAATTTATTGAACTTCTTAATAGAAGAGGTCTTCCTAGGATGATCAATCTCTTGAACAATGATTTACAATTTAGAAGTGTAAAATCATATAAAAGGATATGTAACCCTTGTTCAAATTACTAGACTACGGTATATTATCAAGAATAAGACTAGAGACAATCTTGATATCAAAATGAGCTTTGTTCTTCTAGCAGTGCCAAACTACCCAAATGACATGAATTAAACCAACGACGATAGAAAATTTTGTGCACGTGAGTTTTAACAGATATGACAATTAAGAAATCAGTTCTCAGTTGTCTAAATAGTCCGGCAGTAGAGGCTACACATAGATATTACAAATTCAAACATGAATTTAGTCTAAAGGGGATTTTTTTGTAATGTGCCGATATGACACCTTCGTTTTCTTTTCTAATATACTTAATACATTTTTTTATATGTTTTTTTAATTTAATTTGGGGACGTGTTAGTATTTTTTTCCATTTACTTCGTCTTGTATTGGAGTAAATATTAACATTTATAATTATCTAGACTCTCTCATAACCAAATTACTAATAAGTGGTAAGTTTAGAAAACTTTACTTCTACATTGTTTTCCATAACTTCAAACTACTATTTCTCTTTTGGAATTTTCCCATGTCTATATATATATATAGTTAAAAATTAACGACTGTTAATCGTCATCAAGATTTTAATTGAGATCTTTATTAAAATCAAATGTCAATTTAGTTAACTTTAGAGATAAATGTGACGGGCACGAGTTATGATTTGGTTTCTCCCAAAAGAAGAAATAAGATGTGACAATTTAATGTAGCTAAGAGACATTTATAATAATTTTCATTTATATTTTATATAGAGTTTCTAATAATAGTCTATATGAATGCCTTCCTGCAAATAGTGGTTTAAATGTGGCGCTTCAATGTTGTACCTAAGAGACAATAATATACAAATTTAATTAAATTAAAAAAAATCAGTTGTTTTACTTATATAGTAATCATATAGTGGTTGTTTTTCGTTAGATGCAAATTAAGGATACAAAAAATGGCTGCAATTTTAAAAAATGTTTATGCTTTCATCATCTTGCTATCCCTAATTATGGTTGTAACTGGCCAACATAGTAAGTACATTTCCACACACATTAATGTTTTTTTTTTAATAAACACATTAATGTTTCTTATTAATCACATATAAAATGTTCCATCCTCTTCTAGTAACATTCATTTATTCTTAATTGAAATACAGGTTTTCTTCCTTGCATTACTTATGAAGATTGTTTATATGATGAATGTCTCAATCGCAGAACTCCGTTTTGTTTTGACAAAACATGTTTCTGCTTGTAAGCGTAACAATTACGTTATAAACCAACATGTTACTTCTATATTGTAATAATGGGGCATGAGTTCTCCCTTGTTTATGCATATAGTTAAATAATAAGTACTCCTTTCGTCATTTTTTTATAAAAACGTTTTATAAAAATCACGAGTATTAAGAAAAGTTGTTGGAGTATTCTCTCTGTTCTAAACTATATATCATTCTAGCAAAATTGTTTGTTTCCACAAAACTGGCTTGAAAATTATTTTATGATGATCAATTATGATTCAAGATGTTAATGAGTTATTCTATTTCCATCAATAGTTATCATGATATATACCGTTACAATTTCTTCTCTCACTTTCGTGCAAAGTTTTTTTTTTTGGTAGAAACTTTCGTGCAAAGTTAACAATCAAGAAAAATATAAAGAACTCGAAAGTTTTTTTATTGGATTTTTTTTCCCAGTGAATGATTAAAAAAAAAACTAATGAATTGTTTATACTCCCATTATGAATGGTTTAAGGGGTCATTTCTTCCCCATCAATAATAAAAATAGAGGCATCACTTCCAAAATCATGATGGGTTTGGTTTTTTTTGGGCAGGGGTCCATGTCCTGTGACCACGTATAAGGACATGCAATTGAATGTGACCCTAGTGGCTCTTCATGTTATGGTGTCCTACTACAAGGCATGGATAAGCAATTTGCAAAGAATGTTAACCACAACAAACAATTATGTATGAAATATGCAGCTATTCTAAAACAGTATATCAAGGGATTGGTAAGAAATAGGGAATGATAGATAAACTAGTTGATAGTGAATGAATTTATTTATAGTCCTAGGAAATAAGCCAGTTGATAATAGAGAAGCTATCTGTTAAATTTGACGATTAAGCAAACTCAAATATATAAATATAAAATAACATAAAAGACCTTTTAATTGATATTTAAAAAAAAACAATTAAGATAATGAGAGTAAAAATGAGAGAAAATATTACCCTTTATAAGTTCAAACACTAGTTAGTACCTCAAAAAATATAAAAGCTAGTGAAAATAATATTATAAACTCATCAGAGAAAACTTTTACCAAACAAGTACTTTAATTTAGTCATACAAACTTATGAGAGATAACTTTTTCACTTAAGTGTTAGCTCAGTGATAAGAGTTTAACACTATAACATCGACATGCTGAGTTTGAATCTCTTGGGGTATAGTCGAAAAATGATCATTAGTATCACTTATTAATAGTTTAATCATACAAACTTATATAATATAAACTAGTGGTTTGACAACTCTAAGTTTTAATTTTCTTTCGACATAATTAAAATGATTTGTTGCACTTGAATGAGCAATTTAGTATATGTTTGGTATCACGGTGGGTATATCAAAATCACAATAAGTCGTGATTCTGACATATCCACTATGATATCAAACATACTTTTAATTGTGAATTTGAGATAGACGATAACACTATAGGATTAAAGGTAGGGACGAAGTTTCCCCACCCCCGCAAACATACATTTTGAAAGTACACATCCAATAAAAAAAACAGTTTTTTTTTGTTCGGATGTGTATTTCTAGAATAATGTTTGATTTTTTAAGAAACGTGAAGTGGATAAAGTTGCTCGCATAATTTTCCCTTTCCTTTCCCTCTTAACCTTACTCACCCAAATCCTTACACTAGCTGCCTTGCTCATGAATAATTCAAAAAGAACGTTAAGGATTAAAGGTTAGAGACTTGTTAAGGATTAAAGGCAAGAGACCTCAAAAGGATATGTAGGTTGAGTTTTTAAAAATGATAAATCACTCAAAAGGGATACCAAAGTTGGCAGCTATAAGCTAATCCTACTAATTCTTCCAGAAACATATAGATCTCTTAAGTAGGGGTCTTATTTCTTTCTTAGTGATTTTCCATACACGGTTTTAGATCAAACTCAAAATAGCATCCGACTGTGGGGGTGAGTAGCTCAATTGATTTGCGCTAAGGTATAAATGAGTTGTCATTTAAAAAAAATATATATAGCACTCAATCAACTATCAAATGTGTCACACTTTGTTGGCATTTTAAAGTTGTGTAAAAAGGTGAAACATGATCCAAAAAACAGTGCATTATGCAGACAGTACTCAGCAGATACTTTTCAGATTTTGAAAGACAAATATTACAACACAATTCTAATTTCCTTCGTGTCTCTATGCCGAGGCAAAACCTATGCTCACTCATTTTTTGGTACACAAGGGCCTAGTTAACAATAAAAATGGCCTTCAAAGCTTAAATTTGAAGTGAGGTTCTCTTTGGATATTTGGATAAAAATTGTACATTGATGAAGCTGAATGCAGAGATAGTATGTTATCTAAATCCCTCTCTGGTGCCGCATGCAGCCACATGTTGCCACACATTCTTTGCTCTTTTGAGTTACTTTTTGAAGTCGTATAACACGGTCGAGTCTGAGGCATAGAGGATACCACAAGAAATCTCCCACCTGAATAACTTCTTGACTCAACTTTTTCATGTGCTTTACCGACGGCTTTCAGCCTACCCTTTTGGCCAATCACAGGAGGGAAACTGACTGAACCAGCTGTTTTCACATCGCTGATGTGATCAATGTGTTGCGCAGGAACTAACCCTGGTTTTGATCCAACCTTGTTCCAGAATGGAAATGATTGTTGCAGCTTTGATGGAACCTGACAAGCCAAATGACAATGATAAAATATTCAAGAACTTGGTAATAACCAACTCAAAACAGTTTCAATTCTACATATTGAAATGAGGTGCAATTAGGATGACCAACATGACATGTTTTGCTCCTTGGCACAATGTTACAAGCATACCGAGATATACAGTTATACACAATCACTAGCAATCTCGTATGTCTTCACAAGACATATATACACTAATTTCAACTTTAGAGTTGGTGATTGTAATTTGAATAATATTGCAAGAGAATGATACTTTGACACAAGAATTGATGCCAATAGTTGGTTACCACTTGAGTTCAACTACGTGGTTAATTATCTGTTTGATGAATGTTTAATGAGTATAACAGATGATGAAACTCGTTAATCATTCACTAAATGTAATCAACCACTAATTGAATTTGTGGTTAATTACATTCAGTGAATGGTTAATGAGTTTCGATACTTGTTATTCCCGTTAACCATCTGTTGAACATAACGCACCATGTATTTGTTGTTCGTTAACCAATTATTTTGTTGTCGATTTTGTGTCAAAATATAATTTCTCTGTTGCAAAAATATGATTCATCATACCTCATGTGATTCTTAAAATCTGTTTTGTGAGAAAAGTCAACACACATACACACAAGGGTTAATAAGAGTCAAGTAACCTGTAAGCTAACTTGTTTAATCAAAGAATAATACAAAAATTGGTAGCATATTAGTTGTCTTAACTTTATAAAACTGCTCAATGGTTGTAGAAGAAGAAAAAAATCACAACTCACCGCAGAGATAAGGCTGCTAGAAGCAAATGCTAGTGAACTTGTAGAAAATGGTGATTTGCCAGGTTTTCCCTTCTGCTGATCTGTCTTTGGTTCCTGCTCAATGGACCCAAAACTCGATGGTGCAATATCATCTTCGTCTTCCTCATCATCTTCATCTTCTTCATCTACACGGGCTTTTTCATCTTGTTTTTCATCTGGCAACCCCGGTTCCGCCTTCTTTTTCTCTTCTTTCTCTCTTCTACGCAATAACTCTTTCATGTCCTGAATGGCCTCTTCCAAACATAATTCAGCTTCTATCACTTCAAGTTCTTTCTCAAGTGTCTCCTTTTTCATTTCACTAATTTTCTTCTGTTCTTCAACCCATTTTTTTAGGTTATCAAACCATGGCTTGGTCACTTTTTCAATTTTAAGTATAAGCCGTTCCCATGTGGTCTTTTTCTTTTCTAATTCATCATAACCAGGGGGTAGGAATATAGCCTTTTTAGGGTCAACTTTCTCACCTTTTTGCAAAGGTGGTTGCCAGAACATACGTACTCCATATTCCTCATCCTCAACATAATTGATGATAAATCCGGTTGGAGTGTGAAGGATGAGAGGATCCTCAGTATGTATGAGGTTTGATGGGTCTTCAGGGTCAGGCTTGGGTTGCTTGTTAAGCAGGACAAATTCAGGAAGCTCGTTATTCTCCTCTGGTCAAGGGATTTGGAGGAAGAATTAATTAGTTGTTTAGAATAAACTCGTTGTTTCCAACTGTGTACTTGTTCATACAGAAAAAGAGAAAGACTAAGGTCTGTTTGTTACAGATTATAAAAAAAGTGATTTTAATATTCAATAATTTGGAGATTAGTTTTTAGAGAAGAAAAACATAAGCTATTTTATGTATTTTTTATCATAATGAAAATCACTTTTTTTTTAAAAAAAAAAATCAATTATCAAAAATGATTTTAAACAGGAAGTGCTGAAAACAGCTTCTCATCTGAAGTATTTTTTTTTTCTTTTCAGATTATCATTTTTTGAAAATCTGTAACAAACGGATCAATACTTCTAAAAGTTATTATCTTTTATAATAAATAAGTGACTTTTTCACAACAACACAAAAAACTGTAACAAATGGGCTCTAAATACCTTTAGACCACCAGTATTCCAACTCAGCTGGCATAGGTATCCTAAGAGGAGATCTATAGAATGAGTTCAACCACATTTCTCTTTCCTGATCTACTTCATGCGCGTATGTTTTCCAGTAATCAGGGACCTGTAACAGAATCATATGCATGTTTCGTTTCCTTGCATAAAATGAAAATAAGCAATGCATTTAAGATTTTTTAGTGAACCTTACTTCATAAAATTGGTTAATGAAGCCAGGTGACATCCACACATCCTCTCCTTCGTACAAGTAAGCATGCTGTGGATCATTATACGGACCTCTCTTTTCTCTAACCACTGCACACACAAAATGTCTTGTGATAAATGAAAAATAACAAGATTAAAAACAATATGGTGCCAATCAGGAAAAGGAAACATGGAAAATATCATATTACAAAAGTTGAAAGACTACTAGTATGCCAATAATCAACATGCATATTAAACCATCATCAATTGTTGAGATGATTGTCAAAGGGTAAAGAGGTGAATCTGATCATTAACATATTTGCGATGCATAGTTCTCCATCCAGGATAACTGCATGGAACAGCAACCTCAAAACAATTATAGTGGAATAACGATAGTAGCAAGTCTGTCACGCTTAGGAGTTTATATACAACTCAAACAATTTATACTGCAAAAGTGCAAATGTATAAAAGTTAAGAAGAAAACCGAAAATAAAGGCTTGTATATAATTGCCAATTGGTATTAAATAAATATACACCTAACAGAAAACATAAGACCAAAAAGGGTGAACAACACTGCTACATAACAGAGGTAGACCAAAGGCAAGACCCAAGAGTAATGAAAAGGACTAGCTTGTAGGGAAAAAAAAATGCAGAACAAAGCAATTGGCGACAACATATATCTGCTGCACCGATCAAGGGCTAACAAGTTTTATCTCATGTTTGCAGTTCCAGCCATATCGAGTGTTATCAATAAATATGATGTAAAGTTCCAATTGGTCTTTATATCATGACTTAGCCACAAATTGGAAAAGAACACTGGTGATGGGTGTTCTTAAATCTTACTTGGTATTGATATGTTTAAATGGTGAGAAGGAGATGTCGGAGGAACATGAATCTGTACTCCATCCGGAATGAAATATAAGCAAAAAAGGTAGTTGAAAAGTTGATGTATGTAGAATAAATTTTTAACCACATACATTGACTTTTCAACTACCACTTTTGCTTATATTTCATTCCGGAGGGAGTACATCTTAATACGTAGTAACATGTGTGCTAATGAATGGATCTATCAAACAGACAGAGGAAAGTCAATGACCAAAAACAAAACCATGAATACGAGGCTTTCAATTTCAAGTTTTGTCTAGACTAAACATCATACTTCCATCTGGCTTGTTCACAAACATGCGAGCCTTTGCAGCAGCAACTTCGGCTATACCAGCGTGCAGCTGAAATTGACAGAATGTCAGACAGTCAGAATGAGATATTGCCACACCTCTCAAATTACCAATATTATTTTTTAATTTTCATATGCGAAGAGTATTTAATACCGCTGAAGTTTGATCATCACATCCCTCATCATCATCCAATATTTCTCCAAAATAAAATCTACCCTGCATGGCACAGATAATGTAATAAATATGAAAGAAAATAGGAATCCTATATGTGAGTCAAGTAAGATGAAAATGTATTTTTCCCTTATGTTGAGATGACTAGAATTTCCTAACCTTTGAATTTAGTTGCAAGGTTCAATCACATAATACAGATGGTACATCTTATACTTTAAATTGCAATATTTTGAGTTAAAAATGTATAAAGGTCTCCATAAGCATAATTAATTTACTGACACTTTCCAGAAAGCTAAAGCAAATCGTGTTATTTTCTACAATTATGTTTGGAGTTTAATTTTAATACACTGTCAATGTAAAAAGTTTAACACTGATAACAAATCATAATCAAGCATGTGTGTCATTTTACAAGTAATTATTATTATTAGAGTCAAACGTTTTTAATAATCTGACAATTATAATTGATTGACCGTGCAAAAAACTTTTATACTAACAGTGTATACTATTTAAAACCTTATTTTGATCTTAAAAAAGTCCAGCTTCCTCTCCCCCTTTTTTATAAATTTGAAAAATAAGTTGTTGATTGGAGTAGACAGTGACAGATAAACTTTATAAAAAATAAGTTGTTGATTGGAGTAGACAGTGACACAAAAACTTTATCTACTCCATGGACCTACATATAAGATACGCTCATTAATTTCATATACACCACATCCATGCATCCTCCCATGCTTCATCTGACCAGCATAACG
>Ga0099826_10001110_pt1 | contig 15366 bp, 13 predicted proteins | sample Mtrugardesep15_FD_76830 | JGI IMG/M metagenome (GOLD analysis project Ga0099826, IMG submission 76830) | Root nodule microbial communities of legume samples collected from California, USA - M. trunc garden sep15 | ecosystem: Host-associated > Plants > Roots > Nodule | place: USA: California... | reverse complement strand
TTAGCACTAACAAATGAAAAATCCTATTTGCTAGCAACTAACTAAAACAGCAAAGACACGTGAACAACAAAAACACTTTCACTGATTATAATCATCAAAGCAAACAAACGCCTAAACTAATGTTTCATTGAACTTTTCAATTCTGAAAGAATTTGATAAACCAGTACTTATCTTAAGAAACCAAATAATTTTTTATTGTCAAATCTTCACTTGCTCGACATTAATGGCGCTTACATGATGCACACTAACACACGTAATTGGTTTTTTCCATCATGGGTGTATTCATAGTGAAAACCAGCTTCCAAGTTACAAGTTCTCGTGTGCAAGGTCAACGTCAGAATCTTCCTTCAATACTTGATGAATACCAGGAGATGATTCGGATGCAGTAATGCAAGTTTCAATATAGGATTCATCAAATTTGCGACTCCGGAGAATCTTGCTTAACTCATCAACACCATTAAGATCTGTCTCTTCTTCATAATACTTTAGAAAAGCACTCACAACTTGTGGTGAAGGACGGTATTTATAATCACCGACTTCTGAAAGTGCGGCCTCTAAGTGGCTCATAGCACCATTCAATTGGCATTTCTCCAATAAATACACCATGAACATTTCCTGAATCCTAAAGAAAGGTCCTCTACACCGATTAAGAGCCTTTTCAAAGATCGACATAGCTTCATCATCCATGTTTTGACTCAAGTAAGCATACACTGCAGCACCAGCCAACCTTGTATCATAATTAACATGCTTAGCTTCCCACTCCTTAAACAATGTTATTATGCCCTCCATATCATTAAGCCTTCGAAGGGTAGAAAGCATAATATAATAGCTTTGATTGATCACCGGTGAGACTTTCTTGAGCCTACTTCACACTCTATAAACTTCTTTAACATTACCAGTACCACCATAAAGGCTCAACAAGCGATGGTAACTTTCGCGTTGCCGTGGCTTCACTATTTCTTCTAACCTTTTAAGCATCCATTCAGCTTTCTCAAATTGTCCAGCTTTTACATAGATAGCAGCAAGGTTGCTATAAGTCTTCCAATCAATTTTGTCTTCATCTTCTCTTTTCATCTCCTCATAAACCCTTTCAACCCCACCAATGTCATTCAAAGCTGCACAACTATTCATCCAAACAGTGTATGTGAATTCAGTCATACGAATTTTCTTCCCCTTCATAACATTAACCAACTGAGGAACTTTTTGGGGTTGACCTAGCCCCATATACAAAACCATCACATTGGTGAAAGACAAATTAGTCAGATAACCTAATTCATCCATCTTATCAAAAAGTGACAATGCCTTGTCTAGCATTAGTTCCTTGCAGTAACAGTTAAGAAGAGAACCGTATGTGTACATGTTCTTAGCAGGAGGAGGAAAACTGTTGAAGCGATTCTCAGCTTCAAACGCTCCTTTAACTTTGGACACAAGATATACATACACAGCATGTGAAAAATTAATGTTTCTCATCTTCATCCATTCCATTATCTGCAACCATTCAAAACATTGTTATGAAAATTTAAAAATCACAAACAAATGAAAAATAAAAAAATATCTGTGTTTATATAGAACTTAAATTATTTTTGCCTTGCACATGGATTGGATTGTGATGATAAACTATGAAGCACCGACAGCGGACACTAACATTTCGACGCTGAAATGACATATGCGTTGAACTATGAAGCACGGACCCTCCTCAAATTAGGCGTGTCCCGGTGTCCGACACCAACACTTGTAATCACACCAGATTATGTGATTTTTTTTTCCTTCAAATTATTAGCCGTGTTGTGTCAGTGCCCGTGCTTCACACGGGACATGTCTTCCGTCATAAGTGTCGGTGTTATAGAGATAATAAAGTTCAACATGAATTGATATTGTTATACCTCTAATGCGTGAAGGAATCTTCCATTCTTTCGAAGGTCCTGAATATATCTCTCGAGTTCACTTTTTCCGAAGGGTTTGCCTTCGGTTATATACTGATTCAACGTCTGCGACACGGTTTCTCCGGTCTTATCCAGCACCGCTAGTCTTTGGTAAAGGTTTGGCTTCTTCGTCGGAAGCTCAGCTGCTGTTGTAGCCGTGCAGAGTGGTCGGAGAAGCCTTCCTCCGCCGGAAATCAAACGGCCGTAATTCATTTCAGAGTCTCTATGATTGAACCTCTGCTGGGATTCTATCTATGGGTTTTGTTAGGGTTTATTAAAAACGCAGATCCTTGGGTGGTTTTATTTTTCACTTGAATTAACAATAAGGGATGTTTATTTAGCTCAGTTGGCATATTGCATTATTTTATATGTAGGAAGTGGGGTTCGAACCCGAACACACCATTTCTCCACAATTAAATTGTGTGAACTTTAGCCATTAGGCTACTTGACAAAACAATAAGGGATGTTTGGCTTGAGACTTAAAATGGGTTTCTTTCAAAGTCTATGTATCCCTTGTTCGCCAAGACTCGTCCCACTTTGTCTATTTTGATGAGTTAAATAATATGCTCTGATTTTAAATGGAGGTCTCATATATATATATATATATTGAGATTAAACAATTTGAATTAATTGATCATTGGATGGATAGATATTAGTTTTTTCTTGAAAAAAAATCAAATCATCACTTTACTCTTAAAATTGTACAGGTAGGGTATCATATATTCATATTACAACATTAAAATTTGTTATTAAAGAGTCAAGACTTAAATAAATATCGAGTCCATGTAAATATACGTCATTAGAGTTTTTTATGCATAAATTTACTAATTCTTCCAAACAGTCACTGCAAATATTAAGAGTATTTGTCCTAATCTCATTTTTACGTGGACTGTGATTATTGATACACGTTGATTGTTAAATCATAGTGATGACTCAGCAAAATAGACATCAACATATCATTTTACCCTTAATGAAACCAGAGAATGGTGTAATGACAATAGTACCCCTGCATCCTTCTTTAAAATGCACGAGCCTAAGAATCCAACACAAACGCAAGAATCCTTCATCTTCAACATAAACACAAACTCAGAAATCTCATAAAAAACAAACTCTAAGCAATGAAACACATTATTTTTCCATTATCAAGATCTTCAGGCTTCTCTTTTTTTTCTGGAAAACTTAACCAATATTCTTCTTTACGTGTAACTCTCTGAAACGAGTCAATGCTGACCCACAAACGACCCAGTTTGATCTCGCAATTCAATTACTTATTATGAACAATTTTTGAAGGGTTTTAATCGTTATACATCGAATTAGAGAAAGCCTCCATCAATTTTAAGAACCACTATCCAAATGAGAGAAAATAGTGAAAGCAAAGGAGGGTTTTTATCAAAATGAAAACTAGCGATTTCTTTCAATTTACTTGATGATACTTGCGAAAATAGATTCAATGAGTACGTATTTTAGAAAACCCACAAATTTCATCTGAATTGATTGCTTGAACAAGAAGAGCGAGATTGGTCAGAAGGAGGGATATCAAGAAAGTGACAAAAAGAAGAATATCAATGCAATGACGACGATCTCCTTCGGTGTTTCCCGGTGAGGTTTTGATTTTTCTGCCGAACTGAAATCAGTGTGATTTCCTTCTTATTGTTGATACAACGCAACATAAAAGAAGTGGCGGCTGGCTGGTGGTGGGTCTCTTTAGAGAATTATATGGGTTGGGCTTGCTATTACAATACTATATGTTTGTATTTGTATATTCATTTTGTTGTTTAGCCCTTGAACTGATGTGCTTGTGTTGTTTAAGAGAATGAGAATAAGAAGAGAGAACTGGGTTTAGGTTTATATGGTTGAAGAATAAGTGGGTAACTGAGGAGAAGAAGAAGAAGAAGAAGAAGAAGAAGAAGAATCCTCATGTGTCTGGAGGTATTAAGGGTAAAATTGTCATTTTAGGTGGTTTTTTTGCTGAGTTTTCAAGATCCTTACCCATTTAGCTTGTGTCACACCAGTAAAACTTAAATGATTAAATTTTACAATTGTTGTTTAAAAAGATTGATAAGTTCGGGAACAACAATTCAAATTGTTGCGTATATTTGCTGGGACTGTATACCTATTTAAGCCCAAAATTAATTTGACCGAAAAGGAAACAATATACTGTATATTTTTTTTTGAATAAAAAGTTTAGGTGACTTAAACCTTAAGGGTTCATTAAAGTCATAGATCTCAACTAAACCAACCTTTATTGGCACGTGAAATGGTATATTAGCGATTTAATGTGATTAAAAACCGTGTCAATTCTAAGAGTATTTGAATAAAATTGTAAAAGATCCTTTTCAATTTAACTAGAGGATTTAGATTTGAATTCAACTGTAGTAATATATTAGTGGACGCATAACAAACTGGTTTAAAAAAAAAAAGCAATTTAACTTTATATTTTTAAAATATTTTTTAATAAATTTTTTGTAGAAACTATTTTAAACTCAGTCGTTATAAATTTAAAAAGTAATGCTGACATTTAAAAACTTTGATATTCATTTTAAAACTTTAAAATGTAACATAATAAAAAGGGAGATTAATTGTAATTTTTTAACATGCATAAAATGATGTCTACGTAGATATTTTAGTTAGTTTAGTTGTTACAGTTAGGAAGAAATGAAGGCGGTAAGTATTGTTGTTGGTGGTGTTCCAATTCCAATGCTTTGTTCTAATGGAATTCGTAATCGGTTCTGCGTTTCAGCCTCCTCCTCTTCTTCTTCTTCATCGTCGGGACCCAAAACGGTTTGCATCTTTTGCTTTTGTTTTTCATGTGCGTGCGATTATGAAATAGTGTGTGTTGATTGAATTTGAATTAGGTGGGAGTTGCAGCAGCTCCAAAGAGTGAATACAAGCCTGGGGTTATTGATGATTTGTTCCTCAATTTGTTTCGCACCAAATTGGTTCAGGTAACCAACCAAACAAACAAACCCCTTCTAGTTGTTATTTATTTATTTATTGCTTTTACAAAGAAAAGACGGATATATGAATATGATTAATGTGGTGGCTGAATACTACAACAGGAGGTGGGATGGGACTCGAAGAAACCTGGATATGATGGACTAATTGAAGTTGCTAACCGTCTAATGATGAAAGGCACTACCAATTCCCATACCATAGAAGCTACGGTAATTTTCTCCGAGAATCTCGATAACATGTAATAGCATTTCACTTCAGAAGCGTTCTTGACAAATTAAAAGCATGGTTTCAAAAGGTTTACATTCAAGTGAGTTAATGAAATGCATGTTTGGATTGCATTATTTGAGCTTAGCGGCTGACTTAAGTTGTGTGACTGTTTAGGAGAAGTTATCAAAACAGATTATCAAATTGTTCATAAAGTGTTTTCAGCTTATTTTCATAAGATAGCTTATAGTTTAAATGAAAACAATTTAACTTTTTTTTTTTAATCTTTTACTATAGTAATTGCTTATGCATAAGCGTTTATCATAATAAGCACTTGTGAGCTGTTTATCCAAACAGGGCATCAGAAAGTGAGAGTGAAATTGTACCCAAAAAAAAGGGAGTGGAGCTTTTTTATTCAATTTAAAAAAAAAAATCATTAGACGATGAAAATGGAAACTTATTTTGTCTAGACTTTTGTTTGATTTGAAAAACTATTGAGATAAGAATTTGATGTTTTTGGGGATGGATGACAAACATTACTTACCAAAGATTCAAACTAGTGAAACTACTTAAAAAGGAACTTCAGCATTTTGGTTGAGAGTTTGGTAAACATTAGGTATCTTTGGATTGATGGTTGGAGTGGAGTGGAATAAGGCTAGTTAGGTTTTGTGAGACTCTCTAGGAGAACTTATGAAAACAGCTTATGTCATTGTTAATAAGGTGTTTTAAGCTTATTTTCATAAGTTCTCCAAGATAGCTTATGAAAACAGCTTATAGTTTATACGAAAACAATTTAACGTTATTTATCTTTTGCTATAGAAATAGCTTATGTATAAGCGCTTATCATTATAAGCACTTGTGATCGGTGTATCCAAACAGGGCCTTACAAAGAGAGAGTAAAAGCTCTTGGTTCAATTTAAAAAAAAAAAAATCATTAGATGATAAAAATGGCAACTTATTTCGCGTAGACTTTTATTTGAAAAACTGATGAGATAAGAATTTGATGTTTTTGGGGATGGATGGCAAAGAACTCCACCATTTTGGTTTTGAGAGTTTGGTATAGATCAGGTATGTTTGGGTTGATGGTTAGAGTGGAATGGAATAAGCTAGTTATCTTTGTGAAAAAATGGATGTTACTTCATTCAATTCTATTCCATTTTATTCCAATCCACACCATTCAACTCTATACCACAATTCCAGACATACCATGATACAAATACAATATTACTTATTCTGGTCACGCATGTATGTGTTTCCACATCAGTGCAGCATAGGTCATCACATTTGTGATATAGTAATTCACCTTACATGGTTTCTTCTGAATTTTGAATGGTCATTACTCATTTGTCCAGAGCAAGTTCCTTAGCCCTTATGTCTTGTGACAGGTACGGATTTTGAGGTCTCTGTTTCCTCCACTCCTTTTGGAGCTCTATAAAATGCTCATAGCTCCTATAGGTGGAGGCAAAGTTGCCGCTATAATGGTTGGTGAGTCTGACAAAATTACGTCTCATTTTACAATTCTTCAAGATGATGTTCCCCTGAACGTAACAAGCTAGTGGGAAACTTTTTTGAGATATCCTAAAACATTTGTTTAAGTTTTGAAGCAAGGGTTACTGCACTTACTTGTCAATGGCTCATGGGACCCTGCAAAGTCAATTCTGTAGACCTACCAAATGGAACCTCATGGAATAGTGGGGTGATCACTTACACCTTTCCATGCGTGTTTATGACTAAATAACAATATCATCTTGTATTATTGAAAGTGGTGTATGTACTATAAAATGTTGTAGGTGCATGTTGAAAGATGCAAGTATCTGGAGGAAAGCAAGTGTGTTGGTATCTGCATCAACACCTGCAAGTTTCCAACACAGGTTAGTGATTCTTCAAACTATTATCATTTTCTCTTCTCGCCAATTCTCATGGGAAGGGATTCTAGTAATCTAGAGTTTGACCGAGGGTAACAAAATTATGGCCAGTGATTGTTTCAGTCAGGATTTGAACTCGGATTCAACTAAACAATTTGTCTTTAACTGAAATGCATTAAACATTTGAGTCTGATCCCTTGGTTTTTTCATTTTAGTATAAGAGTTAAAAATATGGTGCCAGCTTTGAAGTTGTTGCATTTTGTGGATGGTTCGATCTGACTCTATTTTAAATTTAGACCTTCTTCAAGGATCATATGGGAGTTCCATTACTCATGGAGCCTAACTTTGCTGATTATAGCTGTCAGGTAATATTATGTAACCTCTTCCCAGAGTCCAAATTTATATGATGAGTTCGCTATATCACTCTTTTCTTGACCTTCTAATTTGCAGTTCAAATTCGGAGTTCTTCCACCACTTCCTGAAGATGACACCGTCCTGAAGGAGCCTTGCTTGGAAGCATGTCCAAATGCTTCCCTACGAAGAATGGCTTCCAGAAACACAGGTGTGACTGCCTGCCCAAAGACATGAACATATTTTTCTTGGGCATATAGCTTTGAGAACATTGATGAACACTTTCCATAGCCTTTTGCACATTCTAGCTCCTACTTGTCTTTGAAGATGGAACTGAAGGCTTGGGTAACGGGTCTTCCATAACGATAATTCATCTTTGACTAAGCTCGTATTTGAAATTATTAATTAGTACAACCCATATATGTAAATATATTGTTAATTCGTTGGACTTTATTGTATATTATGAATGTATTCCCCGAATGAATTCATTGAAAACACTTTTATCAAAACAAGAGTATGAATCTATGTCAAAGTTGATGAGGCTTATCTTAGACACCGAATGAGTAGTTTAGCGATGTTTGAGTTAAGATATCGAAGGAGTTCTATGATGAATGTCACGTTGGATCCCAGATACTAACATTTTACCATCCATTAACAATTTAACCATCAACCTTTGTTTATCCAAAACAAGAACTTTCAACGCTGCTGTTACTATTTTCTGTCCGGTTCTACTTGTAAAAGTGGTATTTGTTTCCTTTGCATGCCATTAATTCAGACAAGCTGATTTGATTTGTTGAGCAACCTCTCCCCTTCTGTGTCGACGCCTGTTTATAACCGAAGGTGAAATGCACGTTAATCCTGCAGCTGAAAAGAAAATTCCAAAAGTTGGGAAAACATTATATAGTTGTTTCCCGCATTGAGAGAGGATAGAAGGACGATGAAATAACATTGAAAAATTAAATTTCTTTTTCCTAAAAGAATGACTTTTGAGAATTGAAAAAATGGAGGCCTAAAAAATAATACCATTAAATTTGCAAAAAAATATAATTTGGTGGTCATATTCATTCATTCTCAGACAAAAAATAATAATACTATTCTTTCAGAATTAATAAATATTTTCTTTTTATAATGACAAAGGAAAAAAGAAGAAGAAAAAACTTAGAAACAAGGCTTGACCTGAGCATCAAGCCTCAACATTGTCTCTAACTTCGTTTAAAAAGTCTGTCAAAAAGTCACACCTAACCTTGAAGAGCGTTTGAACTTGGTCAAGAAATCCGCGCAACAATTGCCCTCTCTAAACATATATTGAAAAAAAAAAGTTTAGGAATAAGCTCCTTTAAATAAAAAAATCATCACTAACAAACAACCGTATACATGCATATGCGAGTGATCAGCACAAACATATACGTACATGCATATGTCGAAGAAGATTAAGGACTTTTAAATATCTCAGAAATAACCCGCTAAATATAGTTGTTGATTACCAACATCAAACCATAATAAATCCCAAATGACTTAGTAAATAGGGTATCCCTCATTAGAAGAGAAGTCAACCATCCAATCTCTCATAAAGTAAACCGTCAAAACTAATGTCAAGGAAAGTACCGCAACCATCATCAATATTCAACTTAATACATTTACCTTAGACGAGTCTATTTTTTTACCATATGACGATGAATTTGGTGCTCGAAGATGTGAAAAATCAACAAAAGTTCGGTACATTATGCCTATAAAAGGAAGGACATTTTGGGGTTTCCATGAAGTCTTATTCAGATGTGACCATAATGGTCAACATTTTCAAACATGATGACACTTTCACACTCTAGCAGTGACTCAAAACCAAACCACTAAATCCTTTTCACCAAAACAAAACCCAGAAAAAGAAAGAATAACACACAAGGAAGGTTGTAAACAGTACCAAACTCTCCCAACGATTCATCTTCCTCATGCAAGCTCACACTTCACTTCCCCAATTCAAAATCCCCCCTTTTCCTTTTTGAATCCAATCCCAATTCCCTTAGATCCATCTCATTCCAAAAATCCCCCCTTTTTCTTTAATGGGTAATCATACTTTTCATTACAATAACCAATCTTAATTTAATCCCTCATTATATTATATTATATTATATGATATATATTTATGCTGATTCAGTATTTTCACAATTGATGCAGGTGGGTTTGAAATGGGTCAGTGCATATTGCTGAAAAGAGTGTTTGTGTTATTAATTAGTACAGTGTTTATAGTTGAATGTGGTGCATATGATACAACACTAGAAGCTTCTCATTTATCTATTTCCCCTATGCATGCAATTCCTTCTGTTATGGCTCATCCACCATTGTCCCCTTATCTTTCCAGTAAGCCATTACACTCTTTTGCAGAAAAAGAAAATCATGGGTCTGTTTACTTTCTATAATTATTTTCAATTTTCATTCTCAAAAATACTAATTTGTTTTAGGGTTAAATACGTCCGTTAATGTGAGTTAGTTAGTGGGGACTAATTTTAAAGGCGGAAATGTTTATAGGGATCATTATTCAATGAAATTTTTTAGAGGGATTAAAAATGAAAATTGGTATATTTAGAAGGATCAAAAAGATATTTAACCGTTATTTTAAATTGCTGACAATAAGATGATGGACTCCGTTATGAGTTGTGACATAGAAAAGATGGAAGACTTCTTAGGAAGATTGCATTTTTGGAAATAATGAATTTTTTTGAAAATGCTTACCATTTTCATTTACTATTTTTTGATTTTGTAAAAGAAAATGGTGACAAAAATACTGAATCTTGTTTTTTGTAATCTTTTTTAAGTTTAAGTGAAAATGAAAAATCAAAGAATGGTAGTAAAGGGATTTTTTTTCCGTCCTGATTTCTAATGCTGCTTTCCATTAATTAGAATATGCTGTTGTAAATTTGTATTGCTAAACGACTTAGTATGATTTGTTTATTCGACCAGATTGTTGTGAAAAAGACATGGTGTTGAAACGAGGTAGTGAAGGCTGCCATTGTGTTTATCCTGTAAAGTTAGACCTTCTTCTTTTTAATGTCTCGGAAAACCCCGACTGGAATCTTTTTCTTGATGAATTGGCCGCACAATTGGGGATGGGTGCTACACAAATTGAGCTGATAAACTTTTATGTACACAGCTTATCGACTTTGAATATATCAATGTATATCACTCCGCGAATAGAGACCAGTTTCTCTGCCAAGGAGGCATCTAAAATAAACTCCTCCCTTTTGTTTCATAAGGTTCGACTAGACAGTAGATTCGTGGGCGATTACAGGGTTCTCAATGTGACCTGGTTTAAACCTCCAACTCCTTCTAAAGGTAAATGGGTCTGAACTTCTGAAATATGTCACCACTGATCGTGATCTTTTAGTGTTCATAATATTTGAAAAGTACTTACAATGAGATCATTATTGTACAGAAAATATAGTGAATTTTTTTCTCACTTGGTATTGAAACCTTTGTTATGTATGCAATCTTTCTGTTTTAACAACTTAGACTGTATCATTTTTCCTGCTAGCCCAAATCTTGTAATTCTGATGCTCATGAAATCTTATGTTGCATTGTTCTTTATCAAATTTAATCTGGATTTTTGACTGTACATAGCTAAATATTTATGTCATGGCAGTGCTTAGAAGATTTTACACCATCATGGATTTTTTACCTTGTATACGTTCACCATTACAAACATATTACTGCTTCTCAGTCTTCCTACTTCCCGGATTTGATATAACTCATTTAGTGAGTTATGTTCAATTTTATAGCAACATTACTGAATACGGTTAGGTTTTTTGCTCATTCAAAGCTTTAGAGAATTTAAGCAACTACATCTATTTTGCATAGTACCAGAGACTTTTCTGTGACTACTGATAGAAGTTGAATAGCAATCATGTGCCTCCTTCTAGGGGTGGATCCCTGGATAGTGGGTCTAAGAATAAATATCTATGCATTTATGTATTATAATGTATCTTTGCTGCAGCTCCTACTTTTGCTGCATCAACTGTGGAAACTCCTGAGAGACATGTACCTGCAGCTACATCATCGAGTACTTCAGACAAGGGAAGGCATTCAAATTTGCTTGTTATCCTTGGAATTGTTACTGGGATACTCATCATGTCAATTATATGTGTACTTATACTTTGTTTATGCACGCTGAGGCCAAAAACAAAAAGACCTACAGAAACTGGCAAGTATTCTAGTTGTGACTGTTATTGTATTTATTTTTCATTTTTGCATTTCTATAACAGCATTCTAATGGTGAAAACTGCTATAAGTTATACATTTGGTCACCTTTCTTGATTTGGATGTCATAAAGGCAGTAAGTGTAATATTTGAATCGAGGCAAATTGGGTTCCTTTCAAAGAAAAACTACTCCATGACACAAGCAGTCTATAGGATAGAAAGTTTTCTGGACTGAAGCAAATTCATTGCTTTTATTTAGCACAAGTATTTTCGAAGAAGTTTGTAGACTAGAGAATTTTTTATTAGAATTGAATTTGAGCTTTTAGTAATGTTTTGTGATTGATCAAGAAACTTGATTAAGCATACCATTTTATCTATTGAATTGAGACTAGAAAATTGATGCACACTTACACCACAATATTATTTCCGTTATCGTCTGTAAAACTATATGGTATTACTTCTATGCCTGCTACTGACATTTTACTTTATTTCCTGCAGAAAAGCCAAGGATAGAACATGTAGTTTCATCTGTTGCATCACATCCCCACCCAACCAGTACACGATTTATTTCTTATGAAGATCTTAGAGAAGCAACAAATAATTTTGAACCAGCAAGCGTACTTGGAGAAGGAGGTTTTGGTAGAGTTTTTAAAGGTGTTTTGAATGATGGAACTGCTGTTGCGATTAAGAGGCTTACTAATGGAGGGCAGCAGGGAGACAAAGAGCTTTTGGTTGAGGTTGAGATGCTTAGCCGGCTGCATCACCGTAACCTTGTAAAACTAGTTGGATACTATAGCAACCGTGACTCATCACAAAACCTACTTTGCTATGAGCTTGTCCCAAATGGAAGTTTGGAGGCCTGGCTTCATGGTATTGTAATTTCTCGAATAATGGGTTCAGTTTTTTAATCTTGAATGACCTGCTTTGTGTCTCTATTGTTACATTGATAGTTATTTTCATAAATAATTTCATTATGCTTAATTGAAATTGGCCCTGATTTCCCTAGGTCCCCTGGGAATAAATTGCTCTCTTGATTGGGACACCAGGATGAAGATTGCACTTGATGCCGCAAGAGGACTTGCTTACCTGCATGAAGATTCACAGCCATGTGTCATACACAGAGATTTCAAGGCATCTAATATATTGCTTGAGAACAGCTTTCATGCTAAAGTTGCTGATTTTGGTCTAGCTAAACTAGCACCTGAAGGCAGAGTTAATTATCTGTCTACTCGAGTTATGGGCACATTTGGGTTAGTTTCATTCTTTTCTTTCTTTCACTTTTATTTCCGTTTGATCTATAGTGAAGATTTAAGATGAAATGAAACTATTATGTAGGTATGTAGCACCTGAGTATGCTATGACTGGACACCTACTCGTTAAAAGCGATGTTTACAGCTATGGGGTTGTCTTGTTAGAATTGTTGACCGGAAGGAAACCTGTGGAAATGTCACAGCCAACTGGACAAGAGAATCTTGTAACTTGGGTTAGATTCATAACTCAACATTTCCTCATTATTCTCACTCAGTTCAAACTCAAAAGCATTTCCACCTGGTTTCTGTTGAAAATGATTGGAATATGAAACTAAATCTGTCCTTTGTAGTTTACACTTGTTAGGTCATAGAAAATGATTTAGGGAACTATACTTTCAGGCAAGGCCAATTCTTAGAGTTAAGGAGCAGTTAGAAGAACTTGCTGATCCAAGGCTTGGGGGAAGGTATCCAAAGGAAGATTTTGTCCGTGTTTGCACTATTGCTGCAGCCTGTGTTGCACCTGAAGCAAGCCAACGACCTACAATGGGGGAAGTGGTACAGTCACTTAAAATGGTTCAGCGCATCACAGAAAATCATGATCCTGCATTACCGTCATCCAATACAAGGCCCAACCTGAGACAGTCCTCTGCCACTTATGATTCTGATGGGACATCTTCAATGTTTTCTTCTGGTCCTTACTCTGGTCTAAGTGCCTTTGACTATGACAACACTTCTAGGACAGCTGTTTTCTCTGAAGATCTTCATGAAGGACGATGAATGTAGTTTGAATTGCAAGCTAACCACGAACCAGCAAACAATCCAAATGTTTTTTCATCTTAATTTAGAGATCTGTTATTTCTCATGGCTGAAGGTGGATGGAACCATACCCGATGGGCAATGAAGGTTTATATGTGTTGTTGCTGGTTTGCTAGGAAGGGGATTCTTCTGTTGTCATTTTCGCCATCTCCACGGTAAACCACAGTCCTGTTATCCTCTAATTGACGGTAGTTCCAAGTGGATAAATTTTGTACATATGTGCATTGTAGTATGTTAACTTTGTTTTTCAGATTGGCTTTAGAAAAAAATAATCTTAATTAAAAAGAAAAATCCGTATTGTTTCACTATCATTTTGGGCTTCCTCATTTTATCCATATTATCATAACCAGATATAATGCCCTTGGGATTGTGAATTTGACCTGTAAGTCATGTTGGCTCCTCTTTAGGTGGTATATTATTCAGGCTCGGTAGGAAATACGTGGTCTATATTAAGGCCTAAAAATATCATACTTTAAAGAATTGTAAAATTTTTTTTTTTGGTACAATGGAAGTGTAAGATTTATTATTGATTTAAATTACTAAAAATAATTTCTATGAATACAATGATGATTTTTTTTTAAGATATGAATACAATAATGATGTTGATTGGTTTCAAATTTTTATCTGAATATATAATATTTTATTCTTTAATTTTTTTTATTATTTTTCGCTTATATCTTCCAATTTTTTGTTCTATATATATTGATAAATTATCATTCTCCTTATCTCCTAATTTTGTATTACCAAATTACACAGTCTATCATGCAATGAGAGGAATGTTAGTTAGAATTATAAGACTTGAATCGTAAATTTATATATAAAACATTTAGAAAAATTAAAGAAAGGTGAATTCGTTTGTTGTATTAAATTTCAATTATAGGTCATTTAGTTTACCAAGCCAATTTGTCTTTTTCTTTTGTGTCTTTATCTCTCCAAATAAAATAAAAATAAATGAAAGGAATTATAAATGGAGAGATACCAACTATGTGTAACCAAGAAAAAACTATGTGTAAGGTTCTATGTATTTGTACGGACGACAATTACTGTCAAGAGTACTGGCCTTTTTCTTTTTTTTTTTTTGACAGAAAGAATACCAACCTTTTAGGTTGCTATTATTATGCAAAATCTAATGAGAGCCTATAATCAAAAACTGAGAAGGTGCCAAAATTTGTGTGGAAATTCTCTTTCCACCTACAACAATAAAACCCAACCCTTACAGCCTGAGTTTCACCGTCTCCCTTTGTCTCTGTTCTTTGAATATTTTCTGAAGAGAAGAGACAATGGATTTTAGGTTCAATAAAAGCCTCCTTATCATCTTATCTTTCTCTTCTTTTCTTCTATCTTCCAATGTTGTCCCATCGACTCACATTTACACAAGTGTCCCAGCCCCAGCCCCTTCAATCCAATATGTTGATTACATTCTCCCAAAAAGAAAACAGACTCTGCTATCAATCCAGATGATTCTGTTTTTCAATTTGAAGATCCAAACTTGTTAGGATCCATTGCAGCAGACATTGCCAAGAAAGCCGATCCTAAGATCGTAAAATTATGTGTCGACGGAGAGAGTCCAGCTCTTTGTACTGCAACCATTTCGACACTCTTGAAAGGTCCTTTTGACCCCCTCAAGGCACTTGAGATTGAGGTTGATTTCACCCTCAAACAAGCCAAGAGCGTAGCTGCTATCATTCCCGCGTTGCTTAAAGACCCTAGCACTGACAAAAAAGCCATCAAAGCTCTTGACGTATGCCAAACACAATACAATTCAATGCTGGATGCAATCAATGAGACAATTGAGTTGCTTGGACAACACAATGT
>Ga0099826_10001109_pt1 | contig 15378 bp, 9 predicted proteins | sample Mtrugardesep15_FD_76830 | JGI IMG/M metagenome (GOLD analysis project Ga0099826, IMG submission 76830) | Root nodule microbial communities of legume samples collected from California, USA - M. trunc garden sep15 | ecosystem: Host-associated > Plants > Roots > Nodule | place: USA: California... | reverse complement strand
TCACATAAATACTATATAATAAAATAGTAACACCCCACATATTCACATAAATCATTAAAAAATCATATAAAAGATTTTAAAATCAACCAACGATAATTAAAATAAAACTAGGGCGTTACAGCAGGCACACGTTGTCCCACAATTTAACCGACATACTCTACAACCTATAGAAGTATGAGAAACACACATTTGCAATCATAGTGGAGCGGTATTTAAAACAGTTAAGAGTCCAGTGTTGTACCACTCTACCCCTATTTATACACTGAGAAGTATAAAGACCAATGCCATGTATCCCAAATTTGTATACAACAAGATTTTTCCAGCCCTTTACTTGTTTGTACCAAGCATATTCTTTCTGCAAATAGTAGGACAACAGATAATTAACCCAAAACATTAGAATACCAAATTATCCAGAAGCAGCTTCCCCCAAAGAACTAAATGTTATTGGGTGAAAGTGCATGAATGGATCTTATATCTAACATAACTTCTCATTTAAAATTTACTTTCTTGAAATGCCCAAACAGCAGTTCAATTGAAGTAAGAAGTTAATATGAAAACTCTAAACTTGATCTTTATAACTAGAACCTGTCATGTCCGCCACACATCAGAGAAAACTAAACATCAATCAACAACTCACCTATAAATAAAGCAACTACTCAACCATAGTTGTCAAACTCGTAGGTACTTGTAAGCCACAAGTTTACAATCTTAGGTAGGGAAAACGGGTTGACTTGCTTACTTAATTTTATCTGACTCGGATAAACTCATTCTAACTTGGAAGTCTAGGCGCAAGTTGCTAGTCAGAAAAATTTCTACAAAGTGGTAAAAAACAGAAAGCACAAATTCATTTAAACCTGTTTTGTGCCAATTTCTTTTGTAATTGGATTTCATTAGGCCAGCAATGGCTTCAAAACAGATGCAGCCGTGATCAGTGGCTACTCTAGGGCTCTATCCATGTTGGGGTATGAGCTAATGTGTCATTATCTAGTTTCTGTTGCATGTGATTATTGCTGATCTTATGCAGCGTTATCTAGTTTCTGATGTAATCGTTAATGTAATTCTATCGGTTTGTTGTTAGACACCTGTCAGAAGCTAGTCACCGAGTCTAACTGACTCTTGTACACAATAAATGAGTTCTTTGAAGGAGTGCCAATAACAGATTCCAACATGATTCGAGTTTTTCAATTTCTACTTTCCAAATATCAAAAAATACCACTCTGCATCCCTTAGAGAAGCGAAAGGCCTCCTTCCCTCTGGAGGGCCGCAAAAGCCTCCCTTTATTGGCTAACATTCAAAGACTGCATTGAAGACTGCTCCGGGTAAGCCTTGCTTAGACGTGGACCGCCACTAATGTAGGAGCAAGGTTCCAACAGTTAACAGACTCTGTAGTGTGTTCAACTACCTGTTCTTAAGTTTTTCCAAGCTCTTTGCTGTTCTATTGCAAGGGAATTCTTCGGCATTGTTCTTGAGATTAAATTTTGATGTGTCAATGCAATTGTATTATGACATGTGTGTGCGAGTGTGTGTCATTTATAGGTATTTTAATATTTTTTATATAGGTAAACTCCTACAAGTCTACCACCTGAATCTACGGAAGTACCACAAGTTTACCTAGACTGTCAAGTTTGATAACCTTGAGTTCAATATAAAAAACCCCAACTTTAAAAAATAGGAGACTACACATACAACTTGAACATACCCGAGGATCACGCTCAATATTTGAATCTGGAAATTTTGGAATTCCTTGGGAACACAAGTTTTGCACATTTATGTGAATCCAAGCATTTAACTGTTCGTCCTGAATAAGGCATCCACCCTGGGGTTTTAAGGCATTGCAATGATTATTATAGATACTATCCCATCTACGACCCTTGTAACCCTAGAAAAATCCAAAAGATAGTCAATACCATAAGTCAATTGTCCAATCCCCCCACACTCCACTCCTGATAATGCTATAACAACGGAAATACCTCTGTCCTAGCACAGGTAAATTCCTTTTCCTCTCGACTGTCCATCACATCGGTAGGATCATATGCAGACTGATATTCAGGGCAAAGCCCACATCCATAAAATTCAACTTTCTTGTCATTAATTCCCTCAGTTTCATTTAGCAACAGGTTCTGCAGAAGTTCAAAGGGTTTTGTTACGGGACTTGTTATACAAACTAAATAGGTACACTACTCAAAATGAGTTGCCAAGCATTCAATGACTGCATATTCCACAATAAAGGTTCAAAAACCAATCAAACGTTGGAAGCAGCCAAGAAAATGCTTCGCAACTTATCCAGGGTACCAAACTCTGGAAGGAAAGACAGATGAAAAGAGACATGGACGCTGAAGATTACACTGACACAAAAACACAGACATAGGCCGTGTCTAGAGTTTAGACTATAGAAGACACTAGGACATAGTATATCTATACAAATTAGAGTGCATAGTTTCTTTTTGTACAAGTATTTGAGTGTATAGTTAAGAGCAATATAAAGGATAATGTCAACCGTTCATATACAGTTATTATCAGTATTATCTCATCTCAATCTCATGAACTCACTTGATATATGCATGGGTGAGGTTACAAGGATGAACAAATTCCAAATGAAATCTACCGAGACATTTCCTAAAATCATAAATAGTACGACGAAAACTACCAAATAGCAACGGAAAATAGTTAGGTATTAGGTGTAAATAATCAATAGTTGATTGACTTTATTTTGGTATATGGACAGAGAGAGAGCTGCCTATAATAATAAAAGGAATTTTTTTTTGAATGAATGGCTTCTTGCAGTAAAAATGCAAACCACGGAAATAATGAAACCTAGGATCAGGACTGAGAATTTGAATGAGAAATTTGAAATGCTTATAGGAGTAAACATTAATAAATGTACAATATATTTTGAGTTTGTTTGGCATGGTCTACGACACCAAGGACCTCGTTCAGGTAATGCTTTAATACCATAGCAAGCCTGATGCACCGAATAAACAAGATAATAAAGATAGTGTCAAACTCTTCATATAAAAATATGAAATGTAGAATATATTTCAAAAATTACATACTTTAATTAGACATTCATTACACTCCAATGAATTGTTAAGTTCATCATTGATTGGCCTTTGACAAACACAGCAGAAAGAATCTGAATTAATGATGGACATGTTTGTGTGTTCTTGAACAGAGCTGTAACAGTAATTCAACGCATGCAGTAAGAATAACAATATGCACCAACAAGAGAAAGCTAGGCATTTAAAGAAAGATTTCTACAGAATCAAAAAGTAAGACAACTTTTGATTTGCTCACATTTTACTTCTTTTATTACGCAAATCATGCTTGTGATCTTCCGCATACTCCAAAATATTCGGCATTTGGGTTTCTGGCATGCATTTAAAAACTTAATGAGACAATTTTAAGTAAAACAATTCAAAACATAAACCAAAAAGGTTATCATACTTCTATCCAATTTGCAACTAAATAATGACCGATGGTATATAAAAGCATCACACACTATGTTGCTGGTCTCTAATAGCAAAACAGAGCAGCCAACCTTAAACCTGGGATTTCGAGACAGTGGCGTGCGGGATGACTGCTACTCTATTCTATTTATATTGACTAATGTATATTGATTAAATAATCAAATAAATAGTTAAGCAAATAAATCTCTCTCTAGTTCTATTATAAATAATCTAAATAGTTTATATTTTAGTAAACCGTTATTAGGCCAAGTCCATTATCTTGTATCAAAAAAAGAGACGAAGCTCATTATTAAGTATACAACAACATCATTACTTCTTTTCTCTTTGGCTCCTTCTACTTCCTTCTTTCTTGTCTGCAACTACGACAGCGCTGATTCACTTTCATGTAGCACCACCATATGTGGGGGCGGTTACCCCCATGCCACTCCTCCTTCGAATGCCACAGTTGACAACATAGGTCACACATATGTCATCATATTGGATAATGAACACTGACGTAAATTGGTAGAGTAGTGACAACTAGTTACACTAAACATGCACATCAACAAGGCCAAATTGTCTTGTAGAACACCTTTGTAACATTTTTGAATTCCAAATAGGAACTCGCATCAAATAAATATCTAAATTTGAAATATGGGTAACTTTATAACCGGCACACCATATCTTATTCTTTATAATTAATAATTAACTTGCTGAAACAAAAAGTTATTTCAAAAAAAGTGACTTAACTTAAATTTACCTTTAGCAGTGATTTCATTAATACTGCGCTGTTTCCGAATTTTTCTGCTCTTAACCTTCAATGGAGAATCAGCCCTATGTGCAATATCACTCTGCCATTCATTGGTATCTTTCTTCTGTTTGTAAACATTTTGCTTGTTGCCACTCTCAAAACCTTCCATAGAAACATTGGAGCTTGTTTCATTGCAAACTATTGTGTCTACAGGTTTGTTATCCTTCTTAGCTTTTAAACCAGATTTTGTACTGCTATGCCCCCAACTTTTTCCAAAGCCCAATCTCCATTTCTTTTTTGTAGTTAGTCTGGGTGTTTCAATTGGTGGGACCATACTACATCTTTTGGAAGTTCTAAGGACCTTGCTTAGAGAGACAATTTTTGCTGGTTTAGGTACTTCTGTAATTGATAATTCGCTGCATATTTCCCCATACTTTCCACACACTACTACCCTTTTGATTCTATGAGCACTTCCTTTTCTGCTAGTAGATGATATCTGCTTAAAATTATTAGGTTCCTCATGTGATGGTTCTTGAGTTTGAAAATGTCCGAAGAAATCAGAAGTTAAATCCTTCCTTGATTTCTTTATTCTAGAAATTCCAGGTAACGTGTGAAACTCCGCATCCGAATTTGATTTTGACTCATAGCTATCTTCATCACTGTAACGCTTGTTTAAATGATTCTTACAAGAGGGAAATTCAGATGGAAATGAAGAGAGTCTATGATTAATATTAGGTTGAACAATATAAGCCTTGTCAGATGATCTTTGTTGGTTAGTTGAATGGTAAAATTGCACTTCTTCAGATAAACTATAAGGGGAATCAAAAGCTCCAGTACTTGTACCATTCTTATTTTCAGATGAGGAAAAGATTCCAGGAAGCAATGAAGCATCCGAAATTCTTACCTCATTTCTCTTTTGCTTTTTTCCTTTGAAGCCCTTGACTTTTTGAGATGGATTGGTTCTACAGTTAGCACCAACTATTATATGATTTTGGCCCTACCCTTTCTTCCAAATCAAAGAATCCAATAGTTTAATATCATCAAGGAGACTATGGCATGGTTGATCATTTTGGCCCTACCCTTTCTTCCTGATCTTGCTTGGCACATCTCTCCATTAAGGTGTATGAGAGCCCTTTTCTACTGTACCGTGAGAATCTAATCCACTTAAATCGAAGTAGATATTTTTAGTCTTCGGAGCACTATGATCTCTACCACGCTCTGAAGCTATCTTAAAAGAGGTCACATCATTAACATCTGCATACTTTTCTTTTACAGTATCACAAGAGGGTCCAATTCCAGTACAAACATTGTTTTTACAACAATTTTCCCGAGCACTAACATATTTGCCGAACAAATGTACATCTGATTGTTGCTCAGAGCATTTTTCACTTGATCTGGTATTGTTCATTCCAAGGCTGAAACATTAAATTGGGAGAGACGGAAAAGGGTGAACTTTAGTCAATGGTCTCAGTAGAAGAAAAAGTTTGCAGACAATAGTATAAATAGAACTCCTGCTTTTGATCTAACAAGTCAAGAAAAAGTAGATAAATAAAATTTTGGGAATCAAAGCCCATAAAGAGAATCCCAAGAAGCCAAATTACCAAACAGAAAAGGTAAGAGTTCACAATGACATACAAAATAACTGCAATACTCTAAACTATTTTCATGCAATAGAATTACCCATTGATCTGTACTCTGATGATCTTATGACCATATATCCATCAATGTGTTCGGGGATACAAATAATTTGTATTCACTTCACATTCTAAACTTTTACACTAATTCTTCTCTAGATGCACTAGGAATCAATGCATACAAGTTCCCAAGTTGAAACACTTGAAAAGAAATATAAGAAAAGGAACACTATTACAGTATCGTCCCCAAGTGCTACCAAATTATATGTATAGTTGTCATTACATTACTGACTAACGGAGTACTAAGGGACAAACCACATAAATGTTACAGCGGCATGGCTGCTATTTGGAAGATGATGGAAAACAATCATGTAATCCAGACACCCAATACATCTATTCTAAGGCGTAATTAACAAGTGAGTTGGGATAATTATGACTGACATAATGCCTTGAATGCACCAAAGGGATGCTAATTGATCATCAACAACAAAGAGGCAGAATAGAGAACGGAGAGAGATGTGTCTCAGCCAAAAGAGGAAAGGATCGACACGTGAAAGAAGTTACAGTAGGAGGGGAAAAAAGGCAGTCTATTAGGTATGCACTATGAATGGAGTCCAGAAAAAAGACCAAACTCAATAGAGGACAAGCAGCAGCAGTAAACATGTCAGGGTTGCTCGAAATAGGTTCGACCTCTCCAGAAAACGTGTAATCTTGTGGAAGATAGGAAGGTTTTAAGCCATATTTTCATTCTGAAGCATGTATGTGTGTGTTTGTGTGCGTGGTAGGGGGAACTATACCACTATTATTAATTATAAAACATAGTTAGAAAATTGAATTGAAGAGAAAACCACTCCTAAAGATGCCACAAAAATAAGCTGTAACTGAACATATTGTCGGATCAACATCAAACTATCAAAGCCACCAAAGAAAGACGAATTTCTAGCAAGATGCAGCTAACAATATCCTTATGACATAACACGATATCTGCAGTCACCTCACCTCAAATACGGCCCATCATTTTGAAGATCGTAGGAATTTTTACATTGTGATTCCTTTTGTTTAGATTGTAAAGGTGTTGGTGTTGAGGCAAATAAATCACCATATATGTTCAAACCTGCAAAAACAACCGTAAAATACATGCATAGTATAAAAGAAAATCCACAATCCATGTCAAGAAACTAAGAAAACAGTTAAAACAGGATGAGAAAGACTATTGTGTGCCAGTTAGTTAGTGTATACCGTCGGTAATCTCAAGATTCCCACAAGTCCCCCTATTTTGGGGAAATTTCAATGATGCACCAGAAGAACCCAGCTTAGGAACTGAAGCCTTGTATATATAGTTCTGGGGTTTTTCAATACCTGATTTCCCTAGCTTTTGATTCATATCATGAAAATACAAAGCTTGTTGTTGCTTAGATAACTCCGGAATCTGGGTCAATGCAAGCAACCTCATATTTTCATCAATCATGCAAGTATCCATGTTAATACCCTGTTGTTGCAGTGAAGTAGGATTCTGATTTGATGCAGAGCTTGAAACAAGATAGGGAAGAATCTTCAAATTCCCTACAAATGGAACAATTGTCCCCAAAGTCAAGTGATTGTTTCATCCAAAAGAAGATACATTTTTTGAGGCTAGCAAAGCATTTGCACCCATGGATGTATCTGATGGAAAGCTTGATTCATATATCTTTCCATTAACAACTGGAGTACAACTACCACTACCACCAATAGTTCTTCTCATAGAGCTAAATTCCATGAACTGATTTACTTTAAATCCAGAATTTTTTTTGGTACAGGAATCTTTACCAAACCTTTCACCATTATCATTGTCCAAATATGTATTGAATTCTGGTGCAGAATCATTTGATTGCCTTCCTTTGTGACCATAACTATTCCAGTCAACATTAGAATAACCAAATTGCACAGTATCGTATTCAGAATGCAGGTTCATGGGTATTATACAACCATTCACCAAATTTTTACAAGCTTTTGTTATCCCCTTGGGTTGAGAACTAAATTGTGTAAATGGTAAAAACAGTGAACTTGTGGCCACATTGTCAGTTTGTGAACTAGCTATAGCAGCATCTGAATTAATACTACATCCGGACATATAGTTTCGGGGAATTTCGGATGAACCGACATCACAACTTAAACTATTCTGCAATTCCTCCTCCCTGCTAAGGTCTGTAATTAATAAACAAAATCCACAGTTAGGAGGGTTTCTTCAAAATTACAAACAAAATGAGCACGCAATTATAAACAGTTGAAAACGGTGACACTAACAAACAGTAAAGAAAAAATATTGATTCAACGCACTATTAGTCATCTGCTTCTGGAAACGTGGTTTCGGAGAACGGGCAAACGTAAACAATGGTGATTCCACAAACGAATCAACTGGATTTCCAGCTCGAGGTGGTTGACCAAGCCTAAGCTCAATGTTAGAGGAAGTTACATCTTTTCCTGGTAGACCAGTCTTTACATTCTTCTTTTTGATACATTCATGCTCTTTTAGAAGGTTTGTTGGAATTTGTGTAGACTGGGTAATTGGCAAGTATTCATTCCTTTTCAGAGAATCAAGGAAAGGAGGTATAGGCTGACAACCATCATTCAGCTGAGCTCAAACGAAGTTTGGTGCAGGTGTAAAAATTGCCATATTAGATTCCATTATCTGGCTTTTCACCTGTTCATACAGGTTGTTCTGCGTAAAAGCGTTTACACCCATGAGTGGAATATTGTGACCATCCTCGTTTGATATCGGTTGTTTTCTGGACAATGCACCAAAAAATAAATTGAGATCTGTATCAGCATTCTTCAGAAACATAACGTAGTCAGAAAACTTTTCAGACCTTAATGTGACTGCAGCTGAATTCGGAATATTTGAGAAATCACCCTTCGACATATCAGATGCAGATGCATTGGATTTCATCAGATGACTGGTTCTTGAAAATAATTCAGGGCAGTCCCATTCACTCTCATTTCCCGAAGATATAATCTAAAGCATCATAAAAGTATCACCATCCAGTGTTTGCGTAGTTTCAAACAAATTAAATTCTAAGAACCAAAGTAAAAAGCATTTACCAAATGGTCCACATCTTGAAAATACTAGAGGAAAGCAAATGGAATGTACGCTCGGTAACACGAAAAGATGCAACTTGAGGTATAAACAATTCTTTAGATCATGATTAAACAGATAAACAAACAATATATTGTCTTCTCGTATGATGTAGTCAATTGTGGGAGAAAAAGTTACAAATGAAAGAAAAATTAACCATAGAAAAATTGTCTTTTCCTATGACTTGATAAACACCTAATGGAAGGACTAGCGCCGAAGGACCAAGATACACATGATTCATCTCTAAATACACTTTCACCAACAAAATGTAACATTAAGCACTAAAATGTATAACAACTACATCTTACCCCAGATTTTAAAAAATACAACTTTTGCCACTATGCAATGGTCTCTCCGCTTTCCATACGAACAACATCCCCCGGGTTGACACCATGTAACCCTGAATGCTGCAATATCAGAATAGATAAATCATTAATTATCAGAATAGATCAAAATATAGTTTTTGACAGAACATTATGGCGTAGTTTGATCCTACTTAGTGGGATAAGGTTTGGTTGTTGGTTGTCTAATTGTTCACATTACCATGTGAAATTAATGTCTTAGGTGGTTAAATATTTCTGAAGATGATCTCAATAAAGTAGAACCAGTTTTGTCATTATTTACCTCACAAAACTTTAGTATAGACATGTGGCAACAGTGACATGAGCAAACAATACCAAGATGCCTAGTATTGCTTAGAAGAAGATGGCCACCTTTCAGGTCAACAATAGAAATGTGAGTTCTCAACAAATATACCAAGTATAACATAAACCAAAGAGAAAATATAAACTTCTCCCACTCACTTTTTCCCATGCAGAAGACCCGAGGGCACCCACTCACATCAGGAGTTGCATACTTAGCTGAGAACCATTCAAAAGTTGATTTTGATGTTGATTGCATATTTGAGCTGCAAAAATTCAAACCAGCAGCAGGGCTTGTAACACATAATTTCCCTCTAGAAGAAAAAGACTCCCTTTCCCTCTCACCGCCGGGAAATGTTGGCAAAGAAGCAGCATTGCTACCAACATTCATCCCAGCCATTGCCCCGAAAGAAATACCAGGAAAAGTTTCCAAGAAACTTTGCAGGTTATGATTCATTAGTTTTGTTGTTTTTATCCTCGCACTTTCTATAAAATATGGCCAACAGCAACTCCATGAAATTACACTGCCACAACAACAAAGGACAAAAAATGAATTTCCAGCATTAACATTTCAATGAAAATTGTTAGGGTAAACACAGTCTTGCATTGCATCCTTAGAATAAATTTTGATCTTAAACCATGAGTATCTTGCGGATAAAAAACAACGGCCTGCATAATAAACCACTTCTTCTCTCGTCAATGCATAACCAATGTAATTGATCGCGGACCATGGCGGAGAGCCAAACTCTGGCATATGGCCACAATGGTGTCGCCATCGTTCTCAAAATTGTGGCGGAAATTTAAAAAAAAAAAATCAGACATCGATATCCGCCATGGACGATATTTGACAACACTGGAAGCATTGCTACTGGTTGGTAATTTTAGTAAGGTGCATGCATGCAAGGTTTGATACTTCCAAGCAAATGACATAATTATGTGTAATGGTGCTGTGTCGGTGTCGACACTAACGCATGTCAGTCACCGGGACACGCCTAGGAGTGTCGTGCTTCATATGAACGAAAATAATTCCACAATGTAAAGTGTAAACCATGAAAGAATGTATGATTGCATAAAATAAAATCACAGAAACAATGCAAACAGGAAAACGATTACGTAACGCGCTTTTGCATAAGGAAAATGGAGAAATTAAAGTTTGATCACCGGAAAACACAGAACACGCATGAAATTAAGAAATAGAAGCAAAGAAAGTTGAAAAGAAGAAGAGAAAATAAAAAATACCTGGAACGAAGATGATTGAAGCGTGGCGAAGTTCGATGGATGAAATGGAGAATGAAGGAGATTGGAAACCCGAAGATTGGATTCGATGAAGAAGAGTCGAGTTGCAGAGAAATAGTGAAATGATGGGTGACTGTGAAAAGCTGGGCAAACAGACACTATTGAAGAGTGCAGTCCCTATTTTTAAGTTTTAACCCTCCCTTTCTCTTACACAGTTGTATTTAAACAAACAAAATTATTAATTTTTAAATCATTTTTATTACGATAATAAAATACAAAATAGATTCTGATTTTTTTTATAAATTCTTTAAAAAAAGTTATCAATAAATTCTTCAGTATAAAAATTATTTTTATTTTAATCGATAATAAACGGGTTGAATGAGGCAGTTTGTTATTAAAATTTTAAGACAAAAATCACTTCAGAGAGTATTTTATATGTTTGTACCTAAAATCACTTTTATATAATTGTATCCAAAAAACTAAGAGGTTGTTTGTTAGAAATTTTTTTTAATATAAAAATAATCATTTTTAAGAGTATATTACATGTGTTCTTTGTAGTTTTAAAAAAAAAAATATCTAAAAACAACTTTAAATGAGAAACTGTTAAAAAGTATTTTTTTTCAAAAACAACAAAATAATATGAGAGAGAAAAACAGATGAAAAATCGTAACTGTTAACTATTGTGGTTATCTAACAAGCTGACCCTAATTTTCTCTCTCTAGGTTTTCTCTTCCAGTTTCTTCATTGAGGGGTGGTTTTAGGTCAATTCTTGACCTGAAACCACCCTTCTTCATCTTTTTATCTCTGTTTCAATCTAAATAAGTGATTTTCACATAGATCTAGGTTTTTTCTTTTTGATTTTATCATCTAAGTGTGGTGGTTTGTTGTTCGTCGTCTTCTGCGGCGTTGTTTGATTTCCCGTTTCTTGCGGTGCTTATTTGATTCATATTGAAGATCGATTATTCAATCAAAGATTTGGGCGTCAACGTTGCAGATCCAGAGGCATGGATATTCCGGTCACTTTAATTTTATCATATATTTTTGTAGGCATTATGCTGTTATATGCTATTAACTTGGATGTTGTGAGTTTGTTCGCAGATTCATCCTTTACGTTTTTAGCGGCGTTGAATGATGTAATCTCTCGATTTGAATGAATGAATATCAGTTTGTTTTTTGTCAAAAAAAAATATGAGCGAGAAAACTACTGTCAAAAGATTGATGTAATTTTGTAACAAAAAATATCTTTTATATAGTTGTATTTAAACAAACTAAATTATTTAAAAAATGTGATTTTAATTACAATTAAAAATAAAATAAATTCTATTTTTTTACAAAATCTCTAAAAATACAATATATAAATTAATAAACATCAAGATCACTTTTATTTTAATATATAATAAACGGATCCTAAATTGTTTTTGTAAATAGGTGGTTTTTATCATGATAACCAATCGCTCCCTTCAACAACAAAAGAATGATAAACAATCACAAAATTTGAAGGTGTGACGCTGAGATATAACATGTCCTTTGACATTACACCACTGACATTTGCCGAGGAAGGTTTTGCGATTTCCATGGCGTTGATTTGATTGTGCATGGAGCTGGACAAGGCACGATTTGTTGTTGTTGTAGTTGGGTCTCGCCTGAGCATTCAAGGCGGTGAGTGGGGCAAGGGTATGTTGTTGAACAACGACGATTGAGAGTGTGGAAAGGAGGGTGCCATAGATGAGGCGATCCTGTCGTCGCCATCTTTGATAAGCATGATTTTATGTTGTTATTGAAGTCTCGGCAATAGTGGTGATCGTTTTAGACAACGTCGGTTTTTGTTCGTCATTTTTCATAAGAATTTTAGAATTATCATCTTATCTTGAATATAAAATTTTCTAAACATTTTGTTCGTTATTTTTCGTAAGACAATTTTAAAATTTTGACTAAATTATTTATTCACATATATCTAATCTAATCTACTTACAAACTTTTACTAATAAATAATCTCAATAGATGAAACTAATAACAGTTTGAAAGGGAAATTAATAACAATTTATTACTAGTACTAGTATAACGTTCTCGGTGGAGTTTATCAATTTTTTCCTATTGAGTGAGTCTACGCCCACCGGAACAACTTCAATTTGATCATGTCTTTCCTTTCCACTCTCAGAAAATCCACCTCACACTTCTTCCACCATTTCTCAATCCAACGCCTCCAAATCCTTCACACTTCATCTTCTTCGCCGTCGCTACTCAACGCTCGTAACGGTCTTTTCGCCGCCATTATCGCCGGCACCAGTCTAGGGTTTGTTCTTTACACCACCGACTTTGACTCAACTCACTTTCAATCTTCAATCTCTTCATTCGTTGACCAGTCGACCCCGAATTCACCTTCATTTCTTACGAAATTCTCCCTTCCTGAAACTTCTGGTACCTTCCTTTTTCGAGGCAAGTTTCTTTTTCTCTCCCGCAATTTTTGTAATGTTAATTCGATTGATGAAAAATGTAATATAATACTATACTATATATATTTTTTGATTTGTTTTTTTGGTTCATGAATTGCAGAAGCTTATAGGAGAAAGGTTTTCTTCAATTATGAGAAGCGTATACGGTTGCGAAGTCCTCCCGAAAAGGTACGTAAATAAATATTATCAACTAGTTCTAAGATAATGACTAGATTTTAGAAATTTTGCGTGTTTAATATCAATAGATATATCTATCTTTGGTAAGAATTTAAAGGATATCTATTGTGATTCTAATTAAATTTGGATTTTATTCATACTAGCTCTGAACTCAATTATAAGCAAATATTACTTCCTAAAAAAAACAGAGCAAAAATTACTTAATTTAGAATTGTACTGTGTGATTCATTTAATTTTCTTAAATTTTACGAATTTGTTTAAAGGTATTTTTGGAATAATGACATTGAATGTGGATGAATTAATTTAATTGACATTTGCTTATATCGAGTTTGGATGGAGTATAGATTCTCAATGTATTACCCTATCAATCAATCAATCATAAATTCATAATTGTCAGATCATTAAAAACGTTTGATTTCAATCATATGATTGATTGTGATTTGTTTGTGTAGTATTTTTTATTATGAATAATGTATCAAACTCAAACCCAATGGATTTTTTTTCCACATCACCCTACTTTTGTAAGTGCATTTTAAAATTGATAGGATGGCATTATAAAATGGATCTAATGAGCATGCACTATTTGTCTAAACTATTTTTACTTTGACATTCAATAAAAATCTAATATTTTGCCACATCATCCTACTTTTGCAAGTGCATTTTGTAATTGATTGTACATGGAAAATGGATTAAAACTTATTAAGTGTATTTATTTGTAAACCAGATTTCCAATAAAAAATCATTATTTTGGCACACCATTCACCTTTTATAACCCTTTTTTAAAATTAAGGGTAAGACATAATTTGGTGTTCTCATTACATGATACTGTATACCAATAAATTCCAAAGATGCCATAGTTGTGAAATACAATGTCTTTTTGCAATTAAAAGTTTTCGACCGAATAATCATAAAACTTTTAAATCACTTTATCCTGAAGTACAGATGAACTAACTCGAAGTTGAATTGATGTAATCAATCATCTGTAACCTATCCTCAATAGCGTTCAATAAATATCTTCTGTCATCTTTTGACATATCCTCCAATTTAAGTTATTAGTTTCATCATATCTAATGATTTAAAGTTAGGTATGTTCTCATCACAAGTTGTGTTTGATTTTATTGAGAGGCAAGTTAAAACATGGAAAATAAACAAATATGTATATGTATCCATAATATACGAATATGTATTTCCAAACATCACTCTTGGAATAATAGCTAGTTATTGCCATAGTTGATTAGTTAGACCTGGGACATAAGATGTAACTAATTTTCCCCAAAGCTAAAACAATTCTCCCTTTTTTATGCATGTTTTAAGCTGAAAAGTAAAGTTGTGGCCTAGTAGGGAACTATGTCATTCTTCTGCCATTTTTGATACCAAAAGATATCTGATGACTTCACGGGCTTGTTCGTAAGCAAGAAAAACCAAACTTGAACTTTGCACTACATTGAATGAAACTGATGGTTTCTCTCGGTTCCTTTTTGGAGTTTGAATTGAACATTGACAATCTTTACTCTTTTTCATCAAGGTTTTTGAATACTTCGCATCTCATCGATCACCAGAAGGAGAAGTACTCATGATACCAGCAGACCTAATGAGAGCTGTCGTTCCTGTTTTCCCTCCATCCGAATCTCACCTTGTTAGAGACGGATACTTGATAGGAGAAAGAAGCCCTGGTCATTTACGCTGTTCTCCCTCAGAATTCTTTATGCTTTTTGATGTAAACAATGACGGGCTTATATCTTTTAAAGAGTGAGTATACTATATTCTCTCTAATTATCATGTACTCTGTTTATGTATATGTTTTTTTCGTTTACTGCTGTGGGAAATGAACTGGGATAGAGTTGAGGCAAGGCAACCTAAGTAGGATCTGGTTCTAGGACCAATCAGTCCACATATGGACCTGTGGACACTTTATCCAAGGCTCTCAG
>Ga0099826_10001108_pt1 | contig 15386 bp, 7 predicted proteins | sample Mtrugardesep15_FD_76830 | JGI IMG/M metagenome (GOLD analysis project Ga0099826, IMG submission 76830) | Root nodule microbial communities of legume samples collected from California, USA - M. trunc garden sep15 | ecosystem: Host-associated > Plants > Roots > Nodule | place: USA: California... | reverse complement strand
TTTGTAAAATTTCAAAAAATCAAGACAAAAATTGAATACATTTTTTGTAAGGACTAAACCTAAGAAATTACAGTCTATGAGACTAAAAACATATTTTATCCTTAAAATTAATATATCGGTTTTAAACATATTTTATTGTTGTTTTATAGTTGGCTCCTGCGTAAATTTTTTGCTAGCTTCGCCGCTAAGTTTAACGGTACAAGCATGTCGGTTTAGATGCAAGAAACATGCAAACGAAGATGTTAAGGTAAAATTGACAAACAAGAAAGGAAAGGAAAAAAATATATACACGGTGTGCAAGAGTAAGAAAATAAATAAAAAGGAAAAAAGTATATTTTAAGATAAAGGTGAGTTGCATATATAGTTCATTCAAAGTTTCTAATAAGACGTATTTTTATGTAGTGTTATTGAACGGAAACTATTTTGTATGGAGTTTGATTCAACTTCGAAATAAACTAACTCCTAACATGCATCGATTTTATGTGTTTTTTTTACTTTTATGAGCCTTCTTCTACAAGTCTCTTTCTTTGAATTTGAACCTTTAACGTTAACAAAAAAAATCAATAACTTATTAATTGAAATCCTTAATCGATACACTTCAATATGACAATTTTTAGATGTGTAGTTTGAAAGTTCGAGTAACTTTGAACGTTGCATTTTTAAAATCTCCAATACTGGTAATCAAAACATTAATCTTTGAACTCTAGTACATGAAACAAAACTATCTCATTGAGTCTTTGAGAAAAATGGATTTGAGACACTTTAAAATGATCATTCAAAATATACATCTAACAATGCCACACAACAAAATAAAGGACCAAAGCTGTCAAATTTTAAAGTAGGACATCAATTCTGCAAAATGGTAAAAATAAGAAGACTAGAATCGCAATTATTGAGCTAAACTAAATCTATGTTTGTAAATATTTTATTGATGCTGCAAGGATTATGACTTGACAGCACTTGGTCAACATTATATATGAAATACATACTCCTTCTATTCTAAATTACAAGAAGAAAAAATTACACATATTAGGAAAACTAAAACAATAATTTGAAATATAACATTTTGTGTTTTAGTTGGAATAAGTCTCATGGAAAGTTGTAAAAACAAATTTAATTGATTATTGGTTACGAAGAAAATAGGAGGAAGAGACAATTGAATGCAAATTGTACTATTTGATTTCATGATAAAAAGTAGAAGTTTTTCTACAAAAAACATGATATTTTTATTAAACAAGATGATTAAATTGGGTAAAAAAATTTCTTTTTTCTTATAATATGGGATAAAGAAAAATGAGTTTTTTCCTTATAATCTAGGACGTATGGACGAAATTATTAGTTAATCAAATAAGTTACTCCCTCATGTTTATAAAAAGGGTCTTGCTAACAAGTGTCATAAAAACATTATTTAAGAAACTTATAAAAAGGAATCTTGTTTTGAAAATACAAATCAAACATATGTAAAAGTCATAATTACATAATTTTCAATGTAAAAATTATTATTTTTGAATGCCTTAACAATGCCCTAAGGGTACTTGTTAGCATTTCTCTTATAAAAATAACAAAAAATTATTACTATATGTTATAATTTCAAAAAAAAAAAAAAATGTATTACGAAGACATGAGTATTCCGTAAATTTAAATATAGTCATATTTGTTGGTATAAATGTCGTTTTATGTTATTATCATGGATATTATGAGTTTATTTGCAGATTTATTATTTTTTATTTTTATCGACTTTGAATATGTATTGTATCAATATACTTTATCAATTTAAATGAATAAATATTATTTATTTGTGCGAAAAACATACATGAGTCAAATCACTGAAAAATCAAACATTTAAACAAATTAATCAATTTTTCACTAGAAACAAACTTTGTGAACTTAAAATTAAACATGTTTGTATCACTATCTCATAGTTTTACCTCATTTTGTTTTTACTTAATTAACCTTTTAATTAAACAAATGAGAAACATTCCTAAATTATTTTAATTACTCACCAAACACATAATGACATGACATTCTTCATTGAGTCACAATAATAATATTCCCGCAAAGAACATTCGCCACCAATAACGATTTGAATGTTTTGAAAACAAACGCACCTTAAAATATAAAAATCTTATCAGTGATCACTATCAGGCCGTTTCTACCTTTTCACTCTGCCGCCTTTTCAGGAACGCGTACAACAGACATTTATTCCATCATCCTCTTTTCACTATTATCACCTGTCTCTCACACACCCTACTATATCGTAAACCACCATTCCTCAATCATCAACCGTCCATTTCTGAAACAAACAAAGTGCGACATTTACGCCACCACTACAACAAAATCATATCTTAACTGATTTGATTCTGTTGCGGTACAGCGGTACTATTTGCTAGCATCACGCTGTTAATATTTTCAGACATTACAGTACATGCAATGCAATTCAAGATCATCAATATTACACCTGCACCTACCTATTCTATTACACAACTAGTACAAATTAAAACAACAAGTATATTTCAGATCACATTTCACAGTACACCCAACATTAATTCATTATACTAAAAATTTAGATTAATTAATGCAATTGAAGAAGCATCTACTATAAAATTGACACACATTTTCTCCTTCCCCTAAAATGTAACTGAGTTAAATTAAATTAAAGCTTAGTTGTATTAAATTGAAAGACAAAAAAAGTTAAACGCGCAAAACCCTATGTTTACCCTTAATGAAAATGTCCGCCCATTACTCGTATCTTTGATAAACGTACCATACTTATTTAATCCACAGATAAAGTAGCATTATCATTATCTTTGGACATTAGCAATAAATATCGTAATTAAAAGTTCTTAAAAAGGCATATGGCATGTCTGCAAAGTAGGGGTAAAACCGTAATTGTAAAGCGAGTTGTTTCAATTTCAATTCATTTTCCAGACACAACAAACTTTAAATAGAAAAGAAAAGAAAGAGAAGCACACTCATTGTGTCACTCACTCTCTCTGAAAAAACAAACTCCTTCGATTCCGTTACTTCTTATGTTCGAAAAACCCTAGTGAGAAATCTCACACCAATCATGAACCGCCAAGTACTACCACCGTCACCAAAAAACGCAACCACACTCAACCCAAAACTCTGGCGAGCTATCGCCGGCGCCGCCGTGCAAATTCCCACTGTCAATTCTAGGGTTTACTACTTCCCTCAAGGTCACATGGACCAAGCTACTTCACTTCCGAACAATCTCTCGCCTCTTCTTCTCTCTCGTCCCTACATTCTCTGCTCCGTCTCCGCCGTTCATTTCCTCGCCGATCCGAAGACCGATGAGGTTTTCGCTAAGCTTTTTCTTCAACCGTTGAATGATTTCACTGTTAATTTTCCACGGATTCCGGTGATTGAAGCTGATGACGGTGAGAGGATTTCTTCGTTTGCGAAGATTCTTACTCCGTCTGATGCGAACAACGGTGGTGGATTTTCTGTTCCGAGGTTTTGTGCTGACTCGATTTTTCCTCCGTTGGATTATAGTATGGATCCTCCGTTGCAGAATTTGTTGATTACTGATGTTCATGGTTTGACTTGGGAGTTTCGTCACATTTACCGTGGAACGCCGCGCCGGCATTTGTTGACCACCGGTTGGAGTAGGTTTGTCAACGCTAAGAAGCTTGTTGCTGGTGATTCCGTTGTTTTTATGAAGAATACTAGAGGTGCAATGTTCGTCGGAATCCGTCGTGCTGTTCGATTGGTTCCGAATCGAACTGGTTCCGGTGGTTGCTCCGATGTGTCGAGATTGTGTATTCCGATCTGTGGAGTGAGAAGTAGGGTAGATGATGAAGAGAAGCTGGTGGAAGAGAAGGCGTTTTCGAGGCACGGGAAGGGGAAGTTGTCTCCGGTGGCAGTTGCGGAGGCGGCGGAAATGGCGGCACAGGGGATGGGGTTTGAAGTTGTTTACTATCCGAGAGCAGGGTGGTCGGATTTTGTGTTGAAAGCGGAGGTTGTGGATGCGGCGATGAGTGTTACTTGGTGTCCTGGAATGAGAATCAAAATGGCTGTTGAGACTGATGATTCTTCCAGGACTACTTGGTTTCAAGGTGTAGTGTCTCAGGTTTCTGTTCCTGATCATGGTGCTTGGCGTGGTTCGCCATGGCGTATGCTTCATGTATGGTTCCTTTTTCTTTTGAATATTCATCTGATTTGATTGCTGTGTGCGTTATATAATTATTATGTTATATATGAATAATTTGGTCACATTGATAAGGAAACATGCATTTTATCTAGATGGAATAAAGTTTGACTGAGAATGTTTTTGTGGATTATGATTTTTTTCTACTTTCAAAATGAAATGTGGCCAATCAAATTATATATTCAATTTATTTGCTAAAATAGATTAAATATGAGTATGGAAGAATGGCTGTGGCATGTGTTTTTAAGGAAAAATAATTTTGCAAGGTTTAATGTAGTTTATACATAGCATTTTAGCTAATATATTTGCATGAAGATGTTGAAATGGGTAAGGAACAGTATGATAATAGTGTTTATCCTCTGTTTGAAGGTAATGTATATGTCTACCATGTTAACATTTGATTTGTTGTTCAATTGCTTCTGTTATGGTGCTTGAATTTCTACATTTTTGTCTAAATGTTTTACCCTGCTTTGTTGAATTCATGAGATTTGGTTGGGTTGCAACTTAGAATGTAGAAGTGATTTTAGGGTTTGTAAAATTTTGTAAAACCAATGGATACAATTATTGGGACTTATGAGGTTGTAACTTGTAAGAGTAAAGCTCTGTCTCTTAATCTCGGTTTTGCTTTCCTCCCTTGATTTTTTGTTTCCTTTTTTTGAAATCTGGATTGCAACCTTTTTTGTATTATTACATTTAGAATATATAATATATTTCTTTCATGAATTTTATCTTTCACATACAAATTACTTCAATTTTAGTGCAATGATTTGTCTATATCTGACTTGGTTGTCTCTCTTACTGCTTTTGATTTCTTATGTCTGATTCTTCATATCATTTCTGTTGTGAGAGAATATTTTTTACATTGAAAGTAACTTTTTTCAAAGAACTTCTACTTTAATATGTTATCATCTATCTAAAATAACTGAAATTGGCCATTTATTATTTCTCATAGGTTACGTGGGACGAACCTGAAGTGTTGCAAACTTCCAAGTGGGTCAGCCCTTGGCAGGTGGAACTTCTTTCTACTACACCTTCCCTTCATACCCCATTTCCCCCAATGAAAAGGACTAGAGGGGTATCTGGGGTGTTAACTGATGGAGATGGAGACCCCTTTTCTATCACAGGGTTCACTAATTCAACAACGGGACAATTGAATCAACCATTGTTGAGTTACAGTACTTTTCCTGCTGGCATGCAGGGAGCCAGGCATGATCTATTTTCCGTTTCAAGTTTCTCCAACTTTCCAGGTGATAACTTCCGTCTTTGTATGGGTAACTCCTTTGGCAGCAACACAGTGCCAGGGTTGAAATCTTTTTCAACTGATCTAAACGTTGGCAGTTCTCAATCTGGCGATTTTTCACCAGAGAGCCAGAGTAGCTTGCCTTCCTTTGGCACAGATTTTGTTCGGAACTACAACTGCAACTCAATGAAACCCGGGCCTGTAACGTTTCAGCTATTTGGTGCAGTCATTCAGACAGAACAGCCTGTTGAAAGTGGTTCACATGGTACTGTTAGCACAGGAGATGATAGCAGTAAGGGCTGCAACGAAACTGAAGGGGTTAACAACCCTCTTGAGGATTCAACTTACTCGAAATTGCTTGACAGGCTTGATGGCCAGTGCCAAATAGCCTCAACAGTCGAGGCTTGCTATCTGTGAAATTAGTTGCGACTGTCATGCACATAAGTAGCTGTACAGGTATGCTTATATCTTAGTCAATCAAAGTTCTCAATAGGGATAAATCAAATTATAAAATCAGATATTCATGTTTTGTTGAAAAAACATTACTGAAAAAATGGATTGTGTTAGCTCAATGGTATTTATTGCTGTCTCATTGGAATGAATATATGCCATGTTTTAGGCTTTGTTCTAGTCAAGTGCTGGCTAAATTAGTTTGTGCATATATTCTCACAAGTGGATTAATTGATAACGTAGGTCTGGTTTTTCCCTTATAAGTTTTATATTATATGGTCGTGATACGATGCCTGTTTTTATTGCAAACCGAAATCACAGAGTAAAAACACTCATAGGAAAATATTGACAGAAAGTAGATAAAAAGGGCAGAATGAATATTATTGATGATAAGAAGTAAATGAAAATGCAGAATGAATCATCCCTGCTACCCCATAGCACAGCTCCTTCAGAGAATAGAAGCTTCTCTTCCCTTAACGTAAAATCAATACTCTCTTGATGATCTCTCTCATGATTCCCTTATAACAGAATTCTCATGTGAATAGGACTACTCTTTTTGTGACTAGTCTAATACAAGAAAATAAATGGATGTTTATTTTGATTGTTCAGAACTTTATTGGGGAAGAAAAAAGATGCAGCTTCTCATGGCATGAAGTTCAATGGATAAAAAAAACGGGAATTTGTGACTCTCCCATCTGAAGTGAGTGTCTTTATATTGTTGAACATCTTATACTTGTTGGCATGATTTGTAGTTTGGTTTAAAGGTACTCCACATGTGACTAAGATCCATGTTCATTTAATTTTGTTGCTTACTTCGGGTGCTTTCCATGCAGGTAATTCTCCACGCAGACAGGACCATCTTTTGACCTTGCAGTATGCTGTTTTCTTTTGTTTGTCTTATTGAAACCTGGAACAATGAAACTAAGTTTGTAATATTTGGTAAAGACGTGTGCGATGTTAATTTTTTGACATTTTTAATATTTCCTATAGTACAATGGTTGGTTAGTATCTCAATATTGACCCCGCTGTTGGATTTATATAGAAAATTTGTAGATTGCTGTTTAATATTCTATATTAAACGTGTACCTCTTTTAGAGGTGTCAAAATGGGCCATAATGGGTTTTAGGCTTTATATTAACGTTATTGATAAATGTACTTGGAAACTTGATCCTTTTGAAGGGTACTCTATCAAAGGAAACCCCCGTAAGTGGACGGTGAGAATGGGCACCTCGAATTAGTTGGTTCTTGCGCAGATTGTAGAGTGTTGTTCTCTTGATGGATAACATTTTTTTTCCAAGTTAACGTTGTTGAAAAATGGACTTGGAAACTTGATCTTTTTGAAGGGTACTCTCACGAGGGAGTCTATCTTGTGTTGAATCATGGGGTACTGACTCTCATGTATCTCCATTGGAACAAGGTAGAGACCCCTTAAAGGTTTCCCTGTTTGCGTTTGAATAAAATAATTTCAGCAAAGGATAACTTGGTTTGGCGGGATATTTTAACTTCTGACTCATTGTTATGTTCTGAGGATGTAGGAAAAAGGAAAGTGTTCATCATTTGATTTTTAAGTGCAGCTTCATTGATGGTATTTGACTGAACGTTTCACGCTGTTGGGTTCTCAATAAACCAAAACCGTCTTATGAGTTTTTTTTTTTTTTTGTAGTAACTCATCTGCTTGTCATGGTTATTCTACATCTTTGTCTTCTTCTTTTTGTTATTATGCTTGTCTGAATTTCTATGTATCTAGAAGTTTTGTTTATCTCCATTTTAGATATAGTGCTTTTGTTTGTCATGGTTTTTTTTATATATTTCATTTGACTTCTTAAAAAAACATAATAAATTGAACACAATTAACCACATTTTTTTAAAGTTGTTAATCACAACTTTTAGATTCTCAAATATAAAACAATGTTATAGACTCTTTTAAATGACAAGATATATGATCTCATGAAGGATACTCTCTCAAAGTAAGTATTCGTCTAAATCTCAAATCGAGTAGTATGAAGAAAAAAAGAAGTAAAGTGTTGTTCTAATAAATATGGAGATTTAGTTTTAGCTTCTTAAGCCACACTATCTCTAGCCTCTGTGTACTGGGGCTTGCAATTTTGTCCTTCTAAAAACTGCAATTGTGCGAGAGTTTTGGGATTTTTCAATTTTATCCCTCCATAAATTGTATGAGAGGTTGCAATTTACACCATATAAAAATTAGGTTGAGTCGTAAAATTAGTGTTGAGATTGTGAAGGTAGGTATGCATTGTCGAACCACGAAAAATTTGTGTAACCAAAAAAAAGAACCACGAAAAATTTGTGAGTTAATTTTATTTTGTTTCTTTTGTGGATTTCCCAACAACACTAGCATCATGAGATTTCTTTCGATTCTAGTTTTTTATTTCATTATTATATTTGCATCTCTCTTATCTCATCCATCTTTTTTCTCAAATCTCTATTTCATTTATATCTTTATATATATATCTTTCGTCTCTCTCACTCCTCCTCCATTTTGGTTATTTCTGTTATGCATCTTAGAACACTAATTCTCCCTAAGTCACATTTTGAGTTATGTCTTGTCTTTTGCTTTTATCTTTTCCTATCGACTTATTATTTACTAAAAACGTAATATATGTTTTAATTTGATTTATTTTTTCAGAAATTGTTGTCATGAAAAAACAATTAGTACATGTTAAACTCTCATATGGTCGATGGAACAGGCACACACTTACGTTCTCCATATATATGATTTCTTTAGAGCATAAAATTCATATGACTTTTTTAATCTAGCATAATTTAAGTTGTTTTAAGGAAGCAGAAAAGAAGATATCTCTCACTCTTATTTTTTTTCTTTCTTGTCTCCATTAGTTGTCCTAGACAACAACACAATTGACATTGTCTTTTTTTACTTCATTCTAATTCAACAAAAACATCTAGCTGATTTGGATAACGAATGAAATTAGAATTGATTTTTTGTTAAAAGATTTGAAAATTGTATCCGTTTTATTTTTCATGACAAAAACCTTCAAATTTATTTATTATTGTTTTTATTCGCTTTTCTAATTATTATTCTTACGAATTACTATTGAATTCTTTCAAATCTTACAAGCTTATAAAATATTTTAAAACTTTAAAAATGTGTGATATAAATAAAATATAATCTTAAAATGTAAAAAAAAAAAATCAAAAAATCATAAAAGTCAATACTTCGTCTATTACTTACTATCTTCATGACTTTTTCTCTATCAAAATATCGGTCCCCATATTTTAGCAAACTTACAAAAATTGTTTTCACTTTTTAAAGCAGTACTTCTTTGTCCTTTACTGTAACATTTATAGCAATTTTGGTCTCAGTCTGTGTTTTTTTTTTCTCCCTCAAAATGATTTATAATACTAAAAAATGTGATTTATTTCCTCATGTTGAAAGTGAAGACAATATATCATTTTTTATGCCAAAACTCACCTTTTTGGGTTTGAAAATTCACCATTTTTAGGGCAAAAACAATGAGTTGATTCATGTTTTTTTATTACAGTTGGTTTATGTTTATGTTTCGTTTTTTTTTATAGACAAAATAACAAATGATCATTGAAATTCAAAAATACGAGTAGAGAACGTTCAACCTAATAATTTTGACATTTTTACCGGTTTAATTATCTTTCCTTGCTCGTGTGATTTGTCTTTGATGTTACAAAATTAAATTTAGGATTGAAACTTTTGCGTCATAATGCTATTTTTATAACTCGCTAAATTTTAACTATAAAGTACTGAGAATAATATTAAATTTTATCGATCAACAAAAACCAATTAACCATGAAGGGGCATTCGTGAGCTTAACTCAGTTGGTAAAAACAATGTATAATATATGTAAAGTCCGGTGTTCAAACCTCAGCCACCACAAAAAAAATCAAACATGAAGGGAAAAAATCATAAATCAATTTTGATTATAGAATTATATAATTCTTATTTTTGTTTTGTTTTGAAGGGCTTACATAACTCTTATTAAATCGAGATAAATTATGTAGAAATTAAAAATCCATTATACGAAAATTTACGTATGTATGGAGTCATATTATATGATTTAAAAAAATGTATTTGATGCTAATTTTTTTTATTAAAGTATGTAAATTATCATTTTAATATTTTTTTAGAAATCACAAACTTTAATCTATATATTATATACTTGCAAACCATAAGCCCCGTGAACCCGTGCAGTGGACGACCAACACTAGTATATATAACCGGCTAAGGGTTACTTTGGTTCTTAATTGACGTTAGCGATGGCGGCGACGGAAGAAGTCTTTCCTACAGTGGCGACTACGGAACATTTTCCAAAGCGGCTTCGATTCCCATTACATCATCAACCTCTTTTATTCAATAAATGTTCAGGCTTCTTGATTCGATGAGACAACACATACGATGTGTCGTCCAATACCGTTCTCTGTCGAGTGGCCATGGTTGGGCCACTTTACATTAACGATATCTGCAGCATCCATTGATGTGTCGCTGAGAGTGGTTGCACGAAGGAGGATGAAAGAAAAGGGATTTGTTGCGTAGTGTAAGGGCTTTTATTGAGTGGGTTTTGTTGATTCTCTAATCTCTATCTAATAGTTACTTTTGTCCTTAATATTTATCAAGTATCTATGTATCAAAAATTTAAAATAATGTACACATTGTTAATTTTTGTTTTAATTATAGTATTTTTTATGTTTGTTTGAAGTTCTATTTGTCATTGTTGAAATTAATCTTTATTTCTACTCTGCGTTGAACATGAAACTCAAGTGGTGGAAGCCAAATTTTCATTGAACAAGAGAATGAGTGGCAGAGGGATTCGGAGTAGAGAATTTGGTGGCGGAGGATCTAAATTCTTGTATTCTGCTCATTCTCAGTGGCCATTTTGCTATGCATGCATTGGTCATCATAATATTAGCCAAAAAAAAAAGAACTTCAATTTTTACCTTTTTTCTACACAACAATATCTTTTTATCCAATTTTGTTCAATATTTGGTATTCACGGTATTATTTTTGGTATTCACGGTAATATTTGGTATTCACGGTATTATTCATGGTATGTTATTATGTTTCTCAAAGTAATTGAACCTAAGGAGAGCCGAATTTTTGGGTGTGCAAGAAACTCAATAGAATTAGGCCTTTTAAGGTATAGGTCTAAAAAAAAATTATAGCTCAATAGTACTACTAAGTACTATCCTACTAAAAACAAAAATTTATTATTCTCTTTCGCTCTAATACAAGACGTTCCATCACCATAACTCCATCGGACTTTCCTTTTCTTCTTCTCCGATTTGATTTCCTTTTCACCTTTTGTTGTCTTGTTTTAGGCCTATTAGAATTGAGTCATCTTTCTTTTGGTGTTAGATGGGTGTTTTTTTGGGATGGTGGTTTCAGGTTCCTCATGTATACGGTAGTGATTTTATCTTTGGGTGTATCGCATATATACGTCACCTTGTATTTATATTTTAAATAATTTAAATAGAACATTGTTCTTTAAAAAAAATGGCTAAATTAATTCAATGGTCCCTCAACTAATTATTCATTTTGGTCTCATAAGTCTTAAAATCAGCATTTTGATCCCTCAACGTTTGCTCCATTAGTCAATTTGGTCTCATCTATTAGTTTTGTAATAAAAATTTTGATTTGATTTTAACCATTTGAGAATGACCCATTTGTAGATTCAACTCTAGAATGTGAAAAAGTTTCAATTTTTACATTCATTTTCCAAAGTTAGCAATAATAGCTTAACTGGGTCAGTTCATTCTCCATTGAAGCTTCTATTCAACGTGCTAGTTGAAAAAAGATGCTAATTTGAGGAGAAAATTTTGTTGGGTTGAAAGAGAGAGTTTTGACGGTGTGAAGTAGAAGGGAGACAACAACAGCGTATCTGAGAAAATCGAAAAAAATTAGTTATGTCATGTTTTGTGCTTAAAATATAAAGAAAGAAAAGAAAAAAAGTAACAAAGCGTCATGAATATTGATTTCTGGGTAGGTAATGGGTATGAAATTGAAGAGGATAAATTACAAGGAATGTTTGTTGGACGAAGTTGAAAACGAAATTGTGAAGCTTTGTCTTTGATTACGTTTTTAGTGAATCTGACTTTGTGAATTTGGTTGAGTTTGTTAAATCTTGTTGTTTTTGATTGATGAATATGGATTTTATTTAAAAAAAATACTTTTTTTTCTTCTTCTGGGTTTGTGTTGATGAAGGTACGAAGATGGTGATGAAGATGATGAAGAGAATAAGGTATGAACAGTGAATGTCCAATTGCAAAACCATTTGATGAATTTTGGTGATGAAATGATAATGATGTTCATGTTTGTTTTTTGTTTCTGGAATATTTTGCAGGGTTGTTTATGAGTGGTGATGAAGATGATGATGAATATTATGAAGAAGAGAAGGGAAGAGGATGAAAAAAGGGAAAAAATTAGTTGGTGATGATTTACAGTTAGATACAATGGACATCCAAAATCTAAACCGTCCTCTTTTAAAAAAAAAATATCAAAGGTTTAAATTAAAATAATTAATATGATCTATGGTAGACCACTCTTAATGTTGGTTCACCATAGACAATTAGGGTTAAAGTTAAGAGTCATGAACTTTTTTGAATAACGGAGCAAATGTTGAGGGACCAAAATGCTGATTTAAAGACTTATGAAAACAAAATGAAAACTGAGAATTAATTGAAGAACCATTGAATTAATTTAGCCAAAAAAATACGATTTTATTTTATTATGGATCTTATCTCACTTACAGAGTCGAATCTCTGGATTTATAGGAACTACCTTAACCTAAGAAATCAACAAATTTAGATCAACTACTACGTCAGCGTATACCCTCGAACTTTCTTCGTTAGAATAATGGTAGGAGAAAAAAAATGTCGAACTCGAGCTTGGATGGTTCGGCTCTAACCTTTAGACCATTCTCCAACTCAATGGAAAGCTCCATGAACATGGCCTCACTAGCCTTAAGCTCGCTCTCCTTAGAAACTTTATTTTTTCCATCGTATTCAACCCTCTCTTTGCAGTTTTCCACAAATATAACCAAATTTCTATGCTCGTCGACGTCATATTACAAATAATAATAAACATTTATTAGTATTGTCAAAAAAAATTATTAGTAATAAATGAAAGAGTTAAGTATGATTTTGGATTCTATAAATTTTTCCTTTTAGTCTATCTAAAATTTTCTTTCAATTTTTAGTCCTTATAAAATTTTCAATCACTAATTTTAGTTCCTATTTTTAAGTTAATTTTTGTATTGTTTAATGAAATTGTGCAAAAATATATAGAATATTGTAAAAATCTCTTAAAAAAATTAGAATGTTTTAACAAAACATAAATTAAATATGAATTTTTAACCGCTAAAAATATAAAAAATTCATATTTAGTTCATGTTTTGTTAAAAATTTCAAAATTTTTTGAGAGAGATTATTATAATATTATAAATTTTTCAGCAAAATTTTATTTAAAAATATGAATTACATGAGTTTACTTGAAAGAAGGGACCAAAAATAAAGATGAAATTTTTTTTAGGGACTAAAAATTTAAGAAAAATTTAGAGCGACTTAAATGAAAAATTAACATATTTTTAAGGACCAAAAACATATTTAACCTTAAATTAAAAGTACCAAAATTACTATACATCTAAATATTCAACAATTAGTACTTAGTATACTTTGGATAAATTTAAATTAAGTGTTTACAGACAATAGAAGTTGGAATAATTAGATATCGGTCACAACATTCACTCACCGTTTTTAGGCCTTGTTTGGATAAACAACATAATTCGTGACTTATAGCATAAACGCCTATCATGATAAGCATGTATAAACTATTTCTTTAACAAAAGATAATATAAAGTTGAATTGTAATCTTATAAGTTATAAGTTATTTTCATAAAATATGTTGGAGTGCTTATGAAAATAAGCTAAGATAGTTTATGAACTTGTCATAAATTGTTTTCGTAAGTTATCTTAAATTGTCTCACGAGTGCTTATGTAAATACAACAACAACAATCAAGTCCACTAAATAGGTCATCAATATTTATGCAAGTAGATAATCTCAAATAAATAAACCCAAACATGCCCTTAGCTACACATATTTTCACCAGATTTTGACAAAGGTTGCATCAAAGTCAAAACAACAACATTTTTATTGTAGATGATCATAAAACAAACTAGACTTTTGATTCGTGCGACGCACAGGTCTTCTCAATTATAATAGAGACCAATAAATAATCTTTAATCCGTAAGATCATGGTTCGATCAATAAACACAAATTAGATTATTAGAGATACAATATTACAATCAAATAATAATAATAATAAATTATAAAGAAAAAAGATAAAAAGAATACAAAATTATATTGTTACACGGGTCAATTTTATTTATTACTTTTATAGTTAACCATAAAAAATTAATGCAGTTCATGGTTCCTAACAAATTATTTAGGGTAGCCGAGTTTGCATGAAAATTAAGGTATTCTGTTTGTAAACGTATTAAATAAATGTATAACAACTTGTCGGAAAACAAATCTACAGAAACAATAGGTTAAGTTGTTGCAGAACTAATAAAATTAATAAATAATAAGGATAAGGATTAAGATATCTATTAAATTTTTGCTTTGAAAAATATTCACGGAGTTATTAGAAAGAGAAATGAAAAACATATGTGATGCAAATTTAGAGTCAGAAGTTTAGGATAAAGTTGGTGCAAATCTAATAAGGCATTGGTATAGGGAAAAAGTTAGGTTAAGACTTAACAAAATTAATAAAATTTTAACTTAAATTTCAGCTTATCAGAGTCCTAAATTGAAAAGGAGATAAAAATTCAATTGATAACACGATAAACTCTTCGACCAAAAAAAACCCGATAAACTCGAATAAGTTGAAATTTAGTCATCTGAGTTTAACACACAGACAATGTTAATGCAGAAAATATAGCATAACCAACACAAATACATTTTCATTGTTAATGCCTAAAATAAATGATACTTACAGTCATAGACCAACAACAACCTTACACTAATCACATTATTCACTCTTGTCAATAAAATCATCATCTCCTACCTCCTCATTCTTGGTATGTTCATCACTCTTCGATATGGCTCCACTTAGACTCTTCCTTTATAAAAATTTCCCATATAATTTAGGAGTGCCCTTAACTTAAATTAAAACTTAATAAAAAATCTAACATCTAAACGCAGTCCCTTATCCATATTGTTCACCCAACAACATCGTGAGGCCTTCAAAAGTTTTTGTTCCCATATTTTTAGCTGTGAACACCTCAAAGCCTATCTTACCCACTTCTCCAGTCTTCTCTAGCTCATTTAGCTCTTCTCATTTTTTTCTTAATATATTTGCATCAACCGCATTGGTCCTTTTTTTAGCACCATTGGTAACAACCAGTGGCGGAGCCACTCACAAGACTGTGGGGGCTCCTGCCTGCACAAGTTTTTTTAAAAGGCATTGCTACTATATGTCCATACTAGTAGCTTTGAGGTAATTTTGGGTAGTTAAAATTTAATT
>Ga0099826_10001104_pt1 | contig 15409 bp, 5 predicted proteins | sample Mtrugardesep15_FD_76830 | JGI IMG/M metagenome (GOLD analysis project Ga0099826, IMG submission 76830) | Root nodule microbial communities of legume samples collected from California, USA - M. trunc garden sep15 | ecosystem: Host-associated > Plants > Roots > Nodule | place: USA: California... | reverse complement strand
TGCATATATCATTTTCCCTATATAAACACTCAAATAATTCACTACACAATGTGGTGTCTATTAAACGCCATGCTAAATAGTCAAAATTATTGGTTCTTGGGGTGGCGACAACTCATAATCCCATGTACCTAGTTCTATCCATATGAGCTATGAACTCGACCCAAGTTATCCCAATAGCTTTTAAGACACTTCACGCTTTCAGGTTTCATATTTGGGAGGTTGTGGACTGGGTTATGAACTTAGCCCAATAGTTTTTAAGACACTTCACGCTTTCAGGTTTCATGTTTGGGAAGTTGTGGACTGGGTTATAAACTTAGCCCAATAGCTCTTAAAGTGTTCCACCCTTTAAGGCTTCGTGCTTGGGGGTTGTAGACTGAGCTATGGACTCATAACATATCTCTATTGTGGCCTATATCCAATAAGAGAGTTAGGCAACCCATTATACGAGCCATGTACCCTATTGACTTAGGGGAGAAGGTGAAACTGGCCCTAAGTGAGGTTTTAGGAGCAAGCAAACTTGCAAAATATTAGGAATACGTTGCCCAGCCACCACCCATAAAACCCTAAACTTCTCGTGTATATAGGGGTCACTACCCCCCACCCCACCCAAAAGTATATTAAATACATAGAGCCTAAGGTTTGACACACTGTCGACCAAGCCCGAGCCCAAATTCTTGGCAAGAACATCTATAAATAATATAATAATTTTATCGATGTAATATAAGTTATATTTCTTTTTATTCAAACATCTTTATAATGCAAAAATAATGCATCTATTTTAAATTACTATTAACATTTCAGATTGTCGAATAGCATTGATTTAGTATTGTCGAATAGGGTGGAATTTTAGGGATTTAGATCGACTGTTTACCAAGCTATTAAGTCAAGTGATTTAGGATCATGAATGACTCGGTCCTTCCTTGGTTCATCATCCCACCAATATATATGACAAAGTGGATAAAATCCCAAGGCAGGAATTAAGTCGAGAACTCTGGAATCCTTGGCTAGGGTTTCTATAGTTCCCTTATTCTTCGCATCTTCCTCAGCCCACACTCTCCAAAACCAACCCAACCAAATAGAATTGATTTGTGTTGCAGTTGGGCTTAAACACTATTATAAAAACTAGTATTTTCGTACGAAATCTATTTTATCTCAATTGACATTACATTTTTTTCACATATTAGGGACAAATTTCAAATTTGTCTAAACAATTGACACAAATTTCATACAAAATATATATAAAATTATTCAATTTTCAAATTTTAATCAATGTTCCCAAGCGAAAGTTATTCAATTTTCAATTTTTTTAACCATAGAATTTCGTTTGCAACACGATGCATAACTCCCTATGAAGTATGAACACATGTAGATAAACTTCTTAAAACTCCAGATTGATCAAGAGTAGAGGTGAAGTTATGTGACAGTATCTATGTTCCAACCCACTTGTGACCCACCTGTAACAGCTAGACGGAGGATATCACAGCGACAAAGACCTCACTAGTGGTGAATAAGTGGTCCTCCATTTAGGACACAAAGCACCCATTATTTCATACTATAATAATGTAATTAATATTAGACTTAATAACTTTACCTTTCATCAGATTAAGAGTTAAGGCATCATAACGTGTATTCTTATCCTCCTCTCATATTTTATTCAGGTTTCTTATCTAGAAGGCCAACTTGTCCATTTATTTTTTGGGGAAGGGTGGCTACTATTATTCTGTCTTACATAAATAATTATATTGTTTTGTGCAGGAGTATTATTTCTTGAGTAGCAAAAATTTAATAGGATAACGACATCAGAACTTGCACCCTCTTGATATTTTATTCAGATTTTTGAATCTAAAAGGCTTTTTTTCCAAACTATATTCGAATAATGCTATCCCCACCATTCTTTTTTTGACCAATATATATTGTACTACTATTTTATGCAGGAACATCTTTTGTTGAGAGACAAAGACTTAGTTTTGTAGCGGCCTAGAGCCGAGAGAAAAACAACAATAATGGTTGAGCTTTCCTATGCCAATTAAGGATCAATATCTATTGTTGCTTCATGATATGTAGGGGGCAACATGGGCGGTTTTATGGCCCGGCGACCCCGGGCACCCGCCCGGGCTCCGGGCCAAATTTTTTGCAATTTTTTATGTAAATCTCGATGAATTTCTTATATAAATCCTTATAAATTGAGCAATTTCTTTAGATTGTTTTATTATTTGCTTGCAATTTCTTATTTAAACCCCTATAAATGTGTTGCAATTTTTTTTTGCCTGGACTTTACATTAATCTTGGCTCCGCCACTGGGGCACCATAATCTTCACTGCAGAACCCTTGTGAACTAGGTTTTTTATCATATTGATTTTTTGTTCCTACACAACAAAATTCCAATTTTTTTCTCTCGAGAATATGGACATTTAAATAAAGGTATTAGTAACAGTAACTTGTGCCCTAAATGATTATAGGTAAAATGAGATAAATGATACTACTTTATTCTTTTTATAATTGTTTTTTAAGGTGCTTTGTGCAAATCAGATATTATTTTCACGTAACGGTATAGACTAATCGTTCGAACCGACTAGTACGACTGCAATAGGCTTAAAATATTTAACATTGTTGCATTTTCTGAAATTTGAATCTAAGACTTCTAGTTAAGCTTCAAGATATACCTTACCATCTAACTCAAGTGCTCTTGTGTCAATTGTCATTTTAAGAATGTTTACACGTTAAAAAAACTAAATTTATTACTTTCAATATAATTATTTATCTTTTTTCTATAATAGCTTCAATTTTTTATTATACCTTTTTACATTTTCTTTCTCTAGAATAAATAACTATGAGTTATTTTAACAAAACAAATAATTAATACTACTTTAAACATTGAAAAGAAAAATTTCTAAAGTAGGTAGTACCTAAATAATTTCTCTGATTTTTTTTTTTAGGGAAAAAAATTTCTCTGATGAAAACGCAATGTTTCTTTTTTGCAAAGAGTTTGGCGGATGAAAAAGCAATGTTTCTTGACATACATACTTTCAATATTTGGAAATGTCTGGTAAATTAAATGGATCAAAGTCTTAGCTACCAATCGAAGTAGTGTCTCATACTCAATACTCATTCATAGAAAGAATATTTGTTTTTCCTTTGACAAAGAAAGAATATAAATGTTTATTTTGTGGTGGCCAGACTTTGAACCCTGGACCTTGTATATATTATATATTGTCTATACCAACTGAACTAAACTTATAAAGACAAAAAAGAATATTTGTTTTAGCAGCAAACTTAGTCCCCTTTAATTATTCAAAATAAGACTTACACTGTGTTTACTATCCAAAAATATTTTCTATTTTTTTTTTATAAAAAAATATGAGTTCATTTTAATCTGTTAACAAGAAAATGTGATTTTTTATAACGAATAAAATGTGAAATTTTTGAAATGAACTATTGTGAACGATTGGACATGAAATACTAGTTAGAGATTATGCATTTTAAAAAAGTTAAATATATTTTTAGTCTTTATAAATATATCAACTTTTCACTTTAGTTCCACTAAAATAAATCTTCTGACTTTTAGTCATAAAAAAATTTCATCACCACTTTTGGTCTCTACTTTTATGTCAACTCACGTGTAGCCTCAATATATATGAATGAAATATTTTAGAAATGTTTACAATATTATAAAAATGTCTCTAAAAAAATTAGAATATTTTTAACAAAACATGAATTAATTATTTTTTTTATGTTTTTTGCGCTTAAAATTTCAGTCTCTAGAAAATTAATTTCTTGCGCTTAAAATTAATTTCATTCAAAATATGAAGGCTACACATGAGCTGACTTAAAAGTAGGGATCAAAAGTGGAGATTGAAAACTTTTGAAGGACTAAAATTCGAAGAAATTTTTTAGAAAGACTAAAACGAAAAGTTGATATATTTATAGGAACCGAAAACATTTTTAACTCTTTTTTAAAAAAAAAATTAAAAGTAATTATGTTGATATTTTTGTTTTTCTCCAAAAAATTCACACATTATTCACTTCAAAAGTCTAGCATATGTTTGATAGCAAGTAAAATACTAAAATTAACTTGTACCAAAAAAAAAATATACCAAAATTAACACAAATTTTTAAAAATGAAAAATGTTTTCTCAAAATAAACGAAACATAAATACTTGTTATCCTTATTATAGTTTTTTTTTTTGGTCAAGGTCATCCTTATTATAGTTTAATGGTTTGACATTGAGAACATTTTACGTGGAATCCAGGTCACAAATTTCTACATTTTATGTGGAATCTAGGTTGAATTCCGTAATCTATTTTAAAGCATTTTTTTTTATATTTTTGTTTGATCAAGTAGTAGAATAATTAGAAACCCAACCCTCAAGATGAATAAGTGGATAATAAGTTTATATGTGTTGCTAGGTCTTAGTGTAAAATAGGCTTTTAAATAGGTTTTTAGGCTTCATCAGACCTTTAAAAATGTTAGGTTAGGCCTCAAAAATGAGTCTATGATGAGTAATAGACCAAACTAGGGCCTATAATTTTTGACGTAGGCCAGACTTAGGTCTTACAAAGCACGGCCCCGCCTAGGCTATTTCCACCCCTATGTAGGCAGAGCAGCATAGATGAGACATTTTGGGCTAGCACTCGGTGCAAAGTTGAAAACTCAGGATGTGCAAATAGAAAACAATATGGATTATTGGTACAAATTTCAAGAACTCAAGGTGTGCAAGTACACACCCTCATATGCACCTGGATCTGTCCCTGTATGCGAGTATATGTTGATCATTAGACCAATAGTAAAAAAAATAAAAAACAAGACATAATAAGCGTACTCAGACCCATATTTTGTGTATGGAAACAAACCAGTAACTCCACTAATATGAGATTTTTTATTTTTATGGAATAACTAACATGTGATTTTTAGCACAAGTTTACCTCCTAGGAAATTAGCTTGACCAAATAATCAAGGTGCATTTCAAATCATCATATTTTAATAGAAGCAGAATGACAGGAACAATTGTTTTCTAACACTTTTTTTTGAAATTCACTCTTATATTAGGTGAATCTCATCACTTTATAAGATTTATTTTTAAAGTGCAGTATCCATATAGAGTTCAGAATATTGTTTCCTTTTCTCTTTACAAGCTTTCAAAAGCCATTCTATTCCTACCATTTGAATGATTTTGACAGCTGAAGATAATTCATGACAAATAAATAGAGAGAAAACTGAGTTAGTTTTTTAAGCTACAATAGAGGAGTGAACAAGCAACAAGTTACAACAACAACATAAGAACGTGAAATGGGATACATCTCAAAATCAATTTAAAGGACAAAGGGCATAATGGAAATAGGAAACAAAAATGGGGCCAATATCTACTTAATTGGCTTAACTCAGCTTGACTTGAATTAGACTAAGTCCAATATCCACTTTTCTTTAATTAGAGTCGGTTTGTCAATTATAAATACAGCCTAAGAGTCTGTCTATATGTTTTATTGAAAACGATATATATCAATTTTATCAAATATTTTTGACAAAAAAAATTAAAATAAAGATTATTTTTATTACAGTGGTGTTGTTCCTATTTTAGTAACACTTAATTATTTTATAATTAATTAGTTAAATTCCTATTGTGGTGCTCTTGTTCACATTTTAATAAGGTTCTATCCAGATTTAACAATCTTTTTAATTAATAACTAATTAATAAAGTACACTCTACCAGATAAATAAATAAATAATGAAGTAAAGTAAGGGATAAAACTGTAAATATAATAGATAAAATGAATTATTAAATTGAAAGTGAAAAAATCACCCAAAATCATTTACCCTTTTTAAATATAGGCACATATACGTTTTTTTTTTCCTTTGGTTTTTAGATTTATTTCCTTCTGATCTCTTTTCTACGGAACAACTAACAAGTTTTTACCCTTTCAAAAATAAAAAAAACTAACAAGTAATCGAACCTCCTTAAAAATAAATAAGTAATCGAACCGACATTTCAATTTTTAATGTTTTTGTCTAATTAAAAGGGTTGTTATATGTATCAAAATTGAGAATAACTTTGGTCTCCTTACAAATTTTAGAAATTAAAATGAATTATATTTTGGTCTCCATTATAGAGTTCGACCCCAATCCTTCCATATTACATCAAATATTCGTAACAATTGAGTTATACTTACATGATATAAATATCATTAACTTATTAGTTAAGAAAGTGATTATACCAAAACACTTTAAATGGTCAATATATCATATAAGGTCTCGTTAAATTATTAAATATTAACATTAGAAGGTCTCATAGAAGGTCAATATTCTATCATCAATCTAGACAAGATAGTTTAGTGATAAAATCTTGATCTTGTAATTATTTAAATTTTAATTCTCCTCATAAACACTTAATTACACTTAGTCTGAAAAAATCTAATCAGTTAGTTAGTTAGTCCGAAGAAATCTAATGAGTTAGTTAGTTAGTTATTTCGAGTGTTCCTCCTATTTTTTCTACTTGATAGTTATCCAAATCAGTTAGAAGAATCTACCTAGTCAAAGTCAAGCTAGAAAACCAAGCAACTGAACCGCCAAATTTTCTCAGGTACATATCTTCCAAATCTTCAATCCAAATTTCACTCTTTTTCTTCTTCTTCTTCCATTCCATTTTCATTTCTTGCAAGTTGTTATAATCTCCCACATTATTCACAATTCTTGTGCCATAAGTAACCTTCAATATTTCTTCTTTTTCTTTGATCAGTTTTGCATGTGAATTTTTCTTCATTGTTTCCACCATGACCAAGACCAAGACCAAGACCAAGACCAAGACTGTTCTTCCAATCAAGAAAAGAAACCCAGAAATACCAACCCACAAATGCAGCATCACACGTGTGCCTGCACCATCACCATCACCAAAACCCTTAACCAATGCAGACCAAAAGAGCAAAAACATCCTCACAGAAGAATTCAAAGTTGCTTTGCATGTGGTGATTTATAAGGCCGAAGGAATCGACAACCCTACAAATTACCCTAGTGTTAACAACAGAGCTTACAATGTGGTGTATTGGTTAAAGCCTGATGAAGAAGCTTCCACCAAGATTGTTCAAGGTGTTAACCCTGAATGGAATCAAGAGGATATGATCCTGTTAGAGAATCTTGATGATGAAGTTTTTCTGAATGTTGAGGTACAGAGGTTTGATTCTTTACTTGATCCTGGTACTTCTAGTGGTAAAGCTGTGGTAGGGAGGGTGAAGATTCCGGTTCCGATGGAGTTTTATCGACGAAAAGTTGGGTCGTTTCCTTTGCTTAGGAGTGATGGAAATGGAAACAGGCTTGAAGGGAGTATTCTGCTTGCTGTGAGACTTCAGAGAATTAAGGGTGATTCTGATTCACCTCTTCAATTTTATGCTGATGACTTGTTTTTTGAAGATGATGTTGTTAATTGAGACTTAGAGAGATAGTTGCTTAAGACTTAGTACGTACGTTGTTATGATTCTGTGAGTAATGAGTTCTTTTTCTTTTTTCTGTTTACTATATTCTGTTATGATCATACTAGTTACTTGAATCAAACTCATTTGTGAATTGTGGAGTTGTATTGATATTTGATACTAGTTGTTGTGCCTGTTTTAATTTTGTCAATGTGTGAAACTTTGTGGTTAGATAAAATGTGGTCATGATCATGAAATTTTATGACTAATCTGTGTTAACTATAGTACGTTCTAATTATGGAATTTGTTTTTTTGTTTGTTTGGAACAAAGCCAAAGATGGAATTTGGTTGTTAATTAGCTATGAATCATATGATAGGAAATTTCTTGCTCCAAAATGAATGGATCATGGTTCATGCTAGTTTAGATAAAATGTGGTAATGATCATGAAATTTTATGACTGATCCGTGTTAACTAGTACGTACTAATTATGGAATTTGTCTTTTTGTTTGTTTGGAACAAAGCCAAAGATGGAATTTGGTAGTAATTAGCTGTGAATCTTGATAGGAAAATTCTTGGTCCACAATTGAGGGATCATATCATGCTGGTTTATACCCTTGAATAGATATGTGAAAACATAGGAATTCCCATCCAGAACATGGTGAATCTTTGTATGTTAATACTTAATACCAGTGTGTTCAATCTTAATGCAGCCAAAATGATCCTTCAATTCATTATGGAGAGGACTGAAAGAAATATAGTGGCAGATTCCAATTTCAATTTTTTAAGTGATTTGTTCGGAGAGAATTAATACGTATTGTGACCGAGGATAAGTATCATATGTGATCTATAATAGATTGATGTTTGAAAATGGCTCAAAACTTCGACAATAACTAAAGGTTGCTATGATTAAGTCCAAATTTAGGTCCTCCACAAAAAGATTGGTGTTGATTCAATAAAAATATAAGATAAACAAATACAATTTTGTCGAATCAACATTGATTGAGTTACGATCTCAATTGAGAGGGCGTCAAGGACGGTGAATGTTTAGGATCCTAATACCATGCATTATGCACGTCATAATCTTAAACTTACTTTCTCCGATCCATATAATAGCAACAAAACAATTAGCTCACATCCTTATAGAAAAGTAGATAACTTTATTTAATTTGTCATAGAAAAAGAGAAAATATTTGGATGTCTATGTACTTGAAGATTCGATGTAAGATATTTGCACAAACACACGACAATTGATATTTGAAAGTGAGTTCTATTTGCACGTTTATAATGCTAAACAATTTATAATGTTAGTGGAGGAAGGAAGAAGAAAATGAATAATGAATTTTAAATCAATTTATAGATAAAAAAATGTCACTTTATAATTATTTACAATGACCATATTACCTCTTCAAATCAATTTTTGACTCCAAACATCATTTTTATAGTCAACTTTTTATATATTTTTTAGTAAAGTCAACTTTATATATTTAACTTAATTTTTATATGAATGTATCTAAACATAAATCATTTTTCAATCAAATCATTTGTAACTAAAAATCAAGTGTGGTTGAGAAAGATTGGTGGGAGTGAAACAACAATATATCAGGTTGAAATTGAAAGTATTTGCAAACACTTGGACGTTCAAGCCGAGTTAGAGATATTTTTGAGAAGAAAGACTATGTACCTTACTTCGTTGTGAAAAGGGGTACATATAAAGCTATGGAGTTTAGTCGTTTGCAGTTGTTAGAAGCATAACCTTCCAAAAATAAAATAAAATAAAATTGGTCTTTGGTCTTCACTATTAAAGAACACAAAGATTGGATAAGTTTCCAACTTTACCTACTTACCAAATACAACTCCAATTGGCGTCATAACATAACCAGTGTTAGTTACAAAACAAGAATGGCATCTTCACGTCCTCCACCGTCAAAATCGATCGATCTCGACCTAACAATCATCTCCGCCAAACACCTCAAAAACGTCAACTGGAAAACCGGCGATCTCAAACCCTACGTCGTCTTCTGGCTTGATCCCGACCGTCGTCTCGCCACTAAATCCGACGATTCCGGTAACACCTCCCCCGTCTGGAACGAACGCTTCACCCTCCCTCTCTCTCTCCCTCTTCATGATTCCACCCTCACCCTTGAAATCTTCCATTCCAAACCCTCCGATACTCCTAAACCCCTCGTCGCCACCCTCCGTCTTCCCCTTAAAGACCTTCCTGACCTTCATCACTCCACAATCGTCAAGAAATTCCCCGTCGTTCGACCCTCCGGTCGACCGCAGGGGAAAATTCATCTCAAAATTAGCCTCCTTGGCCGCTCTCCTCCTCCTCCTCATCCTCAGCCACCACCGATGTCACAAGTGTTTGATTATTCCAACCCTAACCCTAATTCAAATCCTTCTGTTGTTTATTACAGAGGAAACTCTTCTTCACCTTCACCTTCACCTTCACCTTCACCTTCACCTTACAATTACTACACCAATTACTCTGATAATAACTATTCTAGTGGCGGTTACTTTCCTGGCTATTATCCTGGTGGTGCTTACCCCCCACCACCGCCGCCGCGCCCTTTCTTTGAACGTACTGGAACTTATGCTGCTGCTGCTGCTGGGCCGAGTGGACCGTCTGCGCCACTTGAATATTCATCCTCGTTTGATCCGAGTCCGAGGCCAAAAGGCGGTAAAATGGGCTTAGGAGCTGGACTGGCTGTTGGTGCTGCTGCTGGGGCGCTGGGTGGACTTGCTCTGGAAGAAGGGATGAAGTATGAAGAGCGTAGGCTTGCGGATATGGTTGACAGCGAAGTGGCTTCTGCAAGGGATGATTATGGAGACGGACATTACCGAGATTATTGAGTTCTTAGTAGCTGGTGTTTGCTAAGGTTTGGAGTTTGAAGGATAATTAATCATCTATCTGGTGTTGTTTATTTTGGCATATATAAAAAGATATATATGTGATGTATGTATATATTTGAATTTAGTGTTGGATTGAATGCATCTATGTTGCTTTATTTGATGCTAGATGATAATGAATTAAGAAAGAAAATGTTTATCATGTGATGTGATGATTTGGAATTGTTCATCCGGTTATATTATGAAAATTAAATAACGTTGGTTTTCTCTTTTAAGTGTGGCTAGTGTATTCTGTGTTTTGTTCATGATTTCTCATAGGTCTCTATATAATGCAGAATTAGTTTGCAGCATTAGTCTGTTCATGATCTTCCTCATTGTTGTGTGATGTTTCCCTTTTAACGTTTATATTTATGCCTAATGTATCTGATATGGGTACAAGGAAATGTTACCTTTTCATAAATTAACCTAGCAAAAGTGAACCCATATGGCATTGTTGAAGAGTTTGAGGTTCTTCGGATGATTGCTTGTTAAGTATTTCAGCTGTCCATAAGTTTATTGAGAACTTAGTTGTGGTGCTTACAATGTTGCTTTATTTATCAAATATTTGACCAGCTAGGGCGTGTAGTGACCGTTTCAATATTGATAATTTGAATTCATTGCTGAATGAGTTTATGGAAATATTGAGTAAAATAATTAAAACTGAAATGAAGATGTATGTGGTTACATCAATGGTATATAGGTTCTCAGTCAGTTCTGCTTTTCAACTAGTTCCATGTGTTTCTTTGTTTCTTCTATAGACTCACATTTGCTACTTTTGACGTTTGTTCACTCCAGAGATTTTATCACCTGGTTCTCTCTTCATATAGTAAATAATGACAATGTCACTTTTAATCCACATAGCCAGACCAATGTCAACCACTGAAACACAATTGAACTTGAGCTCTTCTGCATTTTGCATCACCCAGTGAGTTTTTTTTTTAATAGCAAATATGCATTATCCAGTGAGAGTACTTGTGTCATTGGATCTATCACTAGAACAATTTAGCCTACATGTTCAGATTGGCGGTGACATAATTTTTTTGCGTCCCAATGTTCACACACTGTTAAAATTAGGAAGCTCCAATTGGTAGCAGGAGCCAAATGCACAGTAATAGAGTCTTCCATCGTGTTTACGCGCAGAGTGGTTGGAGTGTACTGATGTTTACTTGTTTATCTTTCAATTTGAATGGATATGATATTGCTTTTGTCCTTGCTAAGAACTAAAAATTAATTTTTTCATTATGTCTTTTTTTTAATGGAAATTATTGTTTTTTAGTGTACTGATGTGATAGTGCAGGTATGGGTGTTCACACTTAAAGTTGGTTTCTTTTTAAGTGTGGCTAGTATATTCTGTGGTTTTGTTCACGAGTCTGTATAATACAAAATCAGTTTGTAGCATAAGTTTGTTCTTGATCTTCCTGGTTGTTGTGTGATGTTTCCATTTTAGCATTATCTTTATGCCTAATGCACTTAATATGGGTACAATATGCTTGCGTTAATCATGTTTGCCTTTTCATCAATTAACCTTACGAAAGTGAAGTCACGGCCCATATGGCATTGATTTCCTTTCAATTGCATTCCATATTGAAGAGTTTGAGGTTCTTCGGATGATTACTTGAAAAAATTTCAGCTCTTCTTGAGTTCGTTGAAATCTTAGGGGTAGTGCAGCTTATAATGTTGCTTTATTTATCATATATTTGACCAGCTGGGGCAAGTAGTGACTTTTTAATATTGATAATTTGAATTCATTGCTGAATGATATGGAAATATTGAGTAACATAATTATAAATGAAATTAAATCTCTATGTATGGGTTAATATCAAAGGTCTATAGATTGTTCAAAAAAAATATATCAAAGGTCTATAGGCTCTCACTTAGTTCTACTTTTAAAACTGTAGTTTTTATGTTAAGAAGCATCTTTGTTGTTGCTATACAGTCATTACCACTTTTGGCGATTGTTCACTCGAGTTTTTCCCCACCCTGTTCTCTCTGCATATAGTAAGCAATGGCTTTGTCACTTTTAATCCACATGTCCTGACCAATCTCTATACGTAAACATAATTGAACTTGAGCTCTTTTGTGTTGAACAAGATGACCGATATAGTTAATTTGATAAGCAAATTATCCAGTGGGAATACGTATTTCATTGGAGGTATCATTAGAATGATGTAGCCTATGTTTAGATTGGTGGTGACATACGTTTTATCGCGTCTCAATGTACAAACACTGAAAATTAGGAAGCTCCAATTTGTAGCACTAGTTAAATGTAGCATTCCGTTGTGGTTATGCGCATAGTGGTTGTTCGAGTGTACTGCTGTTTATCTTTTGATTTGAATGGATATTGTCCTTGCTAAGAATTAGTATATCTTCAATACTGTATGCTTTTTAGTGGAAATTATTGTTAAATTACTTCACTGGTCTAATGCATGAAGTCTGAAGAATGTTTAGCACAGCAGAATGTTCTGTCAGTTGTGGGTTGTTCATTTATTTTTTTGGTTCATCCAAGTCGAATGTGATACTTTATTTATTGTTCTGTACAGAAACCTTTAGTACAGAAGTTTTTCTGGTAAAACTATTTTCAATTGAACTATGTAGGAATACATATTCCAACCGCTTGAGATTTTATTCACCATAAACCTGGAAAACATGGGCCCTAAAATATTAAAATCAAGATGAGAGAATGTCTCCACTGGCTCAAGCATCGTCCGAAGACGTGCATTGAAATCATTATAATTTGCAGTGTTATACTTATTGTACGAAAAATGCTTCTTGTTGTGGTTAGCTCTGTGTGTGGTTGTCTTTGACATTGCGAGAACCCTCAGTGATTGCTCTCGTGGTAGATTATATTAAAATCTTGTAACAAAGTTAGGCTTCTCTGACTTCCTGTAGGAATAGGGAAAGTTTCCTTATCTATGTGCACCCTTTCCAGTCTTTTCTCTAACATCCTTATGCTGGTTTGTGGGATGAATGTTAAAGAGTAGCCGATGCTATTGATTTGGAATCTTTGTTCATGTTCTTAAATCAGCAGTCTTGGCACCAATGGTGCCTCCACCCAAAAAAAATTGTACTAGAACATAAACAAAAACAATATTCGAATAACTTACAAACTTAAAAGTAAACCAATAACTTCATTTTTTTTTAAAAATAAGTCAAATTACATTAGGGGTCCTTTAAATTTAACTGTTATCAGGGCGTAGCCTTTAACGTAGAAGGGGTAGCCTTGGCTACCCAAAAAAAAATATTTTTGAATTGGTCGGTATGTATTTATATCCATGTAATTGTTTGGTACTTTCATTGTCAATAAAACTTTTTTAACAATAAAAATTATCAAGACTTCATAAACATATTAAATGGAGTATTTATTTAGATTGGAAAAGACATAATTAATCTATTTTGTAAACGGTCAACTATCGATAAAATTGGCTTCTTGAAAAAAAAAATGTTGTCCAACTTTTTAAATAGCTATTGTCAATTTTTATCATTTGTTGTTGCGTTAAGTTAATTTTCATGTATTGGTTAATTTTCGGATTATTTTGTTTTTAGTCTCTACAACACTTGCAATTTTAAAGTTAACTTCTTACGATTTTGTTTAACTATAGTCCTTAATTTTTTTTTATATAATTAAGGCCAAGACTAAAAACAATATTTTTTTTTGTTGTAAAATCTAAAAAAAGTCAAGACAAATATTGGATGCAATTTTTGTATGAACTAAACTTAAAAGATTATAATTTATAGAAATAAAAACATATTTTATACTTAAATTTAATATGTTTGTTTTAAAATATTCTTTATAGTTGGTCCCTGCGTAAATTTTTCAACCTAGCAGTCGAGTCTTTTTGTGTTTTTTTCTTTTTTCTTTTTGTGTTTAGCTTATGGCCTTCTGTTTGAACTTTGAATCCTAGTTTCTGTATATAAAGAAAAATAATTGTTTATATTAATAAAACAAATTAAAAATCATGTCCTCAACCAACAAATTATGTCACCATGTTAAGATATATATAGATTATTATATTATAGATTTGAACGGGGCTTTCAAAATGTTCAAGACAACCCTAAACTAGAGTTGAATGATCATATCCATTCATGAACTCATCCTTCATTTTCCCTGTATCTCCAGGGTGATTGAATTTATACACATCGTACAAAAAAGAGAAAAAGAAGACGAGAATCACAACCGATATCCATATATCATCAAAATAAATACAACTAAGCAAATGTATCATAATAGGACAAATTTTTTTTATTTTTGACAAAATAGTCCAAAAATCTTAAAAGTTATTCCTCGTTTATGCTGGTCCAAATAGCAAAGAATCTGATTATGATATTAGCCATAACTCACCCGCTTAATAGGTGCATTTGATTGAATTTAACAACATACAGATAACCTGAAGAAAAAGATTCTTACAAAATAGAAGTACAATTATTATAGCTATGATGAATCCCATTGCAATAAAGAACGGAAAACCAATTTAAAAAAAAAATGAAAATCAAATGATTAAACTCTAGTGATTATTAACGATGAGATGTTCTGGAGAACATGTTTAAATTTCAACCAAAATTATCTCTATTAAGACTTTGCTTTTCATATAAGATTAGCAAAGATAATTTTTTCTGGCACTTCTTGTGTTGGATAAAATTCATTGTTTGGTTTAATATATTTCATTTTAGATTGTCTAAAATAATAGACTTAATTGCACTTTTGGACCTCTATCTTTACAAAAGTTGCGGTTATGGACCCCTAACTAATTTAAATACAAAACAGCCCCCTATGTTTTGATTCTTTGGCAGTTTTGGACCCTCAGTCCATTGTTGACTCGGTCAACGTTGACGTGACACCCTAAGTGAGGTGCCACGTGTCAATTTTTTATTTTTTTTTGGTCTTGGGGGTCCAAAACTGCTAAAGAATCAAAACATAGGGGGCTGTTTTGTATTTAAATTAGTTAGGGGTCCATAACCACAACTTTTGGAAAGATAGGGGTCCAAAAGTGCAATTAAGCCTAAAAAAACAAACAAACTTTGTTTAAAAAAAACAAACTTTAGCTTTCCAAATAGATAACATTAATTAGATTTATTGAAAAAGTTAAGAGTAATTGAAAAAGGGTATAATTGACAAATCATACC
>Ga0099826_10001103_pt1 | contig 15411 bp, 17 predicted proteins | sample Mtrugardesep15_FD_76830 | JGI IMG/M metagenome (GOLD analysis project Ga0099826, IMG submission 76830) | Root nodule microbial communities of legume samples collected from California, USA - M. trunc garden sep15 | ecosystem: Host-associated > Plants > Roots > Nodule | place: USA: California... | reverse complement strand
CCCTTGCCGACTTTTATAAAAAAAAAAAATCATACATACCTATATGCTGATATAATCTAATATAATATTTATGGAATTATATTTTCAACAAAATGTGTTGGTCACCTCTCAACGAAAAAAAAGTGTCGGTGCAATTGTCTGGATTCGGTTGGCGAGGCAGTAACATATTGAGGTTAAGGGTGTACCAGAAATCACAATCTTGGTTTTGGATGGTACATGCATTGTATGGAAGCATTCAATTTGACTATTATATACATCTTTATTTTTCCTACACCCATTCGATATTTTATTTGGTGCTTGATTGGTGTTTAAGTATGTAAGAATCATATCTTTACTTTTAAGATAAATAATTGAGAAATTTTGAATTTGAATCACAATCTCAATAAATTGTAATGTCATTTTTTAGAGAATTATACTCATCGTGGTATATTTTGTTAAATTTTCTTGTATAATTTGAAGGGTCACCACCATTCGATAAAGTATTGCAAGTTTTTTGGAATTTCTATCTACATAAACTTTTTTCCTTTTTTAAGTACCATCTACATAAACTATGTTTCTTACCAAAAAAAGAACTATATTGCCACGTCCTTCAAGTCATAGTCGCATGTACTGGCTAAGTTTGGACCAAACAAATCCGACAGTTCCACATTTTCTTGACACGTAATATATTTTATGTGAGTCTTTTAACGATTATATTTTTGTCAAAAAATAAAAACCAGAAAATATTAATTACATAAATATGCAAGTCATATTATAAACTAATTTTTTACTGCCCTTGTAGGCTTAGTTCTTTAAATTTCATTTAGTAAATTTTAAATAGTTGTTGAAAAATTATCCACATGTGTTTAAACATAGTATTTTGTTTGAATTTGTTTAACCGCTAGTAACAAAGAAAGACTGACCAGGCAAGAAGAGCATGAGAGGAGAATTATCCCACTGTGAACTGCACTCCAACGGCGAAAACCACCGTGGCGGTCCACTGTCTGCTTCGATCAACTCTTTCGATTGCTCAAAATATACCTTCCAACCGCTCCGTCTCTGCTTCTCCTCCTTCACCGGAACTCCTTCGGTGGACATGGAGAACCGCGGGACTATGCTCATAATTCCACCGGACTTCACTTTCAAGGCCTTAGACGGTTGCACGTGGTGGAAGAGAGGGGAGAAAACGGTGGGGAAGTAACAAGCTCCAGCGGCAACCATGGCTGTTGGTAAGTCAGATTTGAAGCTGAATATGAAGGTGAGATATATATAGTATATATATGATGAAATAGTACGTAATAAATAAATTATGGGACTAGAAAAAACACATGTACTATTCATTATGGCTGCGCTTGTGTGTTTTAGTTGTGTACGAGTCCTGCAACCACTGTTTGTGTCGTAATGTGATGTTTTCTTTCTTTGGTCTTTTGTTTTTGATAAAAAAAAAGTTGTTTAACGTATTTTGGTTTTTTTATAAAAAAAAGAGTTGTTTACCGTATGATTTGGGTGTTAATGGCAAAATTAGTTAGTGCTACATAGAGTAATGATTTGATGGGCATAGATCGAAGATAAACGTAGGGCCGGTGGGTAAGGCGACAATAGCTTTAGAGTTTAGGGTCTATATAGGGTAGGAATTTTATAGAATTATGTTTTTCTCTCAAATGATTTTTTGTTCGTTTTAAACTGAATTTTTCATAAGGTTTTTGTGTGAGTTAACTTCTGTAGAGATAATTTTAAAATTTCAGTTGAAAATGATCAAAATATGGTGGGTAAAGAACATAATTTATTTTTATAATGTTTTTGTTAATGATTTGTTTTTTGGATTGCATCAAGTAGCTTTTACTTATCCTTATTTTATTTTGTTTCAATTTGGTGTATTTAGTTAGAGCTCTTTCAGAAAACTAATTTTTTTTTTTAAAGTTATTTTAATTGCTAAATGTTATTTCTTGGAAAAGTATAAACTAAAAAATACTATATGTTATTTTAAATGCTATTGTGTATTTTGTCTTGCACTACTATGAATCAGTTTCAGCGTACAACAATTCAACCATTTCTTTAACGAATTTTGGTGTATCAAAATTCTTATATATACAGTTGTCAATGTTCTGTTATAATTTGAACGCTCATATTACTGATTTTAAATAAATGATGCTACAAACTGAAATTGCATTGCTTTGAACTGTTGAGATATATGATATTGGTAAAGTACAGGTTTTGTTTGAGTTTGAAAATAGAGTTGATGCCTCCAGTTTTGTATGTTGACCACAAAGTCAATCCCTTATGACTTTCTTTTCTTTTGCTTGATGTATTCCTTTTCTTTTGCTTGATGTATTGCATAGTTTTGGTTCTGAGTCTGGCTTACCAAGATTACATTATGAAAGTTGTAACAGATAATTATAGGCAAATGTGCAATACATCATATAATCTGACGTGGCATGAATTAAATACACAAATGCTTAATGATTAGTCATAGGGTTAACTTCACCAGAAAAGTCATTATCATGACTTCACCGTAGAATTTTCCATTTAGTTAACATGTGGTTCCTTCATTTTAGGAGTAACTAGTTGTTATTTATTGAAGTGTTGGCAAATGTGTGATGTTTAGTTTTTATTTTGGATTTAGTTAAAAATCACATCATGTTGAAATACCGCGTCAAAATGTAATGAAATCGTAAAAATTAAGAAGTTGCTATTTGGAGCTTTCAGATTGTCGTGACTTTTTGTCGCATGTTTGATCAAATTGATGGATATCGAAACAAGCACTAAGGATATTGCTTCTATTGAATGAAAAATAGAATCCCCTATTCTTCTCAACCTGCAAAGCATTCCTTTCCTATACTTATACAATTTTATCATTCAGTCATAAAACCAACATATTGGTATCAGAGCTATCATCTTATGGGACATGTGAAAATGGAAACCGAAACAAGTTTCTCACACGTTGCTCCTCCAATCTTTGATGAAGAGAACTATGACCTTTGGGCAGTAAAAGTGGAGTCTTACCTAGAGGCTTTGGATGTTTGGGAGGCTATTGAAGAGGATTACGATGTTCCTCTGTTGTCGAATAATCCTACCATGGCACAGTAAAAATATCAAAAGGAGAGAAAAACTCGGAAGGCAAAGGCAAAATTAGTTCTTTTTCATGTGTTTCAAAATGGGTTTCACCATAATTATGACTTTCAAAACAGCAAAAGCAATCTGGGACTATTTGAAGGAAGAATATGTGGGGGATGAGGCGATTTGAGGTATGCAAGTGCTGAATTTGATTAGGGAATTTGAGATGCAGAAAATGAAAGAGTTTGAGACAATCAAAGATTACCCTGACATATTTCTTTCCATTGCAAACAATGTTAGGTTACTCGACACTCAATTCGATGATTCTAGATTTGTTGAAAAAATTCTAGTTATAATGTTTGAGAGATGTGAAACATCAATAACCACCTTGCATATCACAAAAGGTTTGTCTAAGATCACCTTAGCAGCAGTGTTACATGCCTTGTAGGCTAAAGAACAATGAAGGCTCATGAGGCAAGATCACGTGGATAAGGAAAAAAGGAAAATTTTCCACCTTGTGAGCATTGTGGAAAATTAGGTCATCCGTCATTCAAGTGATGGAAAAGACCAAATGCAAAATACAATAAGTGCAATCAAAGGTCAAAATTGAAAAATGGTAGTTATATTGCTACAAAAGGAAAAAGGAACAATCCTAATTTCAACAACTTCAGGTATAAAAACAATCACATATGTTCTTTATGTACCTGATATTGACCAAAACTTGCTTAGCGTGGGTCGGTTGATAGAAAAAGGATTTAAAGTATCTTTTAAAGATCAACATTGTGTTATTTTTGACACAACTGGTCTGGAGATTTTAAAGGTTAAAATGAAGCTTAAAAGCTTCTCATTTGATTCAAACGAGGAAGAGCAAACAACCTATTTCACCCATGTTAGTTTAATAAAACTTTGGCAAAAGCGACTTGGTCATTGTCGTATTCAGATAATGTTGAACATGGAAAAGAAAGACATGACGAGAGGTCTATCGATATTGTCCAATCATTTTCCAAATTGCAATGCTTGTCAATTTGGTAAGCAAAACAACTTGTAGAGCCTCTCAAAAGTTGCAACTCATTCACACTGATGTGGCAGGACCTCAAAGAATACCATCATTACAAAGCAATCTCTACTTTATTCTTTTCATAGATGATTTTACAAGAATGTGCTGGATTTTTTTTCTTGAAATTCAAACATGAAGTGGCTGGAAATTTTGTAAAGTTCAAGAAAATGGTGGAAAATCAAAGCGGCTGCAAGATTCAATTTCTGAGGTCTGATAATAGCAAGGAGTATGTATCAACACAATTTAAACTATTTTGTGAAGAAGATGGAATTGAACATCAACTCACAACTCCATATACTCCACAACAAAATGGAGTTAGTGAAAGGAGAAATAAATATGTTATGGAGATGGCTAGATCTATGCTACATGAGAAGGATATGCCTAAACATTTTTGGATGGAAGCGGCAAACACTGTAGTCTTTTTTCAAAACCGACTTCCTTCGAAGGCTTTGAAAGATGAAATTCCTTTTGAAGCATGGTATGGGTATAAGCCTTCACTATTCTTTCTTAAAGTGTTTGGTCGTGTTTGTTTCACATGTTCCACATGTAAGCATGATAAACTTGACAAGAAAGCAATTTTGTGCATCTATGTGGACTATAGTTCAATTTCAAAAGCCTACAAAGTGTATCATCCTCAAATTGGAAAGATGACCGTCTCTAGAGATGTTCATTTTAATGAAGATCAACAATGGGACTGGAAAAACCATCAAAGAATGGTTGGAACTTTCATCAATATTGAAAGTGGTCATCTTAGAAAGCAAACAACAAAGTTGTGTGAGAATGAATTAGAAGATTATCCCCCCATTAGAGGCACAAGGTTGTTGTCCGACATATATCAAAGGTGCAATGTAGAAATATATGAACCTGCTCTTTGTGAGGAAGCATTAAAAGATCGAAAGTGGAAAAATGAAATGGAGGACGAGATGTGAATGATTCAAAAAAATAAAAGTAAACATGGGAACTAGTTGACAAGCCTGAAGATAGAAACATCATTGGAGTTAAATGGGTTTTTAGAATAGAACTAAATGTAGACTTCTCGGTCAATAAATACAAGGCCAAACTTGTAGTTACAGGGTATGCACAAATTTTTTGTGTTGATTATTCGAACACCTTTGCACCAGCGTCAAGATTAGATACAATTAGGTTGGTGTTAGTGGTTGATGCGGTTGAGCATAAGGGACGGAAAGGATTCGAAATAGATGTCAAATCAGCCTTTTTAAATGTAGTTTTACAAGAAGAAATATTTGTGGAGCTGCCAAAGGGATTTGTGGTGCAAGGTAAAGAAGATAAAGTTTATCTACTAAAAAAAAAAGGCCTTTTATGGCCTAAAACAAGCACTGAGGGCTTGGTACAGTAGGATAAATGATCATCTATTGAGTATAGGCATTGTGAAAAGCTTATATGAATCAACTCTATGTGAAGTATAAGGAAAGTAATCTTCTGATAGTTTCCCTTTATGTTGATGATATGTTAGTGATCGGAAATGATACAAGGTTGGTTGAAGAGTTCAAACAAGAAATGGTGCATGCTTTCAAAATGATAGATCTTGGTCTTATGACCTACTTTCTTGGTATTGAAATCAAACAAAATGAAAATGATGTGTTCATCTGCCAAAAAAAGTATGCAAAAGAAATATTGAAGAAATTCAAGATAAAGGAGTGCAAAGTAGTTAGCACACCAATGAATCAAAAAGAAAAGTTGAGCAAGGAAGATGGTGCTGATAAAATTGAGGAAGGATATATTATAGGAGCTTGATTGGATGTTTAATGTATCTCACGACAACAATGACAGACATTCTGTTTGACATAAGTCTTCTCTCTCGGTTTATGCATTGTGCTAGCGAAATGCATTTAATGGGAGCAAAACCAATACTAAGATATATTAAAGGCATTGTTGATTATGGCGTCAAATTTGAGAAATGTCAAGAGTTTAAGTCATATGGATTCTCTAATAGTGTTTTTGTTGGCTCCATTAATTCATGGCATGAAGAATACTTTGGGGTATTATTGTAGCACAATCCACTGCTGAAGTTGAGTTCATAGCAGCAACAGCTGTTGTAAATCAAGTTTTGTGGCTAAAAAGGTTTTATGTGATTTAGATCGTCGGTGACTTTTTCCGATGTTTGCACATGTGTGACTGATGGTTGCTCCGGCATTAGCTCTGACGATTGTTCTAGGTCAAGCTAAAATATTGGAACATTTCTCTGGAATCAACTTGAATAATTTAGAACGAATGATTTGTGTTTTATTACAAAATCTTTTTATATACCAATGAGATTGTGCAAATTTATATACAAGAAAGAATCTCTGAAAAAAGGAAAAATAGAAAGAAAGAAAAAAATGAAACTATTCCAACCATATAAAAATAGACAAGAATCAACACTGCTCAATCTTGAATCTATTATTTTATGCCTTAACACATGAAGAGGCAAAGTGCCATTTAGAATGATGCATTGATACCTCCCTCCCACTGTACATTGTTCAAGATGCCATGATCCATGAATCACAGATGACGTATATACACACAACTTTGGTAGTTGTGTTCTTTTCCCAATCATTTTTATTTGCTTTTGCCACTTCAATGATATAAACTAGACATTTTTACAGAAATCATGCCTTCTGACCAGAAAACAATGCCTGAAACTATTGAAAATTTACATGTTTTGCCTCTATTATCTAAATTTTCTGGAAAAATTATAACTTGCCATGTTACGTGCAGAACAATCATATTTCAAATGTTGGAATGTCAGACATAGGACCATGTGTAGCTTGGTATAATAACCGAGACAATATGTTTCTGTAGGGGTCGCTTTCCCGTTTCTCCTTCAAATAAGAAATACATCTCTCAACCTCGGCTTTCACTTCAAAATATAATTCTTGAGACTTCTTCTTGTCCTTAAGTTCCTGTTTCCTTCCTGTCAAACAATAGCTCAAATTTTACCGTCACTTTTCACGGCTATTTCAAGTTGAGAATTATGCATTGGTCATACCTTCTGTTTCAATTGGTTTTCCAAAATAATAGTAGAATCGCCCAGGAACTTTAGGCAAAATTCCAGGCAAATACACTTGTTGATTTGCCAACTCACCGTCAACACCAGCCCTAGTTTCGCAATGTATAACTTATGTTTAGTATGAATCAACAAAAATGATGGAAAAGAAGGAAAAATATTGAAAACATACTTATGTTTAGTATGAATCAACAAAAAGCAAATTTAGATACCTCAATTGTGGAGCCTCGTCGGTAAGGCTTTCTATTTCAGACCTAAAGTAAGGAATCTTCACCAAGTCATCATAATCAATCACAACCTGAAAAGAACGATGTGACATGGTGATGTGATGTTCAAATCTATGTTCAAGGCATCCACATAAATCAAATATGAAATTTGCATACATTGTGTTATCTGTTTCTATTACAGTCATAGCTAATCTCTTGCATTGGTAGAAAAGGTGAATGTTACAGTACACAGAATAATCATAATGTCAGATAGATTCTCGCAAGATAGAGGGAAAACTGTGATTTTTTTTTTTAAGAGTTGATAAAAGATGGTGTCATAACGCAATCGAAAATTCTGGATGACAGTCTACATTTACAAGAACATCAAACTAAGTAAAAAACTCAAGTAGAATTATGCTTTCCATACAAGTTGGTAACAGTTTGCCTTTAATACCAGCATTTTGAGAAAACGAATTACTTCGTAAGGGAAATCCATTGGCTGAGTAAAGACTGAAACTTACTTGTCCAAGATCATCTTCTCCAACAGCACCAAAAGGTACGATTTTGGCTCCAAATCTGGCTGCCATCCTGACAAACTCAGATTGTTCAGGCCAGAATAATTTGTATTCTTCACCCTGATAATTATCACACAATCATGGAGAATTTAAAGACAGAGGCACAGTACACCTAAAAAATATACCGCTAAAAAGATAAAACTCATAACAAAGAGCCGACTTATTGGATTTACCTTCCTATGAAAACCCTCGCGTAATCCTCCAGGATATAATAGGACATGCGACTTGGAAGCTAAAAGATTGAAGAGGTTAGATGCTCCTACAGGATAAGCACCCATAACTCTTAATGAGTCAAAAGAAGATACTTCTGGCAATCTTCCACTTTTCTGTCTCTTAAAAAACAAGGGATGTGCCGTTACTCGAACAAGGATATCTCGTTCTGTAAAAAATCTAATAATAAAGGGAGATATGTCCAATGCTAGCAGCATGTGGTTCCCAACTAACAAAACTGGCCCCTCTGAAGGAATTCCAGCAAGGCCCTTTACAATCTTTCCATCCTCCAAAGTTGAAAGCATTACAGAGCCGGTGACGATGTTATATAAACTGAAAGCATTATAATTGAAAGATGTTAAATATTATTAGTTGATTGAAGATTACATCAATTAACAAGAATGAGCAAAGATGAATTGACAGGCATATAACATCATAATGGTAGCCGTAGGTTAAGCTTTACTAGCTATCTTCAATGTGTATATAATATAAATATGAATTCTCGTGCTGTGTTAATGGCTTAAATGATCAAATTTATTCAATTAATGTTACCTGTATGATTCTATTATTTTCTTGGCTTCATCTGGTGTCGGCGGTATGAAATCTGAAGAATAATCATGATACTTGCCACGCCGGTAGTAAGAAGTTCCCTTGATTACCGTTACTAGGTCAATACTTCCTTCCTGCAAATGTCCCAAAGTTAGGTTCAGATAAATTCCAGATGAATAGAGAAGCAAAAAAATAGAGATGGAGAAAATGATACCAGGAATAAGAAATGGCCACTGTTATCAAATTTACGGAGTTCACAGTTAGGAAGTAACTGACGTAGTCGTTCACCTTCCTGTTGGCTAGGTAGTAACCGATCATTTCCACTAAAAGGACAAATGAAATAACTCAGTTTCATCTTCCAGAGAGTCATAAACTTGAGAAGGAAAGTATCATGTGTATATGAAATGGACACATGGTACGTATATGAAGTATAAACAATTGGTTGTTCGCACTTGGTACTCTTTTTATCAATTTCTTTTTTTAACAGCATTTCTGCTAATTGAAGGCAATTGTGATAAAAAAAAAACGTTAACTAAGTACATATGATTCAATAAAATGACTAATGAAAGATGTACAATCCCAAGAAGAATGAACCTGCAAAGTATCAAAGTCTGAGCTTTGATAGCATATAGGCGTGAATTAGCATACGCGGAAGCAGATTTAAGCATCTTTAGTTTCCACAAAAGTGTTTCTTTTGGTAATATGTCTGCAAGAACCTGAGAATTCAATCAACAATAGATTTTGAATATTGAAAGTAAATGCAGTCATATATGCAACCATATTCTTCAAAAGTCTTGTAACCAAAAAAAATATTCTTCAAAAGTCTAGCATATTCTACTTTTACCAAGTTTTAGTTACAAGAAAGAAAGGAAATAAGCTAGCCATTTTTCTCTTAAGATTCATTCTGAAATATGCTTTAACCACTGACAATGTCATTAACTCTATTACTTCACATATTCAAAGCATAAAGAAAAAGTCACACAATGCTCTTCTAAATGAAATTCTTTATTTTTTGAATAAAAACAATAATTGAACCTTACCGGAAGAGATGACGAGAAAGTACTAAAATCCTCTATTGGCTCTCTTGCTGCATTTAGTAGAGGAAGTCCTTTCACAGTGTTATCCAACACCATCCTCACAGGGTCGCCTAATGTTAAAAGAAAAGTTGAAAGCATAAATGGAGGAAGCTATCATTTTCTTTAGTAAAAGATAGAGACAGAGTACAAGTTCTCCATTATGATAAATGAACTTGACCTAAAAATTAGGTCCTTAAGGAATAGGAGAGGGTATTTAGCATAAGTTCCTCGTGATGTAGAAGGTAAGTACTTGCGAATTTAATTAACTAGAAAACTATGATTAATGAATGAATTAAATATTAGCGGAAGCAACAAAAGTAGGGATACATATATTTTTTATATTCCTAGGGAAATATTGTTTAACTAGTTCAAATTTAAACATTGTATTGAAAGGAATGCAGAAGGGGAAAATGACGAAAAAAATCAAAGACAAGAACGAGCAAAGGCATGAAACATTTATATGGTAAAGGGAGAAAACATCCGCAACAATTTCATATGACGTAAACCATGATGGGTAAATCCTATGAAAGTATGAACACATGGATATAATATGACATTTATATTGAATAACATATAATCCATTGTCGTTTCCTGTTAACAGACTGAAGTAAAGAACACGAGGGATACGAGGGATTATGTCCCTCATTTGAAGCATAAAAAAGAACCAAAAACCTACAACTGACTAAGTTTAAGTTGCTAATTATTGAGAAAACTATCTGTAATGCGAACAACCAACAAACAGAGCCTTTCACTAGGTCTCCAGCATCAAGTTACATGCTTCAAGAATAGTCCCATTTCTAAACAAATTACCATGAATCCATGATTCAGTTTTTAGGTAAACGATCTAATGCATTTCTTGTTTTCTGGATAACATTCAACATTTTCAAGATATAAAGAGCAACAAAAATGGAAATTGGATTGGACTAAACACGCCAGACATGGTTCTTGAGAAAATTGTTCATATTAAAAATACGGCAAAGAAAGATGAACAAACCTGCTGTCAAACTGAGAATGTTAGGCAAGGCAGGAGAGAGTGAGTTAGGCAAAGCGTCCAACAATGGTGTTAGAAGTTGCATCTGGGACCTGCAGAAACAAGTAGCTGCATAATAGGATGGGCATGATCAGATCAGATATTTGCGATTCTTTCACTGAATTGCTGTTACAGCAAAATCAACTTCGATATTGTTCAGGAATTTTCACTCAAAGCTCTAGCTATGAAACATATGTTCATAGGCAACATCTAATGAATGACATCAGACATCTTTGTCTAGGCTCAAGCTTGGCTGTGTTAATTATCTAACTTGTTATTAACATATTGATAAGTTAACCCCAAATGTTTATTGTAACACTCAAGAATTCACAACTCTGCTTTGTTAGAATAGTGATTGCGGAATTTACCGATCAGGGTGTACGCATACAAGTACAACACTAAATAAGTAATTCAATATGGCTAGGCTACTGCAGATTCTATAAAATTAATCTCTCACTTTAGCAATCCTTATGGTACTAAATTTTCTTTATATAGCTAATCTTAACAGTAAAATGAGAGCTGTTAAATCATGTATATACATCACAACAAAGGTACCTGGGTTTGCCAAGATTAGTATAAGATCAATATCACGGTTACGAGCCGCAACTGCCAGTGCAAGGCACCCTCCTAAAGATTCTCCGACAAGATATATGGGCCTATTTGGTGATCGTTCATATTCTGACCTAACTGTTTTCTCAACTAATTTCACAAGGTCTGCAACAGGGAATAAACAGAACAATAAATTATGCTGGAATACAGATCATATCTATAAATTTTGTAAATAAAACTGGTATCTGTAAGTGGAGCGAAAAGACATTGTCAGGACTAAAGCACATAGGAGAGTCCAACCCAAGATACTAGTTCATTAGGTGGGAGAGTCTCATGGCCAATTACCACCTTGAACACTTTATCTCCTCAATATGAGACTTCTAATATTGTCACGCCCTTTAACAGTCGACCCGATGATAGCATCAATTGTTAGGACTTAAGCACATGGCATGCGGAGAGGCCAATCCAAAAGACTAGTCTATTAGGTGTGACAGTGTCATGGGCACTTTTATCTACTCACTATGGGACCCCTAACAGAAATGGATTGTGTAAGAGAGTTCAACATGAGCACTAAATAATAAAGGGTCATGCTAACTTGTGCATGTGGGACACTAGTTAAGAAAGTTAAAAATAGAAACATTTCATTGAAAACAACAAGTTTTTTTACTTTCAAAAAGTTAAATACTCATTTTTCCACAATTTCCAATACAATCATTCTATATTGGTTTTTTTAACTAGTGCCCTGGAGGCACACAAACTCTGAGGTATGAGAGTGTTCACCGTAGGTAAATGCTACCTACAGGTACCGACCGTACCGCCGGTATCCAACCAAACTCCAAGGTATTTAAGAATTTGCCATAATAAAATGAAGTACATGGAAGAAAAAAAAACCTGTAAATGGTGTTCGATCCGCAACAGGAATATGCAAGCACCACAAATCAAAAATCCTTGAATGATGAAAAAAGAACAAAATGAGTATTTCTTAATTACATATATGAGTCAATGATTATGTAAGGTGCAAATTGAATCATCTAGCTAGAACAAAGAAACATGTCAAATAGAAATTAGAAGGTGCAATATTATTCATATGACAAAGTGGTGAAATGAAGACAAACCTGCCAAGTTTGTGATGATGAGAAATAAGTGCCAGTCCCACTCCATCAATCCCTGTAAAGTTTGGATTACAAGTAATAATAATAAATTTATTAGTAAATAATAAGCTTGTTATATCAATAAACTAATACTGTGGTTTATCCTATAAACTACAATTGAACTTTTTTTTGCGAGTAACTGTTAACAATTATGAAATCAAAGGAAGATCCCGAAAAAAGTTAAGATATGTAATTTATCCTATAAACTTCAATTGACTTTTTTTTTTAAGAACTTCAATCGAAATATGATATAAATATAGTCAATTTCCCTAAAATGTTATGTTATATATCAAAATGATACTTGATCTCGGTATATAGTTCATCAGTCTCATGACTTATTTTTAGCTTGAGCCAAAACTTTTTAAAAATCAACAATATGTTATGTTCCACGACATATATTAATTCAAAGTAAACAATGGGTGGCTCATTTGGTTTAGTTAAGAAATTAAATGAGTTAAGGAGTAAAAGGTTTAAAGTTTGAATCTTGAAAAGTGACAAAAATACTAGACAAGGTGGATTATCTCTTCCCTTCAAAATTTTCTCTATACGCAAGAATCAGAGATCGAATCATTAACCACTTGTTTAAGAGATACAAACCCCTTACCAAGCAACACATTGTTTAGTGTGTTTTGATTATTTTATATTAAGGATTTTATTTTATTTTTTGAAAAAATTTAGGGGAGTTGGTTTTCAAGCTCATCGGAATCAAGGTAGGGCTTAAAGAGACATGTTCTAGATTGGGTCTCAACTCAATCCATACGAAGTCTAACTTAGTAAAAAGGTCAACACTCACACCAAGCATGCAACAAATAACACATAATGATCTTCAATACAGCGGTGGAGACACTGAGAAAATATCAAGTAATTGTTACTATAGTTACGATCTTGACACTGAATGCTACAACTCCTCCATGACTAATTCATTTTGCTATCAATACCTATTGATGGAAAGGTACATTATTCTAATCTCACTTAGTTCTTACTTGAGCAATAAAGTGTTTGCATATACCACTCCCGTCAACGCATGATGAACCATTGCTCGGCCTTTCACAAAGTCAAGTTCTTGATTCAGTTTGGATTAATGTATTTATAGATTATACATCAAATAAATTCTCATGCCGACAGCCAGCGGCGGATCTCACCAAGCCACTTAATATTTTTGATTATTTCTTAAAACAGTTAATATATATTCCATAAAATTTTAACACCCTAAAAAAATCTCAAGATCCATCACTACAACGAAAGTTGAACTCGGTGACGAAGCCACTTTTGTTGGATATATTGCCTTGTCCCCCTGCCGACTTTAAAAAAAAAAAAAAAATATCAATTATGTTTTTAGTCTCCATTTTAATCCCTTAAAATTTTGACTTTTAATTTCCCTAAAAATTTTCATTTATAGAGTTGGTCCCTGTTGTAAACTTCTCTTTAACAGTGCTGACGTGGCAACATTTGTTTTAATCTAGGGCTAAAATCATACATATCTACATGCTAATGTAATCTAATTTAATCTGTTGTTAACAAATGTGTTGGTGCACCTCACAGAAAGAAAATAAAAAATTAAAAAAAGAATGTGTCGGTGTGATTGTCTGATTATGTTGTTGAGGCAGTAACACAGATGTTTGTTTCTTTGCGATTGAAGTTAGGGGTTTATCAGAAATCACAATCCTGGTTTTGGATGGAACATGCATTGTTTGTATAGATGCATTCAATTTGAGCATTATGCACATCCTTATTTTTCCTACACTCAATTAATATTTTATTTTATGTTTATCTCTCTTCCTATCACATATCCCTTCAATTTTTTTATTTTTTTCTCTCTTTAGTGCAAGATTGAAGTTTAAGTATCTAAGATTCATTTTCCATTTAGAGTATCTTATACTCTGATTGTATTTTTATTGATATAATTTTATATTTTTAAAACAATATAGAACTTACTATCAATTATGTAATAAACAACAAAAATTGAATATTTCGCCTTATAGAAAAACAAAAAATAATTTTATATTTTTAAAACAATATAGAATTTAGTATCAATTATGTAATAAACAACAAAAATTGAATATTTCACCTTATAGAAAAACAAAAATTATCTCCGTAAGTTTAGCTCAACTCGTAAGAATATTGCATATTATAACCGAAGTTCGAACGCCGAACACTCCACTCTTTCACAATTTAATTGTGTGAGTTATAGCTACTAGACTACTTGAAAAAAAACAAAAATTAAATATATGCTATTTTTACGAGAGTGGCTCACACCTTCATTTTTACAATCATCACTTTCATTTAAGATAGATAAGTAACAAACTATGAGTTCAAACCACAATCATAATATATTATATAACGTTATACTATCCCTAAAAAAAAATTATAACGTTATACTAATTGACTATGTTCACATAGACACGTTGTGTTAAATTTATAATCATATATAAATGACTATGTTTGCGGAATTTCCATCTACATAACCTTTTTTTTTACAGTACCATCTACGTAAAATATGTCTCTTACCACAAAAGAACAATATTGCCACGTCCTTCAAATCATAGTCGTATGTACCGGCTAAGTTTGGACCAAACAAATCCCAACAGTTCCACATTTATTTGACACGTAATATTTTTGTTACGCGAGTCTTTTTTAGTTACATTATACTTTTGATTCGTGCGATGCACGGTCTTCTCGACTATAATAGAGATCATTGGATAATTGTTAACCCGTAAGATCATGAGTCGATCAATAAACGCAAATTAGATTATTAGAGATACAATATTACAATCAAATGATAATAAAAAAAATTATAAAGAAAAAAGATAAAAAAAATATAAAATTATATTGTTGCACGGATCAATTTTATTTATTACTTTTATAGTTAAACATAAAAAGTTAATGTAGTTCATGGTTCCTAACAAATTATTTAGGGTAGCCGAGTTTGCATAGAAATTAGGGTATTCTATTTGTAAACGTATTAAAT
>Ga0099826_10001102_pt1 | contig 15415 bp, 7 predicted proteins | sample Mtrugardesep15_FD_76830 | JGI IMG/M metagenome (GOLD analysis project Ga0099826, IMG submission 76830) | Root nodule microbial communities of legume samples collected from California, USA - M. trunc garden sep15 | ecosystem: Host-associated > Plants > Roots > Nodule | place: USA: California... | reverse complement strand
TAAGTCAATATTAAAATTATTCCAACTTCACATTAATCAAAAGCTAAGAAAAAATTAACTTTCTTTCACCTTTTCTTCTTTTTGAACATTCATGGAGTCTTTTATTTTTCTTCTCTCAAATCTGTTTTTTTACTTTGCACTTGAAATTTTTAAAAATTGCTACTCATCTTATTTATAGAATTTTAACTCTTTTTAGAACCATTATTTGGAACAAAATTTCGTTTAAATTTGAAGATAAAAAAACAAACTTTGTTTAAAAAAAAAAAACTTTGTTTAAATAAAACCAAACTTTAGTTTTCCAAATCGACATTAATTAATTTTATTATAAAAGATAAGAGTAATTGACAAAGGGTATAATTGACAAATCATACCCTTAAAATCCCAAAAAGACAGTTAAATAGGAACGAAAAATCTACTCTAAAAAGACACTTAAAAAGGAACGGAGGGAGTATTTTTTAATAATAGTACTTAATAGATACTCAACCACTCTAATTGAGATCTTCTATCAAAAGGTCTGAATGAGTTCCACTAATAACTATTTATTAATGAAAAACAACAAAAACAACTCAAATAATGATTATTTTCTTGAAAAATGGTGTGGTGTCCACTTAAGATTGGGGTCTTAAGTAAGACCCTGAGTCGTCTTAAGAGACCCTCAATTTTTTTCCCACATTGGAGGTACCTATTAGGTACTGGGTCTTAAATGGTAAAGACCGTATCAATGTAGATGCTCTTAAGTTAGACACTGGGTCTTAAGAGACCTCCAATAAAAATTTCCAAAATAAAAATACCTATTAGATACCAGATCTTAAATACTAAAACTTTACACCTCCCGTCTCCGAGACTTATAAGATCTTCTAACAACCAACTATATAGGAAATTGATTCCGTAGATTGTAATTTTTTTTTTTTTTGTGCTTTTTTAGCCTTGTAATAAAAAAGAAATATGATGTGGAAAGACAATGAATTTTGATTGGTTGATTATGTAAGTGCATGTATATATTTTTTTTCTCACATTAATAAACCTTTGGTTTTGTTGCAGAAAGCTCTGTAGCGCCTTCGTTTTGTTGCATAGAAACGAATCTCTAGCACACAGAATAAGGTATTTTCTCTTCTCCATTAAGCCTTCGATTATTTGGTTTATTTTCTTCACTTTGAATCGAAAAATTGATTCTGTTGCCTTTGATTTCGATCTATACTTTTTTGTCTCATGCAAATTCTTAATCGAATCTCTTACGTGATTTCACTTCTCAATTATCACATCTTAGTGAAAAACAATTCTTAATTATCCAATTTGTTTCAATTCTCAGATCGAAAGAAAAGAAAATGGACGCAATTGATTCTGTTTTCGATCCACTCAGAGAATTCGCTAAGGACAGCGTAAGGCTCGTCAAGCGATGCCACAAACCCGATCGCAAAGGTAAAAAACTCAAAATCCCTTTCATTCCTCTTTGATCTTCGTTTTATGTGTGCTTGTTGATTTCAATCTCTGTGCTATGGATCTTTAATTTTATTGTACATTTCGTATTGCAGAATTCTCCAAGGTTGCTGTGCGCACTGCCATCGGTTTCGTTGTGATGGGATTCGTTGGCTTTTTCGTTAAGCTCATTTTCATTCCAATTAACAACATCATCGTTGGATCTGGTTAGGTAAAATTATATTCCCTCACACTCAACTTTCATTTATGTAAATCTATTTCTATAACAAAAGATAAAATAAAGTTAAATTGTTTTTGTATAAGCCATAAGCTGTTTTCATAAGCTATCCTGTAAAGCTTATGAAAATCAGCTGAAAATAGCTTATGAACATGTCATTAGCTGTTTCCATATAGTTTTATCTAATAGTCCCACAAGTGCTTATGCAAGTAGATAAGCTCGCAAGCTGTTTTAATATGAATCAAGGGTTTTTTGAAGTATGTTTGTTGTATTTATGGTTTTCCCTGCATAATGGTTTTACTTGTGAGAGATTTTTATGATTAACAATAGAACAGATAGTCTGCATGTATGCTTACATTGCAAGGGTTTTAGCTTTCTCTTTGTTATGATTGGTTAGTCACTTTATCTTTGTTGGTTTTGGTTTATAATATTGCTTTTGCTTGTTCGAAATGGCATTGCTTTTGATGTTGAATTTTTCTGTAAAATTACGAAAAGACAATGATTAATTGATTACATCTTGATAGCTGTCAATTGTTGAATGATAACGCCTTATTGTTACAAAATGTTGCTTTTGCTTGTTCTAAGTTTAATCACTTTTGATAAAATTTTCTGTAAAATCACAATAAGTACATGATTGAAGTAAATTCCTGTTTTAAATTTACCTCTGTTTTTCTAAATTTCTAAACGAACATATTTGCGACAATATGGTGCTAATGTTATCATTCATCAATTGACAACTGCTAAAATGTAATCATTTAATCACTATGCATTGTAAACATCAAGATGCATTTACTGCACTGATACATTTACAAGAGATTGTATAATTAGTTTCTTAGTGACCTGACTGTTTACCACCTATGCCCTAAGGAGCTTGTGTAATGACTGGCTATTTCTGTAATGTAATGAGAAAATTTGGTATTAATCGTAGGTTGCAGCAACTAATGTCAAGGATGTTTTTGGAATTTCAATTACCTTTGAAAGTTTTTTATATAGTTAGTCTAATTTTTATCATCAATATTAGGTTGTTTATCTTTGTTTTTTCTGTTTTAGATGATGACTATTTTGTGTATGCAAAGTTGAGTTGATATTTTGATTGCTGAGATTGAATGCCAAGAGAAATCGTATCATATGTTACTAAGGGTCTGAAAATCCGTGTCTCGAGCAAAGTGTGTTAATGACGATAATTAACTCTTGGTTATTTCCGCAGGATAATGGAAACAACAATCGCCTCAGGAATTCAAGTTGTGAAGCGCAAGAGGGCAGTAGGGGTTCCCTCTTTAATAGAACATTCAGTGCACTTAATCTTAGTTATGTATTAAGTTTTGTTTTTCCATATTTATTTTTTTCTAAAACATTACAGTTCAACATGTAAAATTTTATTTTTACATGGGTTAGACTTTTGACCCATTGTTCAAGGAGCAAAGCGTTTAGATAAGGAACTATAATATGGCCTTGATAAGCATATGCTTAAAACTGACAAAAAGCATGATTGGTAGCTATGTAAATTGGACTAACTACATAAAGCATGAAGGTGACGAAGGATGGATAAAAATAGATCAAGCTTATAACAAAGATAGAGAGATGATTTAGTTTTGTCTTCAACGTTTAAAATAACAAATCTGGAGTAGATTAGACTATTGGAGAATTTAAGAAAACAACAGAAGTTCCAATGATCAAAGTTTTGGTGATCTTTGGTACTATTTTGAAAATCTTATCAATCTCTTCTAAAACAACGATCCAAAAGATTGGATTCTTAGTGCTTACTTTCTTTGCTGTCATTGCTTAATCAAATTGTATCAGCTGATCATATTACCTTTCTATACTTGGAAAAACACAGATGAAGTTTTGTCAGGACGGAGAAACATTTAATGAAGTTCGGGTTATCCGTTAAGGAGAATTGATAATTCTATCTTGTGTGATTAAACTCTATTTCTTAATACAATTACTTGTGTGATTTACCGGTTCAATTTTATTACTCTGTCCAATCTCCTTCGGTCCACCAACAATTGAACACCATGATTCACATTATACGACTGGTTTAGCAATCTATCCCACGCTTAGCATTTGTGCTACAAGTTAGTTTAGTTATTCTTCTTCATATATGCACACACACTTGCAATGCTAGAAGTGTGGTATTTTATTTTTGAATACTACAAACTACAAATCACTCTCTTTTGAATATCAATCATAAATTGAGCTTATGAAAAAGTGCTTATGCAAATAAATAAGTTTTTATCTTAATTCATAAGTTCTCATTAACGAAAATTGTTCCTTCATAAATTGTTTTTTCATAAACTACATTAACAAGCTTATAAATAATACATAAAGACATATTTATCTGCATAAGCTCTAAAATAAACAAATTCAAAAAGGGCCTTGATAGTGGACCAATATCTGAAAGTCGTTGTCTGTATGTACAACTCATATGGTAAAAGACTCTTGGGACATTCAATATGCTTAGACATGGATTCGAACCTACAATTGTCCACTTCTCAACACTCTGTGTGTGTGGGGATTTCGCTGCTAGGCTTTCAAGAAAAAAATATTTGAAAATTGTTTACTCTAATGATTGACACTGCCTCTCAAAAGTATAAGATCACGGTTCTTCTCGTTCTCATTGTTGAGATGGTGATTTGATTCGGCTAAAACAAGGTTAAAACAAGTTTGAGCACTCATTTTCATTTCCTTGCATTGTCGAACAATCCTAGACCACCACATCACCAAAAAATAAAATAGTCTTAAGAGTTCTTAATTTCGAAAGGACATAATATCGAATCGACTATGCTTTTAAGATGCGCTTAAGACCATTCTTGATTTAGAGAAGAAAATGATTCGAAGTTTCAGAATATTTTTCAGTGTGTGGAATGAACTATATTGTTATAGAGAAAATTCACAACTAATATGTGAGAAACTTTGAGAGTAATTCACATATTAGATCTAGTACAAAAATATATCAAATTGAGTATCAAAATATATCATATCAAGTACAGAAATATTTTATATTTAGTACCAAAATATATATTTCAGATCAAGTACAAAAATATAATAGTACATACCAAACTATTTTAGATTGTGCACCAAAATATTTTCGATTGTGTTCCAAAATATTTTAACAAAATTTGAGGACTACGAAAACATTTTCTAGTAATGATTAAATTAATTATTTAATTTAATATTTTCAAATAATAAAATATATCAATCTATATTTTTCGCTAGTACTTATTTCATTCACATAATTATGTACCCCTTATAGGTACACCACCGTCCACCAATATATAAACACAATTAATACGTGTAATCTATCCACGTGTGACTTCTAATTTTTCAAATCACACTGCACTACACTAATCTAATTTTTCCCAATGTGAAATTTGTATTTATTATTTTAACTCTCAATATCACATATGTTCCAACAATATATAAATAATATAAGGCTTTTTAATTAACTGAAATATTGAAAAATATATTAAAAAAAATCTTGAATTATCTTTATACATATTGTTTTTTTTAATAACTTTATATATATTGTTTTAGATCTTAAAGAAAAATTTGTTTAAGCAAAAAAATTGGAATAATGAAAAATTCAACCTAACCAAATATTGTATTTTCTTTACGTATTGTTATAAATATAAGTAAATCAAATTATTAATGTGATACTTCCTCCGTTTCTTTTTAAGTGTCTTTTTAGGGTGAATTTTTCGTTTCTATTTAACTGTCGTTTTGGTATTTGAAGGGTATGATTTGTCAATTATACCCTTTGTCAATTATTCTTATATTTTTCAAGAAAACTAATTAATGCTATATATTTGGAAAATTAAAGTTTATTTTTTTAAACAAAGTTTGTTTTAATTGTTTTAATACAAAATTTGGTTTTTGTTATTTTCAAATTTAAACAAAATTTTGTTACCTATGATAATAGTTCTACGAAGAGTTAAAATTCTATAAATAAAACGAGTAGTACGTTAAAAATTTCAAGAGATACGCACATTACTTAGAAAATTGAAAATTGTTTGTTATGAAGGAAAGATAAAGCGCGCAAAAAAATAAGAATTTGTTGGAGAAAGAGAGTAGTAACTAACAAGTGTTTGTTACATATTAAATTTATTGGAAAGATAAAGTGTGTGCAAAAAAATAGGAAATTATTAGTGGATTAAAATGAGGGTATAATAGGAAAAAGTGTGCAAAAATACACTTTGCTATTTTTGTGTTAAAATTCTAAAATGACACTTAAAAAGGAATGGAGGAAGTAGTATATAAAAGAAAAAGATATCCCCTATTAAGATTGATTCCGAAATTATTTTGTACACAAAAAATGTGCTGCTTTCCTAGTGTTTTTTTTTCCTCCGGTGAATACTGCTTATTTCCTTGTTAGGTGTTGGATTTAAAAATATTGCTTTGATAAAAAAAAAAAAGGAATAATATTTTTTTGTCAATATGTTAGAGTTTTTTTTGGTACAAGGCAATATGTAAGAGTTAATGCTGAATTGATTTAGAATCTTAGATGGGAAGAAATTTTAGGATCTTATTTTATGGCAGGATTCCAGTAAAAACAAAAACGATCTTAGGTGATAAAATAGCAATCAAATATTATTTTGATAAACTAAAATATTTCTAACCAAATAAAACCTCCTGTAATTTTTTTTATTTACCTTCAATTGAAACAGTTCGATAAAAAAACGGAATATAAAAAATTTCTCAATATGTAAGAATTAATAATTTATTGATTTGGAAATAATTTATGTCACACGGTTCTTTCCCTATAAATAAATCTCTTTCAAGTTTCATAATGCAATACTAATTTTTCACCATGGATATGGATAACCAAAGAAAGAAGAACATGGGACGTAAGAAGATTGAGATCAAGAAGGTTGAGAAAGAATCACAGAAACAAGTGACTTTCTCAAAGAGAAGACAAGGTTTATTCAGAAAAGCAAGCGAACTTTGTGTCTTATGTGATGTTCATGCAGCCATCATTGTATTTTCTCCTGGTGACAAACTATTTTGTTTTGGTCAACCCGACACAAACACTGTCCTAAACAGCTACATCAAAGGAACCAATGAGTTTGAGGATAAGGTAGCAGAAAACTTTCTGACCTACCAAGATTACAATAGACAATATGAGGAAGCACAAAAGATGTTGGAGATGGAAAAGAAGAAACTAGAAGATGTTCAAAATTTGGCTAAGATTTTCAACAAGGGTGGTGATTGGTGGAATGATTCAATTGATGATATGAGTAGTGATCAACTTGAACAATTTATGGTATCCATTTATGAGTTAAGGAGGAAGCTTGTTGAAAGGGCTGATGAACTTGTCATGAAGCAAAATGCCATGCCCTAGAATAGAATGATCAGCTATCGAGGAATAATTTTTTTTTTTTCTTTTCAGTAATTTCGTTTTCATTTTTTAGTTAGGGTTCTTTTAGTCTGCACTTTTTTTACTGCAGTTGAGACTTTTATTTTCTTTTCTTTCAGTAATTTCGTTTTCGTTTTTTGTTAGGGTTTTTTTAGTCTGCACCTTTTATACTGCAGTTGAGATTTTGTTTAATGGTAATTTAATTTGGATCTTTTTTCTCACACCATATGCTTATTTGATTTTTTTTTAATCATTACATCATGATCTTTTCCTACAAAATTATTTCTGAGGATTATGATATCATTGATATGTATATTAGGAATTGATTCTATTCGACGTCTCCAAATGACATAGGGTATTCATTGATTTTTTTACTTATGTGATATGCCGGTATTTGATTGTAATCGGTGGAGTAGAACAGTTGGTTACAAGTGCAACTCGGGTTCTAATTTTACCTCTAATTCCCCAATATGTTTGAACAGTTGGAGTTCATCAGTTTCTGAATTAGATTAGAATAATAGAACCTCTATAATAACCGTGATTTTTCATTAATGTTGATTATAAACTTGTTTAGTTCTGGTATAACTACTACATAGGAATCATATTTATATTTGTTAATAGATGGTAATTGAATTTCATAGTCTGCATTTGGGTGGTTAAGGTTGATTATTTTCGCAACTAATTATGCGCAAAAGCTCGATTCAGAATGGACAATCATATTGAACTTTCCTGTTGTAGTTTTAAAGTGTTTTACTGCTAATAATTACACCTGCTGATCATCTTGTTGAGAGCCTTATACTTTGGTCATTGAAAATAATCTCATACCTTGGCTTTAGTGTGAATCTGTTTTTCTTTGGAGATTAACTTCACTCATGGATAAAGAAAGGAGAAATCTCTAATAATACTTATGATCCTTATCTCTAATAATGCATAAACTTCATTCTTAGATATGTTGTTTTAACTCTACTCTATAATGGAAGCTTGCTGTTCGGCCAGCGTTTTGCATGTTTTAGCTGATGCTTATTTCTAATCCTTCACTAACTTTGCGAATGCTTGTGATTTGGTTTGTTAACTCAACTCATAATGTTATGATTTTACATATCAAGCATTCTTACAGATTTCCTAGTATATATAAAATGGATAACAATCTTGCATATAGTTGTTTTGCAGATTAAATGATGACAATTTCTGTTAGCCTCTTGGTCTTAGAGGTTTTGTTAGTAATGATAAGATACATATTGTTCTTGGTTGTCTGTCTGGCGGCACATTAATTATTAATGTTTTTGTTTTTTGTACGAACTACGTTGGTGATACTTGAGATGTAGCAATTTCTTTTTTGCTGCTTATCCGCACAAGCAGTTTATTCTTGATTTGGCTTATTGCATAATTAACACCACTGAATTTAACGTTTAAAAAATCGTGGTCCTGATTGCGTGAATGTGAGATCTCTCACTGTAGGAGAGTCGGATTTGTCTAGTGTCTGTGTCAGACCGTGTTTCATAGAAGAGTATTCAAACTAGTACCAGATCATTCTGCAGTTTGATCCCACAAAGGACTTCCATACAGAGAAGAATGTCTAGGCGGGTTTGGTGGGTTTTCCTTTTTATGTTTACACCGTACATGATATTGTCATCTATACGTAGATGCAGTAATAATTTAAAATAATGGAAGTGATTGAATGTAACCACATATGTCAGTGCCGTGTCGGCATAAACACAAATGAAGAAAATAAAATGATTTCTTTCAAGAGAACAGATATTATGGCAAGATAATTATTGAGTGCGTTTATTTAGCAATTCCTAGAAGCTGGTTTTGGTTACTCAAAAATAGACCAGCAATTCTTAGGAGATTGAGAAATTTCTGAGAATGTGGCAAACCCCCAGTTCCTATGACCAGAATCAAAACTGGAGCAGCAAATTTACAGGAGCAGATTTCCAAATAACTGTCATGTTCAACAGAAGATACCTAAAGCTACTATACAAACTATTGCAAGTTGGACAAGCCTACATTACCGGATATATGTACATCAACATATTATGTTTGATTGAAATAAAATCCTCTGGTAGAGTAGTAGCATATACTATGCATCAATTTCAAATTTAGACAGATGCTCATTGCCGGTATGGGTTGCAGATTTTATTGGTTGCTGCGGCAATTTATCATCCATAATGAGCAACATGATTTAAGTAGTCAGGTTTTCATACAGCAGACAATGAAAATGGTGCATGGCCTGTTCAACTTTCGGAGCATATCTTCCCACAGAATATGCTGGGGATTGGAGACCCTTTTGGACACCTTCAGACAGCACAATATCTTCTATCTGCTCACGAATAACCAAATGCATTACAAAAGGTATGTTGCAGCTTGAGGAAAATTTCTAATCAAGTCTGCTAAACCAATGTTTGTACCTGCACTTTCTCACTGTCTTGTAAACTTTTCTCTATGAAATCGCTGTCTCCCTGCTCAGTCAAAGAGAAGGCAGCAGGCATTGAGCCTTTTTAATTGACTTAATTGTTCCGATAAGTATTTATTTTTAAAACTTGTGAAGTGAACTCATAAAACTAACAAAAAAAAAAGGGTTTAATCGTATGAGGAACTATCAAGTCACTAATTTGAGTGCATATCCTGGTTTGATTTCAGAAAATTCAATATACTAATTAAGGCATTGCTCAACTTAATGCAAATTTGAGGTTTCACTACCTTCCATCGAAATAGAAAAATGAGTGTTTTTTTGTCTATTCATGGAGTCATTCAAAATATGAAAGAGAATCACAGAATTTTGGATTTATAAAATATTTATACCCCGGCAACCAACACTATCTCTAAAGGTTATTTTGTCTTGGTTCCTAAGTTTCTTCCAAATTTAACCAGCATAAGGTTCAGTGTAATAGTTTGTCTATTGTTAATGACTCAAAAAATTTCTAGTAGATTTTAATTTTATAGATTCTAATCATCGGTACAAATATTACGCATGTGCTTAAATAACTACAAATTACCTGTAGTGAGGGTTCAAGATAGTAGTCAAAAACTACTTGACATTTGTTGGGTCCTAGTGGGAGTACAAGATTGGTGTCCATCCAAGGTCCATACCTATCAAACCAGCAAGCACCCCAACTTATAAAAGCATGACTTAATTCTTAGTAAGAACATGACTAAAAAAATGATCAACCAATTTTCGAGATAAAAAAAAGAAAGAACCTATTAATCATGAAGTTTGGGTAAATGAAAGCATATATGGCTTTTCTTCCAAGTCGATCATTATTCTCTTTGCTTTTCTCCGAGCCGCCTTCACAACTTTGGATGCTAACCCTTTCAAACAACTGTCACAATCATAAAAAAAATCCCCTTAGTACATAAGCACTCCCCGGTAACAAATCAAACGGCATTTCAAAATCCAGTTCCAAAAGTTTTCTTTATTTTGGACTTATAGTAGCAAATCATTTAGCAAACAAAATGAAATAGGAAGAGAGACAGATTTTTTTGCTCCCGATTGGAGCAGGAAATGATGGAAGTATACATATGACAAAAGTTTTTTTTGAAAAAAAGGTTTACATGATTCAGTTTATCATCATGATATACACTATACAGTAAAATAGAAGGTGAACTGGAGATTTTATAAAAGAGAAGCGGTAAAAAAGCATACTGTGGTAGAATAGGAATCGAGATTAAGACCAGATGCCAGGTCTTTATGTGCATATGGCACATGATAGCCACCATCTAAGTAGTTATCACAGAATACCTGCAAAAACAAGAACCAAAACCTAAGCACCTCCATGAATCATATAAAGAAAAATAATCATAATATTTATAAATAATAATGTGGTTGATAATTGAAACATGTTTCGATTTTTTTACAGAAGAAAGACACTAATGAGGGAAAAAGCAGGCTCAACAGCAGAAGGGAGGGTAAAGTTTCATAAGCTTGGTAAATTTTTCATTCACATAATCATAAAGAAAACAAAAGTTTGTCGAAGTGGCAAAGTAATAAACAAAACCTCTAGGAAAAAGAATAAATTTAAGATACGCTAAGAGGTCATACCTTCCAATTGCATTCAATGGTGTATTCACGTCTACATACGTAACTTAATGAAGAATCAACTCCGTTGGTACTCAGTACTTCTGAACAGCTACCAAGCCATTCCTTTGCTACATTATGATTATCAACTTCCTCCTTCTCCTTTTCGAAATTGAGAAGGACAAAAGGCCCCCAGGTAGCTACTTTGATTGGTATAAGACCAAAATCCTACCCTTCATGGTAAGAGAAATCAGCCAACCTTTTTCCTTATGTGGGTTGTATATTGTATAAGTAACTTACTATAGAACAGAACTGCATACATTTACGTTGAAATCTCGCATTCCTGATATCCTAGTTGCCTTAAGAAGATTTCCATTTAATCCATATGTCCAACCCTGTAGAAATAATTGTTTTTTTGCATTGAAGTTTCCAAAACAAGAAAGCAAGCGAAAATAGCTAGAAACCAAAAATAATGAAAGAACAGATCATGGTAACAGCCATTATCCATGAAGGAAAGCTTGACAATTGTCTCTTCAACCTCACAAGGATCATAACAAAGAAAAGGAGAGTAACCATATACAAAGAGAATCAAAATAATGCCGGTATGCTTATTTAATGATGCAATTAAACTCACGTGGTATGGGCAGACAAAACAGGACTTTTGTCCACTTCCAGAAGCAAGAATGGAGGCATGATGCCGACAAACATTGTAGAAGGCCCGGACGTTCCCACTGTCATCACGACATACCACAAATTCCACATCTCCTAGTCTGCAGTATTTAATCCTCCATGTGGTTCTTAGAAATTTGGAAGAAAAGAAAGTAAATAGTGTACACAACTTAATATGTCACTCCTACATATCCTTCTCCCCTTCCAAGAACCAAATGGAGCTGCAATTAGACAACGATGTTAACAACATATATAAATACAACAAGAACATATGTAAATACACAACTTAATATCTCAACAATGTACTTGTATTGAAGACAAATATGTAGATCATATATCATGTTAAATAAACAAAAAATCCACCTTCCAGTGAAAAATTCACCAGGATTCTTTATCTGCTCCGTCGATCCTGATAAACGAAATTGAGAACTTTTGACCGTCAAGAAAATTCTCATATGACGAATTTAGTTTAGTTAATCAGATCTATCATAGCAATAACATCAGAATTTAGTATGAATAAAAGCAGAATAGTACTTAGCAATGGACTTGACACAAACCACTGAATACAGATTAAGTAATTAATCAACAGTTAAGTAATGAATTACCATATGCATCCAAGTCATATACATTCATAGCCTGTTTCAATTGGCTTATATCAGTTTACCTACTTGCATAACAACGTGTGAGACTGTTTGGCAAAGCTTATGACATTTCCATAAGTTGTTTTTGGCATTATTTCCATAAGGTCTTCAAGATAGCTTATGAAAACAACATATACCTTATATGAAAGTAATTTGACTTTGTTTTATCTTTTGTTACAGAAATAGATTACGCATAACTTATATGATAAGAACTCACATTATCATTATAAGAGCTTGATTAAGTAGTTTATCCAATCCAGGCCTTATATTCATATTATCAGTATCAGCTATCATCTTTCTTTCCTCCATAGGTATCTCCACAGACAAGAAACATATGGACATAAGTTTGTTGGTTCACTTGTGAGACTGTTTGAGAGAGATTATAACATGTCTATATGTGTTATTTTTAGCTTATTTCCATATGTTCTTCATCATAGCTTATGAAAACAACTTATATGAAAGTAATTTGACTTTTTTTAATAGATATAGCTTATGATAAGGTTTTATGCTATAAACACTTAATTAAGCTATTTATCCAATCCGGGCCTCATATTCATATTATCAACTATCATCTTTCTTTCCACCAAAGTTATCTCACCAGAAACAAACATACATAATAAAATGAAATGAATAATTTCATCTTCTAAACCAATGAAACTAATTATTGAATAGAAACTTTATGCAGAATAAAACTGACCAACAGCTTGCCAGCCTCTATAGAAGACACGATCGAGCTCAAGGTTGAAGAAAGAGGGATCAATATACCATGATGATGGAGGTGTAACTGCCTTCTCTATGGGAATATTTGGATTGAACTGTTGTGCAAGTTTCTGAGATACAACCATGTCTGAACTGCTAAGAGAACAACAAATGGGTTTTGAAGAATGTTTGTTTGGAAAATTAAGGTTTTGAGGTTGTCTCTTTTGGAGATTTGGGATGAAGGGTGTCACTTGCATGTTCATCGCCATTTTTGCACACGAATTCTTGTTGGTCGTGTCTTTCTATGAACTCTCCGGTTTTAAATTTTGGTTATCCAATTTTTAACTTTTCTTTTGCATTGTATTTATCTTAGAGAAGAGAAATTACTATGAGCATCACAATTTTGATATCAATTACTTAAATTTGTAGCTTGTATTTAAGTGAAATCAATCTAATCATCATCTTAGATATAAATATTAAAAATATCAATCTACGATAGACCACTTATAAAGTTGATTCATTAAAGAACTCAAGATATTTTAGTGTGAAAATAATATGACTCTATTTGTAAGAAAACAATTTATAGAGATGACTTGATAAATGGTAAGTAATATGTGCATGTCTATGGTTAAAAAGTTTGATATTTCACAGCTTTGTTTTAGCATTCATTCAAGATGACCTTCCACTTTCAAATTCCAATATATCAACCAATGAACCAACCGAGTCAAACTATATTCAGTTTAAGTTTCACTCATTTATTTAACAAACTTAATTTTCATCTCAAGTTAACTCATTTAGTTCATAATTCAAATTCAACGAGTTAATTGTCGAATCGAATTCCAAACTATTGTCGAGCTGGTTCCGTTCATTGTTAGCCATAATCTTCATCCAACAATCTTCACCTTGATTAAAAATGATACATTCGCTTCCATTGTAGTCACAGACGACCGTAGTTCAAAAGAACTATCATACTCCAACATAAACAATATAATCACTTGAAACTAAATCACTCAAAGAATTTTAACATTGTTCAATGAGAATCATAGTTGAAAAGAACTATCATACTCCACCATAATGAGTACACTTCACTCAAGCTAAAACCTCTCAAAGAATTTCCACATGTTAAAAATCAGATTAAAAACATATGGTGCAACTTCCATGTTAGCCGAAAGCTCTTTAAATAGTGGCTGAGCCAGAAAAAATTTCCAGATGGGCCGCTAAAATAAACAACAAAGTATAAACTTTAATATATAAACACAAAATTTGTTTAAACACAAAGTTTACATCAACGGACATCGACACTGAAAAAGTTGAAGAGGGATGTTGAAGTTGAAAATTGCGTGAAATACTGCGTTAGAAGAGCATGAGGAAGGAAGGGTCGTGCTTGAGTAGTGGAGAGGGATGGACTGTTTTGTATTTTTATTTAAAAACAAGGGGCGTTTTAGTAATTTTCTTATAATTTTTTTTTGTTTTGTTTTCAGGTGAGTGGGTCGTGGCCCACCCTAGCCCATACAGTGCTCCGCCACCGTCTTTAACAAGTGACATAAATTCACTGCACACCTCGCATTAGTGCTAATCAATGTACATGTACTAATAAACACCTCGTGTAATAATCCTACTTGTACCAACATATCCTTGACTTGAAAATTCCACAAACCAAAATTGGTGCTTCCATCAATTTTCTCTAGCCTAAACTTCGCAGCCGAACTTGTGATTGCAACACATTTATAATACCACATTTCTTTTATGACATAGAAGATCAGACAATGCTGTAACGAGGAACCATATTAAGAATTCCTACCCCTATCTTTGGACCAAATCAAAAGCTCCGATACCAATTGTTAGAAAAAACCGGCATAGAGAAAATAAAAGAACAAAATCACAACGCAAGAACATAACATTTAAAAAAACCACGATTGTTGTCTATTAACTACCAGAGAATAATATGATTGCAAATTTTTACAACACATTCACTACTCTCAAACTCCCATCGGCCCCAATACACCCATGTCATCCAATGCAAGTACCTAGCTACATCTCACAACAATCTAAGACAAAAGTATTAGATGAATGAAGAAAAAAAAGTCAGATACAAATGTTTATTGGTGCATCTTGTAGCATAGAAATAGAGTTCATATATAGGCACTACTCTACTTGTCTTGCATTTCAAGAAACAATACTATGTCCTATAAGATTTGTCAAGCAAGAAAGTAAACAACTGAAAGAACCACTTTACTTAATTTGCACTTCAACAAACAATATTTGTAACACCCCGAAATCCCAACATAAAAATTTCCGTATATTATCAGAGTTAAACCCATAATCAGGATGTCACATTTCATAAAAATCACTAAACAACAATGAATAATATTTTATTCTTCATC
>Ga0099826_10001101_pt1 | contig 15415 bp, 9 predicted proteins | sample Mtrugardesep15_FD_76830 | JGI IMG/M metagenome (GOLD analysis project Ga0099826, IMG submission 76830) | Root nodule microbial communities of legume samples collected from California, USA - M. trunc garden sep15 | ecosystem: Host-associated > Plants > Roots > Nodule | place: USA: California... | reverse complement strand
TTAAATAAAGACAACATTACATGAAATATGGTCTAACTATGACTTGGATGGCATGCCACCACAAATTCTGCAATCCTTAGCTCCAATAATGTGTCTTTGATATCTCCAAAATCCCAACCCTTGCTGTGAAATGAAGTTGGGATTATTTCATTTCCATCATCTAGGAGTACAAAATCATAACTTCAAGGTCCAAGAAATTAGGGAAAACAGAAGAAGAAAAACTAATTATTGAGAGAATGCACAAAAAAATAAATGACAGCAAGTGGAATATTCTAGCATAAGGTATGGTACAAGTCTCTTGCTATAGAAAGAACTCGTTTATCTCTTTAAGGGAAAACATTTTCCTTTACGACACTTAAAACTAACTCCTCGACGTTTTATACAATCTTTATCTGTTTCACAATCACCAAAAAATATCTTACCAGGAGAAGAATTAGAAACTATAATGCTAAAAAATATGGAAAGGAATAGAATTAGAACATAAACTAACTTCGGAATTTTAACCATATTTTTTCCTATTTGCATCCAAATAATAGTAAATGAGTTGATCTATTTATAGTGTATAATAAATTGTATGGTCTTATAGAAATAATTAAATAGTTTAAGCATTTTAAAATTTATAAACCCTTCAGAATTCTAGAATCATTACTGAATGTATCTTAAATATATCAATGTGTTATTTTTGTCCCTTTAACACACTCATGGAGGAGGTCATGTAATAAAAATAATAATCAAAATAATTGAATACAATTTTACTAACTTGTCATCCTTTAAATAATTTTACTATTTTCTTAACTCTTGTTGTGAAATTAAGTTGGACATATTTCATTTCCATCATAATAGAGTACAAAATCATAACTTCAAGGTCCATAAAATTAGGGAAAAACAGAAGAAAATAATAATTATTGAGAGCGTGCATAAAAACTAAATGACAACAAGTGGAATATTCTAGCATAAGGTATATAGTACAATTCTCTTGCTAGAGAAAGAACTCATTTATTTCATTAGGATGTTTTAGATCAGTACACATTGACCTTTAAGACACCTAACATTCACTCCTCAAAGTTTTGGACAACCTTTCTCTGTTGTACATGCACAGTCAAGAATCTTACTGAATGAAGAATTAGATACTATTATGCGAAGAAATATAGAAAGAAATGGAATTAGAACATAAACTAACTTCCGAATTTTAACCATATTTTTTCCTATTTACATCCAAATAATAGTAAATGACTTAATCTCTTTATCGTATATAATATGAAATTGACAAATGCACCAAATCGTAACAAGTAATAAAGTAGTAAGTTTATCGTATCCACAGGGATTGTCGTTCAACTCGGTAATTAGAAAAACTTATTAGAAATAAAATAGAAAAATATGTAAAAGAGGTTTCCATGGTTTAATTGCCCTGCCCATGGCGAGATTAGGTTTGTGTCATTCAGATGTGTAATGATGATTGGGGAATCTTTGAATCCCATCTTCCTTCTTTGTTGGATTAATTCAAAGTACCTATTAATTAAGACCTAAGAATTATATATACAATGGTTTACTATAGAAAGAAAATTCCTACCAATGTCGGATTACTCCATAACCTCCATAACTCGATTATGAAAGTTATGGACATATCCTTTGACGTGAACATCTCGTGTTCCTCCTACATTGTAATCTAAAGATATTATACTTCATTGAGATGTCTAACCCTAATAAAATAAGGATCCCTATTAAATTAAAGACTCTTGAGCAAAAGCCTTATGTAACGATTCGTTTAAAGCACATGAATTAGTTTATGAACCCTAACCGAGTTTGCAAAAGATTAAAACAATGAAAGATATGAAAAACAAATATAACCCAAATCATAATGATTAAAAATCTTTATTGAATACAACAAATAAGAAGAGGTTTGTAGTACCCTAATTTTGTCCGGGCAAATTTTAAAAATCACAAAAATATGTTTCAATTTGTTTAATTTTATTGTTTTCCATCGATTAATAATTTCCTCCAAAAAATTCTAAAAAAAACAGAAACATAAAAGGAGATTTGCTTTATCAAGAAAGATCTAGAGCATACACTAGAACATTTTCTAGAACATTCTCCAGAACGTTCTGGCCATATTACAAATGAAACAAAGTGATCTCATTGTGTCCCATCAAGTATGCCACTAGATTACAGCTGCACAACACCACACGTTTTGCTTCAAAATTGCATGGAACTAAAAGAATGTTCTTGAGAACGTTCTGGTGAAGCTACAACAAGATAAGGATTACTTCACATATGGCACCATATCACAGCTGGCCTACAATCACGCGTGTATTTTCTCCAAACAGTCGGAACTCAAAGAATGTCCTCAAGAAGGTTCTGCAACTCACAAATGTTTCCTTTTTTAGCACTCTTGCGCATCAAGCAACAAAACACAAGCACATGGGTTGTTTTCAGAAAGGGAAACACAACTGTTTTTGTCTGTGAAGCTTCAAGACATAAGCTTCTATAAACACAAGCACGTGGGTTGTCTCAAAAGGGCTAAGAAAGAAGAGAATGTTCTTCAGAACATTCTGCACTTGTTAAAATTCACATTTTGGGCATTCTTGCTCTCCAAGTCACAAAGGACAACACTTGTAGCTTCCAAGAAGTGTCATACAACTGTGTTTTAGGTGGCCTCCAAGCTTCTACAACTTGCATTCACGTGTGAACAAGTTGTTTAATATGAGTGAATAAGTCTCACGTCGTCTACAAATGAATAGAATATTTGATATTTAAGATGAATAATCCATATATCTAGTATCTTAAAAATTTAGATGGAGATGTGACGTCTTCTTTCATGTGATCTTGAAACGTTGACTATGTTGTTTCTTGTGCACCCTCAACTCCCCAACAAGATTAATGGAGCAGGTCATTGATAAAAAGTTGACACATGGCTTGACTAAAAATATTCACTTTACAAGATTTTTCTTTTAATTTTCCTTAAAACAAAAAAAAAAACTTTTAATTTAATTAAATAAAAACACATTTATTTTATTTTATTACATCTAGTGTGGAAAGTGTTGGTAAGTGTGGGATTAACAATAAAACACATAGACACAACAAGAGTGTGTGTCTGTCTCTGTTTTGGAAGAGAAAAATGAATACCACCACTCTCTCCCCTTCACCATCTCCAACAACCTTTGCTTCTCCTAGGTTGTCCAAAACCTTTTCCAACATCCTCGTTCCTTCTTCTTCTAAACCCATATCCATTCAACTTCCCAGCTGCAACAAAAGGGGTTTTCGGACCAATGGACTTCGCTGTAACAATACCTTCTTCCCTGGTGGACCCCCCTCTGGTAAACTATTTTGTTTCCTCTCTCTCTCTCTCTCACTTATGTTGGTTTTGATGTTAATAATTTATGTGTTCTTCAATTGCATGAAGAAGGTTGTTAACATCAAATTATTTGTTTTTTTATCGTTAATGTTGTTTCTAGTTCTTGAATTATTATCATATTTTATTATTTTCTCTATAATTTCAATTTGGGATGGTGAGTGGGATTGATTATATTATTTCACATTTGCTGAATGGTAGTATATGTTTATGAACAATTGAATTGAGGGAACTTATTGGGAATTATAAGAATGTGAATCATTAAGCTTGTATTCATTTTGCTTTACTTTAAAGTTTGGTTTTTAACGGTGTTTTTAAAACGGGACCGGAAATCAAACCGGTGAACTATGAAGCACAGACACGGACACAATACAGACATGTTGATGCTGATAATAATTTAGTTTTGGGATTAGTGGCTGGGATTGGTTAGATTATTTCGCATTTTCTAGATGAGCAGTTGAATTGACGGAACTTATTGGGAATTATAAGAATGTCAATCATTAAGCTTGCTCTAGCTTTAAATGGACCCCGCTAGTGGACGGTGGGATTGATCCTCATGTTAGTCAGTCTGGTCTTTGGCCCGGATACCAGATTTTCAAAAGAAAAAAGGTTTTTTTTCCAATGTTTTTAAAAACGAGACCATAAACCAATGCGGTGAGACATTCAGTCATGGTTCAATCAGTGGTTGATGCTGATTGGACTGATTGAACTGGATGACAAATATAAATGTAAAAAAGTATTAGAATAAAAAAAAAAAGTTCAACCGTGGTTCAGCCAGTTCAGTGGGACCAGTTTGGATTGTTAGGGAGCACCGTTGACAATCCTAGTTCACTACAGGAGCACTGTTGACTAGAGATCGATGTTGATGAACAATTGTTGGATTCATAATGATTGAGAGAGAATATAGTGATTGAATTCTGATTTTACTTTTCATTTAGCTCAAAAGGTTATGTAAAGAGAATTTAGTTACAAACATTTCCACCAAAGATGGAGAATATTCTAACAGACTTGGACAACTCAGCTTCTAGAAGCGAGTCCCTTTGATTATGATTAAAATTGCTGAATAAATTTATTTCTTTGATAACCAAGGCAGCATTACTGTAACATTCAATCAGTTAAACCAGACTGTGTTACAAGCACGACCAAAACAATTGGCAAAGTGGCTGGTTCGTAGTTGAATCGACCAGTTCAGTCTGGTTTTTAAACCATTGGATTTTCTACAATTTAGTGATGATTGATAATCCATTCTTAAGGATTTGTTTTGCCAAACTTGTAATTACATACTCATAAATACACGGTTTTACACGGATGAAATTAATCCCTTTAGAAACTATCTATCCTTAAATTTTTGTTTTAGGTACTTGATTATGTAGTTTTATGAAGTATGTGCATCATGTAGGTGATGGTGATAGCAGCAGCAAAAATGTTCTGGATGCATTTTTCTTGGGAAAAGCTCTTGCTGAAACTCTGAATGAGCGCATTGAGTCGACACTTGGTGAGCTCTTGAGTACAGTTGGAAGACTGCAAGCTGAACAGCAAAGACAAGTACAGGAATTTCAGGTAAGGAACATTTTCAATTGGCATTGTGTTGTGCTGAATTTATGGTATAAACTATAATAAATCTGCATTCAATCTGTTATCTCATATGGATTTGCTCCAGGACTACCTAAACAATATTGTTGTTTACTAACTATATTCATTGGAAAACTATGACCTGCTTGTAGATTTAAACAAATCGCTGTTGTTCAACTCTATGCTATTTAATACAAACTATCGTCAAGTAGAGGCTATAGTGGTGCTAGAGCATTGTAGCGTTTAGGGATTTAAACAAACTGCTGTTTTTTGCAATCTACAATTGACAATCCTATTCTGGATGGTCCGGTAACCGAAATTAGATTGTAATTTGAAACTGTAGTTTATAGTTGGGCACTTGTGTTGGACCTTAATGTTCGATCGGCTATCCTAATAATAGCTAGTATAGGAAGAAGTTTAGTTTTATAGTTTTAATTTGAAAATGATGTTACAGGTACGGAGGGTTGTCAAATGATCTGGAAAACAAATGTTCCAAATTTCGGTAGTTACGAGATGTTTTTTCATAGTCTAAAATCAGTTGTATATTCCAAAATGGTACATTGGCTTATCCAGTTTGAATTCCTGAGTTAATATTTGCTGCAAGACATATTATTGGGCCATAAAAGTATATGTCGGTGCACTGTATGATTCATGCATATCAAATGGCGCTATCAAATGTACCATCATCACTTCAGATTCAAGACATATTCAGTGTCCGACAATTGTATTTTTTGTGTCTACATATTAGTGTTAGTATTATCTTGAGTCTGTATACCAATCTAATGGTGCTCTGGTACATAATTTAAAATGGACCGTAACCCGCTTATGGGATTATGTTAGGTTTAGATGCTCATCTTTTACATGTTTGAAATTATAATTCTTATACAGGAAGAAGTGTTGGATAGAGCCAAAAAAGCAAAGGAAAAAGCAGCGCGTGAAGCTACAGAGGCACAACCACAGGGACTGGTTTCCGAGTCTACAGCTTATACAGAAGTCATCGTGGAGGATTCATCTACTTCAGGAACTTTGAGTTCTTCAACCGATCCAGTTATTTCGGTACAGTCTACTGATGCATCCGAAATATACATTGAGCCCATCGAAGGGGAGGATCCCACATTAAGTTCATAAGTGATATAATATGCTTCACCTTTCGATATATTTTTTTAGTATTTTATGTTTACTTCTTCCTTTGGCATGTATATGTAAGTTTTGTTAAAAAGTATCACAATTGTTTCCCGTTTCTTTAAATTGGAATTTGATTATACCTCAATGAATAGGTGTTCACTTATTTGATAACTTGGTTGTTTGCTTTTCATAATGTTTGAGGTGATTTGTGTTGGGTAATTCTCTTTTTCAGCTTTGATATATTGGTATTGTTGGTATGAGTAAGTGATAGAGGATAAATGCACTATATTACCAAGTTTCCATGGATTTTATTTTTGTCTTTCCTTTGTGATTTGATTTGAGAAAAGATGCCTTTTGTTTTAGTTCTTTTTAGAAAAACAAAAATCACTTTTTTTTGAAGGAAAAAAAAAATCACTTTTGTCATTTTCAAGTGTTTGTTTAGGATTTTTAGAAAAATTATTTTATCAAAAAAACTCTATTTTCACTCTAAAAGAAAAGCTATTAGAGTTTTTTTCTAAAATCTATTTTTAAAAAACAAGGTGACACATGAACTCGTAAAAGAACTTTTTTTTAAAGTGATTTTTTGGATTGTAAATAAGGCTTCAGTTTTTTTTTCAAATCGCTAGATTTTTTTAATAGAAAATCTATTTTAAGGGTAAAAAAAGCACACCCATAAATTCCGAAGTTGCAGATTTTATTTTTCTCCCTATAAAAAAGAGAAAATATGTTAATACACAATAATCAGACCAAGCTTTGTGTCAAAAAAATATAATCAGACCAAGCTAAATATTGGTGCGGTCTATATATTATGCCTAGAATCAGAAGTAATCAAAGTAATAGACCTGGTTTGAACTTTTGGCAAGGAATTTGCAAGGGGTGGCCAAATGTAAATGAAAATCTCATCTGGAAAGTAGGCAGTGGGGCAAGAGTGAATTTGGAGACAGATTTGTGGGTGCCTAATATGGCCAAGCTGGAAGGTTCAGCTTCAGCAGTGAACGGTTTGTCCTTGGTTGAGTCAGTGGCATATGTTAAAGATATGGGGGTGAGTGGAATGTTGTCAAGCTGAGATCTAGTTCGCCTCAGTCAGTGATTGAGTCTATTCAAGCAATTCCTCCTCCTTGCAGTAGAAGGATTAAAATGACTCAGTTGCTTGGATTGGCGTGGCTAGAAAGAATCAAGTTACCGTTGTGGAAGATTGGCGTGAAATTTTGATGATAGGTGTCAACAGGAAATGGAAATGACTGATAATGACTTGTGTCCGATCTGCAATTTGAGACAGTCCTTCACACGTTCAGGGACTGTGGGAAGGCGATGCAAGCTTGGAAATATTTCAGACAGGTTGATAATGATCCATTATTCCTAAGTTGTAATTTGGAAGAGTGGTTTGGGTACAATTTAACTTGTGCTGGAAAATCCTATGGTGCTGGGAATTCATTTCTATTGCTTCTATTCGAGATAGAATTTGGTGCAATAGAAATGAGTTCTTTTTCAAAGTTTATTACCTTGCTGAAGACCTTAAGAGGGCTAAAGAGGAGGAATTTGTTAATGTAGTGGGAGTTACAGATGTGTCATTTGTTCCGATCCCGAAATGGTCTGCTCCGGATATGGGAATGGAAATTAATTGTGGTTTTGTTGTTATGCAATTAAGTGAGTCTGCTGGTGCAGGAGGATTGGCTCACGATAACAATCACAATAGATAATTCTTGTAGGGTTTTGTAGGAAAGATTGGTAGGTGTGGGTTGGTTCAAGCTAAAAGAGTCGAATGCGCTCACTACTGTTAATCTGGTAACCAAGGAATGCTGCCCCACTACTCATACTGTGTTGGTCACAAGAATTAAATAAATGGCCAAGGCCGTGTAATTTGCTACTTTAGGCATGTTTCTAGCAGTGCAAACCATGCTGCAGATTTTACAGCAAAACATGGCTATGTGTAGATTTTTTGCGATCTATGACAGTATATCTAGCTTTCTGTTAACCTTCCATTTGGAAGATGTTAATGTGTTTGGAAACTATTCATAAATAAAAAATAAAAAAAGTCATGCCAAGGTTATGCAGAAAAATACAGTTTAACAGAGCACAACTTAAAATAATTAAAGCAAGCAAGTAAACCAAAAACGCATTGACATCCACAGCCCCAAAAACCAGATAAGTCATCCACAACACAAAAAGCCAGAGAAGTTCAACAGCAAATGAACACACCACTTTCTATGGAATTTTCAACTATCTACATAGAAAGCTTGACAGCAAAACTGAGTTCAACTTTTACTATACACGCAGCAGCAGTTCCTTTGAGACTGCACCAACATCAATTCTAGACAGTAACCATTCCAGTTGCATCAAAGAGACAACACACCATGCCTATATAAGAAATGATATCTTTAATTACAAACCACCTACTCAAAACTTGCTAAGTATAAACATGCTACGTATACACGCTCATCACTAATCCTAACAGCCAATATCCCTTTATGATAATAAGTTCTGATTTCAAGCCACCTTGTTCATCCTCTCATGTACAGTTATAATTGGCCAAAATGGGTAATAGGAACCTACTAAACTAGACAAGTTGGCTCCTCAATTCTTAACTCAAGAATGTGAATAAGCCATTAAAACCAACTTGATTGGTTGATGATGAATCGTGGTCACATAAGGTCAGTTCAACACCATCTCCACACCAGACCACACTGCTGCATAATTTATTTCCCACAAGCGATCAGTTTAGAATGTTTTCTCTTTGCAAGTTTAATTTCCTAATAATAATTTCTTGAATTTTTTTAAAGCCGAGTTGTTTTATAACTATGATGTATCACTATCAACTAACTTTAAGCCTAGTTTCCACATCAATCTCACATAAAACAAAAACATCAATTAATGGCAAAGAATGTCAAAACAACAACCATTAACAAAAACATGAACAAACAATCAATTTATCCACAACTACAACAACAAACCCAAAAAAATCTAAGGGAATAAATTTTGGATACGCTAGTATCAATAGCAACCCATATGACCTGCTAAACATACTGCCAGTGTCATATTTAATCATTAATAATAGCAGCAGTTATCATAACCTCAATGTCAACAGCAATTCATATCTAAATAAAATGAAATTTCAAAGTTATCTTATGGAACAACACTGATACCTCATAAGAACAAATTCAATCCGCATAAAAGATTAGTATAGAATTCAATGATTAGTCCTCATAAGTAACTCGTTCACTGATTTCATCAAAATCAGTAAGAAAAATCGATGCACAACCTTAATCCAAAACAGAACAAGAACAAACTGATGCCACACTTTTCAATGAAAACAGAACAAGGAAATGAAAAGATACACAAACTGTTTCAGTATTAATTCCAAACAGAATACGAAAAACTTCAAAATGACAATTGTCGCATAAGTTTGTATTTCTGTTCACACATTTTCTTTTTAAAATGACAATTGTCAGTGTTATTATTGTAGGTGGGGATAAATCATCAACCTTTTTATTACTTCACTCCTTAACTCTTCCATCCCAACCACCAAGTCAACTTTAGTTCTTATTATACTGCTGTGTTACTTAACATCACCAGGGGGGGAGGGGGGTACACGTACTAACCATAGGTAAATCCTTACATTCATGATCAGACACAGCAGATATAAATCGAACGAAAAACAAGTACTACATATAAATAGGTCTACATATTGTAGTTCTTTGCTGAATAAAATGAAGCATAACATAAATCCACATGAAAAGATGCACAAACTGAAATGAGCAGGAATGATACAACTAAAGATACACAAACTGTTTCAATTTTCAATATTTATTCCAAACAGAATAAGTAAAACTTCATATATCCCTTCCTATAATTGAACCGATGCACAAAACAATCAACACAACATCAAATATGCATATCAGAGAAACATAAAATCAGTTGTGAACACAGCGTAAAATCAAGAACCATAGAAAAATAATTATAATTTTCTTTGAACCAATCAATAGTCCATCAAAAACCAGATCTTAATGGACCAAGTTACATGCTTTACTCCAAATTTTGAAATCTCTATGGTAAAATTATTCACAAGGCTTGTTGTAGTCACCTTGGTCATGGTTTTTATTCAATCAATAACACTGATACAGTTTTTGATATTGTTTAATGTAGTTTATAGTAACATCTACTAGGTTGAGGAACACGCAAGCAGTATAATGTCACGCTACCTTCAGCAGGCATTTTCGGGAGTAGCCTGCTTAGCTTAAGCATACTTTAAAATCCCGGGGATCCCAAAGGCGGCTCCCAAATAAGACGCTAACTTTAAAATCACTATGAAATACTACAATTCCCAACAATCTAACGATTCGATAAACTGATACAGTTCTTGATATTGTTTAGTGTAGTTTATAACATTGTCTATATAAATTTATTTGGTAGAATTTTAATAAAATTCAATCAAATAAAAGAGTGTGACAATAAGAATGTTACAATACTTTGCAACTATTCATTCATTTTTTTACTAATATAAACCAAAAGAAAAACATGTATCAAGCATATATAAATCTACGTCGCATTTGAATAAAACGAAGCATAACATAAATCCACATGACTGATCCTTAACTGACCTTGTAAGATGTTAAAATATAATAGCGAATAAAACACAAATTTAATCTCTAAAGTCTAAACTATCTCTATGCATTAGAGACTAAATTGACATATTTCATCCAACAATCATCGTTCAAGAGCCCATTGATTTTCCTTACGAATCTCCTCCTCGTCCTCCGGAGAAAAATCATTCGCAATATTAAAAGCCCGACGAATCTGCTCCGATGTCTTACCATGGATAATCCCAGCTACAGTCTTACATGTCAGCTCCAACAAACTCTTGATATCCAAATAATTCGCAGCCCGAACAAGTTCAAACAGCGTAAGATTATCAACCTTAAGAAATTCAGCATCCCACTTCTCCAGCTCATCCTCCTTACTCACTTCTTTCTCTGCAGAAGTTTGAGCAGCAGCAGCCTTAGGAACATCTTCACCGGATTTCTTTTCTTCGGTACTCGGAACCTTTTTACGATACACAAGACCATCCGTCTTCCAAGGCTTTTCTTCTTCAGCAAACGCAGCAGCTTCAACATGTTTCTTACAGAACTCAATAACCAAGGCTAAAATCTCGCTGGTTACGTTTGGGATAGGGATTCCAGTGTCGTCTGCGCAATTGTCCTCGATCAAGTACTTAATTGTTTGTGATTCTAATGCTACGGCTTCGTCGATTTCGAAGGTGTCGCCGTCGGAACTTACCAGGGTGATCTTCTTTGATTGTTGTTGTTTACCCATCTTGATCATCTTCTGCTTTTGAGTGATCTTCTTTGTCGATGATGATGATGATGCCATGATGGTGATGATGAATTGGGCTTTGATGATTTTGGGATTTTGAAAAGTGAAAACCCTAACCCTCGATTTGTTTCTTTCGAACGTTATAAAATAACGAGAGTGAGAGAAAGTGAAAACAGTGGGTCTGAGGACTGTTTATATAGGGTATCCAACGTGTCGAGCAAGTTTTGTTTTTAGATTTGATTTTGAATTAAGTAATTTTTTTTTTTGAACAAGATTGGTTTTTTTGTTTAAAAAGATGGGATGTTTTTTTTCAGAGAAATATGGGATGTTTTTCCTCACAAAAAAATATGTTGGATATGAAAATAAAGGAAAAAGATACATAGACCACTCTTTTTGTACACCACTTTGTATCACTGCTGATGTGGCAAGGGACATTTTAGAAATTTCATCTCACAACACTCTCTTTTCATCTCTAAATAGATCTCCCTCGCGGAAATGGATCCTCAACAGTCAATCTCTTTGCAGCACCCTCTGCTGCACTATTATCAACCCTTAGATTAATCCAAGGGCTATGATATAAGATAAACTTAAAACATTAAAAACATTGGTCAACTCTTTTTTTTTTGGTACAATCGTCGTCTTCTTTTGATGTTGCAGACATCTTCCTTTCATATCTTCCTTTCATATTCTTCACAGGTCATGGCTGCTGTCACGATAATCATTTTAACTTCAAGTTAAACATATCTTATTTTAAGCATTTTCTTCTTTTTTATCACTCTTCAGTTTTCTTTATTTTTTTCTTATCCTCAGATTGCAAAGCAGGGTTTAAAGTTGTTGGGTTGTGATGAATTGCAAAAAATGAAGTGTTAACAAAAATACATGTCGTAAAAAGCTTTAACAACATTATCAAATTAAAACCTAGAATACTTGTGGTGCATAATCTCAATTGTTAACGAAATAAATCCCCAAATCCAAAGAAAAAATTGGAGCATCATAATAATTAAACTTGTTGACGCTGCTTCCAACTCGCCATCGCAAAGTGATTCCTTCATTGTAAACGACTGCCGCAACAATAGAGTCAAACCTTTTCAACCATTTTCGACCACTGTGTGGAGCCCTGTATCACACACGTTGTTTTGAATTTTGGACAGTCACCCGTCTCCGAAAACACGTTGTCGAGGGAGTGGTGGTGGTTAAGGAAGTGGTGGGCGGTGACGGAGGCGGTGGTGGCTGACGGAAAAGAAAGAGGGAGTGGTTGTTGTTAAGAATTGTGGAGGTTGTAGTGGTGAGATAGAGAGAAGTGAGAGAGATGAGAGAGAAATGAAATCTGATTTTTTTTTAGTCGGCACTTTTAAGAGTTTTTTTATATATTTTTTGACATGTTGGAAGGTGTATAAGATGGTATGCCACCTAAGGTGGTTTACCTATCACCACTCAAAAATAAATTAGTTTCTTCAAAACAAAACAAAAGATGGTGAGGGTAAGTGTGGTCCAATTTGGATCGATTTTTTTCAAGCGGATATGTATTTTAATTGATCACTAGACCTCGTAATTTAATTATTTATTTTACAATTGCCATGTAACTAAAAATATTTCATGAATTTGAGTTTTGATTTTTTTAGTTTTTTTATGAAAATGATGAATAGAGTTGAAAAAAGAAGAAGAAAAGTATAGAAGAAGAAAAAAATTAGGTGTTGGTGGTTCTAAAGGGGTGTATAAATAACGGGTTAGGTCGGGTTGTATGTGACATAAAATTGGTTTTCACATTAAATCATGTCAATTTTTATACTTAAATTCGTCCATGAACCTGAGAGACGACCAAGATTATCCTGGGAAAAGTTTATTAAATATTGGGATTGAGTCTAAACTCGACCATGTCTTAGGATTGTTCTGTTCTTGTTTTTCTTTGGATCGAGTAAGACTCGTCTCGTTTTTGTTCAGACCAGGACGAGTTGTAAGACATGGTCAGATTTTGTATAACATAATGGTTCACTATAAACTACAATAAACATATATGATCAAACTATCGGGTACATATCCTCTCCATTTATAAAAATAAATGGAAGATGCAATTTGGAAAGAGATAGACACAAAAAACCAGTGGTGGGTCCTATCACTAAAGGGGTACCACCATCATTAATTAATTTTAACTTTTTATGTGTTTTTATCTCTTTAAATGAAACAAATGGAAAATGTTATAAATAGAGAGGATTTTAACTCCAAACGATCACTTTTTGAAGAAAAAAAAAAGATTAAATGTTGAAAATTAAAATAATTAATAAGGTATGATGGACCACCTACAATGTTGCTCCATTATAGACGTTTAAGGTTAAAATGTGACAGAAAGAACTAAAACATGAAATGGTAGAATACATGATGGACCAATTTGAGACCTTTTTTAATTAGTTTAGTTGCACTTTTGGTCCTCGAAACTTTACCAACTCACGAAATTGGTCTTGTCTTTTTCAAATCGAACAAAGTTGTCCCTTTAGTATCATCTTTTTTGCAATTTTGGTCATAACCACCATTTTGCCCTCAAAAAAACTGATGTGTCGAATTTTTAACTGATGTGGCCAAAAGAACACCTATGTGGCAATGTATACATGGGAAATGTCATTTATAATTTCATAAAATTGATATTTAAAATTTGAAAAAACATCTTTTCATTTCTAAAAAAAAAAAAACTTCTAATGTAAATCAAAACCAAAATTATCACCATCCTTTCATCTCTTCTTCCATTTACAATTCATCTTCTCCATTGATTCATCATTCCTAAAAATCAAAATTCCTAAATTTATCTTCAACTCCAAAACTCTAAACTCTTTCATCTCTTTTCTTCAAATAGATTTACTTCATCCTTCATCATACCGACACCATCATTCACCCAACATCGTCGTTGCTAGAAACACCATGTATGTCAAGAATAAAAAAACATAAATTTCAAAGTCCTGCTTCGTGAAAGAAAAAAGAAACGAAGGTGAAAGAAGGTTTTGAGTATGGTGAAGTTGTTGAATGAAGTGGAAATGGGACCTTTGAAGCCCATGTTGAGTCAAACAAGCCAGATCTGAATGAAATGAACTAGTGGGAGCATTGAAACGGAGACTGAGTGTACATAGGTGGGTAAGATTACCGAATATGCCAGTGGGTATTTGATCGAAAAGAGCAACATCGGGAAGATGATGTTCGACGGCACCATCGAGGTCGCATTGGACATCAGCCCAGTTGCAGGGGAGACTGATTGGTGGCATTCCAAAATCCAACGGCTATAATTAGTAACATTGAGTACGACTAAGAATTTTTGGGCATGATTTTGTTTGGATTTCATATTTTCAAATATGGGTTTTGATTTGGGTTTTCTTATATGAAGAGGATGATTTTTGAAGAAGAGAGGTGAGATGTGTTGGGGTGTCGGTTTGTGTTTTATCTCTAGGTTGAAGATGAAGACTAGTAGTGAAGAAGATGAATATTTTAAGGTTCTTTATGTTTTTATTTCTAAAATGTTAAAATGATTTTCTAATTTAAAAAGGTTGATTTGATGACATGTCAATGTCATTTTTCATATTGGAATTGCCACATAAGTGCTTTTTTGGCCACATCATTAAAAAACTGGACACATCAACGATTTTGAATGGCAAAATGGAAGTTAGGACCAAAATTGCAAAAAACATGATAATATAGGGACAACTTTGTTCGATTTGGAAAAAGCAGGACCAATTTTGTGAATTGGTAAATATGCGAGGACCAAAAGTGCAATTAAACTTTTTTAATCATAAGACCATTGTGAAATAAAAAATTAAGATAAAGGGCCAAGTGGTAAATTAAAGATTAGGTATTTTACCTCTGAATAAAAAGATTCGATGTTTTTATTTGAAACTAAAAATATTGGTTATTGAATGCAAGGATCCTCTAAAGTGTGCAAATTGAGAAAAGTAATGTTTAAAAAAAAAATGATGGTTGTTATGGTAACAAACTTGTTATTTGTTACGATGTACCTGCACTATATACATTTAACTTACTAATTTTTTTGTTTATCACATGAGAGAAGAAAAAACAAATCAC
>Ga0099826_10001100_pt1 | contig 15419 bp, 7 predicted proteins | sample Mtrugardesep15_FD_76830 | JGI IMG/M metagenome (GOLD analysis project Ga0099826, IMG submission 76830) | Root nodule microbial communities of legume samples collected from California, USA - M. trunc garden sep15 | ecosystem: Host-associated > Plants > Roots > Nodule | place: USA: California... | reverse complement strand
GCTGATAGATCAGCTCGCATATCTGATGCTTCTTTGACATCAAATTTTGGTGAAAAAGTGCCCAAAGATTGTCAAGAAAATTCCAATGAGGATTTTAGCATTGATCCTATGTGTACGAACTGTCCAAATTTGGCACCGAAGGGGTATGCAATTCTTTAACTTCATAAAAAGCAAATAATATTTGCTACTTGCTTGGTATTGTACTAACTTCAAAAGAAAGTTAATATAGATTATTTCGGGTTCAAGCCTATGTCTAGCTGTCTATAGTATAATGGCCATCATATGTTGGTTGTGGTCAAGCCCTCATTGTTATGTCACTAGTCGAAGTCATAATAGTTAGAGAAGAGTAAATTAAACCTCTATGATACAATGCTTACATTACATGTGTTGACCCAACCTATGTACACCCTTAGTTTTGGTAATGAAAAACTTTCTGTACAAATATGGAGACATTACCCATTCCACTATTGATCCAAATTAATACTTAAAGTCTCTATGGTGCAACAATGTTGACCATTCCAAGACATTTAGTTAAACCACACACGTTAATGTTTTTTCTCTGTTTTTCAGTTTTTTCTCTATTTATATTTTATGGAGTGGTAGCTTACATGTGACTTGTTGGTTTATTTTATATTAAACTTCCAGTAACTTAATCTTGTAATCCAGTGGATTCTATTCTGCTTCATGACTATCATTGTATTTTTTTTAAACCTCAAACAGATCTATCACTAAATTTATTTTGCCAAATTTTAAATTGCAGATATGATACTGATGAAGATGGTTTGTGGTTACATTGTATGCGGTACTCTGGACCTGGATGGACATATGAATGCCCATATCCTGATTGGGCGAAACTTTAGCTTGATACAGCTGAAATATATTTTTCATTGGGCGCTGCAACCAAATATACGACAACTCTTTATCCGACAATCAAACCTAATACACTTGGGTTGATCCCAGTTTATTTATACATCATGGACGATTTTTATCTGAGCTGTGCAGGTTAGTGAGCAGGTTATAAAATCTTGCTATTATTAATGCTCATTAGAGAGGAAATAGAATAGTTATTATTATTCTTTATTCCCTGCTAGTGAGGGAAAGGATCTAAAGATGGGATGTTTTGTATTTAAAGATGACCATATACTTCATTGGTGCAAGTTTACTCAATTTCGGTCAAACAATGTCTTGACTAAACTTTAATGCATTGCATTTGTTAAGGTAACGGGTGGAAAACAGAAGCCAAGTTTTATAAGGAATATGTTGTAACAGGTGCCTGCACTCTAGAACTTATGACCAATTTCAAAACAAGATGCAGTGTTTGTGATTGTCACGTTTTATTTCTTTTGTATAATTGATCATGTTAAGTTTGTTTAATCAGGATTAGTTTTTGAAAGTGAAGTGTAACTACAAACGAATTTTGTTAATAATATTAGGTTTTAAAATCTACTTTTTTGACAGCTAGGTGTTTGAATCTTAGAATGGACTTTTGGAGAAATTTTCGTTCAAAGATTGAAAAAGAAACTTGAATTTGTTAATGAAAGACAATTTAAATTGCTAGTTCTGTCCTAGTGCTTTCCCCAAAAAATAGCATTTTCCAATTCTCAGGTTTGAACCAGACGTCCAAAGTTTGGTATTCATATTGACTTGAGTCACCACTACTCGACAAACTGACAGCTTTCTTGCACTTACAGACTATAGCGTACTGTTTGAAGCAAATTTAATAAGAACGATAGTTTCAGGAAAAGTTTATAAGGATAATTCTTTTATTATGTGCTGTCAATAAATTCTTAACTCGAAACGTTGTTTCTGTAAATTATTATAATTTCTTTTTTCCTTTTATTGTGTAAAAATGAAATTTGTCTTGTTGAAGGATATAGATAAATTTGCAAAGTTAAGGGTGTAATGGTAAATATCCATATATATCCCCAGTCATTCGCTCCTACCTTTGCTGCAAAATGTATCATACGTTTACTTTGTAAAAACAAACTCGTAATTAATAGTGAAATACTTGTTTATAATTTATGCTCAATCAAATAAAATCTAATCATGGAATAGTCATCGACGGTCGACATTAGTGCGTTGTGTCCATATCTAAAATTTGCTTGATACTCCCTCAAAAAAAAAAAAAATTGCTTGATACGATAGGGGTAATGTACATGTCGACGATACAAATTAAAAGATTGAGAAATGATGAGTCTCATTAGATCGGTCAAGTAATACTTGTTTATCTGGAACATAAATCTCCCGATTGAAGTTTTTATTTTTGGACAAGATCTCCCGATTAAAGTTGTATTGAAGTTTTATATTACCAAAATATTTGGGTGGACTATTAGATGTATACATATGTTTGGACATCTCATTCTCACGAACTAATTTTGAAGAGTGAGATATAAATTCATTATGACATAGTGGTTATGTTGATTGGAACATAAAAAGATTAATTTTCTACCAATAACTTTTTATATCACAACTAGCATAGCTGCGCACGGATGAATTTTTAAAAAAAAATACGTAACCCAAGTAGAAGGAAGCGTGTAAAACAGGTGGAAAAGGTTGGAGCAAGAATGGTAAGATATGTTTCGAAAAAAAAGGTAAGAATGGTAAGATATGATTGAATCATGTATGAGTCAAGCAAGGGTCGGTACAAAGTTTATGTATGACACATGGCGTAACCTTAGTCACTGAAAATAAAATAAAATCAGAACCATATATATAGTATATACTAGATTGCTAGTAACTTAAGCACACTATCAAAGACAGCATTATGAGACAATCATTGGCATAGAGTCGAGGTTAGCCACTTAAATGGGAAAAAGGCAAAAAAAATGGAATCATATCTAAGGACTAAGGGCCACATTAGTGGCTGCCCCCTGCCTAGTTTAATGTACCATCTCATATATTGACATATGAATAAAAACACACAACATTTGAAGAAGATTGAGTTAAATTGATAGATATGACATTAACATATACGGTGTTTCAGGAGATTTAAAATCGACTAAACAAGTGGTTCATTACATCATCCTTAACTTTGCATGCTGGCAAATTAAATTGTACGATTGAGCACTTAACCACACCTAACCAAACAACGCACGTACATGCATGGCATTGGCATGGTGCTTTGTTTCAAAACAATCATACGCAACTTTTTGGAATAACATTGGTTCACTCATTTGCGTATAGCCTTAAAATGCTTATCTTGAGAAGCATGATCATGATGAGTCTCATTTATGTGGCCCATTCTTTTGTTTCACGTTAAGTTAGTGCTTATTATTCATGCATTTTTCTTCGCCTAACATAATTAATTTTTGGATTTATCCTCACTCATTAATTAAAACTCCATATTGCCATAGCCATTTGGAACAAACTCATTCATATATTTTCTTTTGGTATATCTTGATTGGAACGCGACATCTTCATTCATAAAAAATCAAATTCACAAACCCCACGAAGATTTGATGGAGAGGAAGATAGGATGGTAAAAAAAATCACCATTGCCTTGTTCTTCTGTTCACATGAAACATCATGCGGTGGTCCAACATAACTTGTATGATGCTACTAATTTGACATTATTGAGAAAATATCATATTCCTTTCCCTCTAGGAGAAATAAACATATGAAAAGGGTTCAAAGTAGTTCACTTTATTTTGGTTACATTTGCATGGCATGTCAATCAGTTACATGATTGGCGGTCAATTCAGTATGGTGTACGAATATGTACCTGATTAACCAAAGACAGCTGCCAAAATACTCACAAGTCATTGTCCGTATTGAAGAAAAAAGAATTCAAATTTGATGCGGTCCACAATCCTGATATTCACGCAATCAAGATACATGTTGGTGGTCGTTCGATCAACATTGGGTGATCCATATTTTAATGTGGATTTTGATTATTTTTAAAAAGAAAATAGATAACTGGAATTTAGACTGTTCGATCTCGACTTAACGACCGTCATGTGTCGACTATGTGAAAATATGGATTACCAACCAGAGGAAATTCAAGTTCTAACCATCAAAGTACACATCATTTAACACTTCTTGGTAATGGACCAATGCAAAAAATTTAACATAGTATCAGAGCCCAATAACTTGTATCGATGATACATGTAAAGAAAAGAAACAACATAAAAAGGTGTTTCTAAGATTCAAGAAGAGGAAGTATGAGGCAAATATGAAATATGCTAATAGAGTCAGATAGTTGAGACACTAAAGTGATTAATTCAATTTAACTTGACATGCAGCATAATAAAAATAAATCTCCTATCAGATAAAAAGGAGAAAGATGGTGTTTATAAACAAGGTGTGGTGAAGTTCAATGATTTGGATTTTTTTGGATGATAGACTTCTAAAAAATGATTTTTCAGGTGCTAGCGAATACAATGTTTTAGATTGTGGTCACCAACAAATAACAATCTTTATCTTTCAAAAAAAAGAAAAACAAATAACAATCTTTAATGTTTTAAAATTTACAATCATATAAAGCAGCTGAAATTCTGTATTTAGGCAAACTTCTCACGAGGTCAACTCTCAAATAGTTTTTTTTCTTTCTTTTCTACAATTATTGTCTTTCTGCAGCAATCATATGACGTATAAGCAATATCTAACAGACAAAATTGTGCCAAATTAGTGGGAAAATAGAGTACTAAAAAATGACCTATAAATACAATATTCTATCGCTATACGCCTATACCTATAACCAAGGCTAAAATATCATGTGACAATGACAATTTAACAACAAAACTCCTACACCACCCATATGTACTAAGTGCAAAAGAAAGCAATATTACAAAACAGAAATAATGAAATCAAAATTCTGCAACAAAAAAAAAATGTGGCTGCTGATCATTGATCTTACGTTTCATACACTTGTCCTCTATTTTGACTTTGAGTTGAAATATTGAGCACTTTTTGTTGTTGATACATATGAGAGAAAAGGAAAAAAAATAATATTGATACCTCTATTATTAAGAGTCAATCATAACTTTGCCCTTTTAATCCTGAGGTTTGGTGATTTCAAATCATTGGAATATTATATATTTATTATTTACTTTGTTCCTGAGTATAAAATTCTTTATGAATAATGAGAGAAAATATTGCTGCTAAATGCAAAACCCTTGGCAAACTACTAGATATATTCGTTTTTATTTTGGGTACTAGATATATTTGTTATTCTTTTTTCAAATATATCTTTTATTAATATTAAAAAATTATTTTGGAATATGAAAATTTCGATGTCAAATGCATTTATATATAAAGAGTAATTTAACTAATAGTTAACACAAATTATTTGTGAAAAATGTTAAAGGGTCCTAAAATTAAAGAACGATGAGCTACACTTTTGCTTTTGATGAATAATAGGAAAATCCGACATAGTTGGTACAATCAGAGAGTCTGGTTGTTTTCCAATTTGGTTTTTTATGCCTCCGTCACGAAGATATATAATTTCACTTTTTAGGATGACCTTTATATCTCCATTGTCCATGGCATCATAAAATAGAAAAATAAGCCCCCAACTCTATGCATATCATTTTAAACTAGATGAAATGAGACTCGAAAATGAGTCCAATTTTAAAGAGATTGAGAATTGATGAATTAGAATTTAGTGCACTTTGATTCTTCTCATAAAAAATGATTTTGAATAAATTAATATTATTTAAAAGTGAGTTGAATCTAAAGTAAATAAAACGGTCCTTTTAAAAGTTTTTGTTTTGCTGAATAAAAGACTCCCTACTACATATAATTTAGCTCGGCAAGGTGTTCTTTCTCATAGGTGGTTGTCTTGCTCAAGTTGCAGTCAAAAGAAATCGATAAATCACTTGTTCTTGGAGTGTGGTTTCTTTCAAGAGGTTTGGTTTTATGTTCAACACTGGTTAGGGATCTCTAGTGTTCTTCCCCTGACATTGGTATACTCGCTCTTCAATAATGTGGTGCTCATAATTTTAAGAAAGATATTCGTTTATACCTTCATATCATTTGGTTGGCTTGTATTTAGATTATTTGAAAGGAAAGTAATCTTTGAATTTTCCAAAACAAACATACATCTATTACTCAGATGGTTGACACAGTGAAACTCAATTCTTGGTGCTGGCTTAAGGTGCTTAGACCCAATGACCTTATTGATTTTCATGCTTGGAGGACTAACCCTTTGGTCTATTTCGGTTGCTCCAGCTTGTAATGACGGTGGTTGGACTCTGAAGTTTTTGTTTCCTTTTGCTTTTTTGGTTGTTGTACTCTGAGCGTTGTAGAGTTCTAAAAGACACTATCTTGTTGCTTTGTTAAGACTCCTCCATTTTTGTATCTTTTAGTTTTTATATATATTATTTTTGGCTTCTTAAAAAAAATAATATTTGCATACATTTCTGATAAAGTGTGAACAATAAATTTCGATTTAAAAAGCACTTTTAGACTCAAAAGTTGCAAATTATAGGTTCAAATTACAATCAAAGGCAAAATTATACTTGAGAACAATTAATCATGAAAAAATCAATTTCACACCTCATGATCAATTCAGGAAAACGTTCTTTTTACAGCTAGTGTTCAATTACTCGTTCTTGAAAATACATTAATTAAACAAAAATATCCTTAACACCTGCTTTTGTAGGAGGCTCCACACTATAATCATCATAAAGTAATTGAACTTTAGCTTAACTTTTCTCAGACCTCACTTCTATTTTTATGTTCCCTTTTTGAGCTCACATCATGTTCTTCTTTTACTCTTTTAATTTGTTTCTCATTTTCCGTTATTTGGATCCTCACCACCGATCACTGCGACAGTTGGATCTTCACTTTTGGTGACTTGATTCGGGTCGGGTCGACCACCAACATTGGGCACATCTTCACAAATGTTAAGAATATGGTCATTTGGTTTCTGTAACTTCGTTGACTCCAGTAAAATAGCATCTTTATAAATCAAATAAATCACCATCTGAACTATACCGAAAGCAAATCCTAGCGTATTTGGTATCTACATCAACCAAGTACAAATATTATATCATTTTTTTGTAATCAAGCTTCTATTTTTTTATAAAACCAAATGGAATGATCAAATGATTTTGTTTTACACGTGCATATGTATGTATAATATAATAATTAATACCTAATACAAGTAGACGTGCCTAGAATACAAGGCCCATGTTGCTCTTATTTTACTTGATAATTCGTCCAATATGAACATTTCAAAGAGAATGTAGAGATGCACTCTTATCATTTTTAATAGAATAACATATTTTACAAAAATAGAATGGGGGAAATATATATAATACTTATTAAAATATACAAAATGATAAGTATGCATTTTATATTCTTTTTAAAGGTCTATATTTGAGGCATCCGAGTACCCGACAATGTTCGTGGAGCTAGCACAAATATTAAAACTTCTTTCTTTTATTATTTTATTTTTCTTGAAAAAATCTTTCTATTATTATTGTTATTTTCTATTTTTCAATATAAAAAATCTAAATACCAAAATTACCGTAAGTTAAAAGCAAAGCATTTCCTAGATTATAACATAGACAATATGAATTTACTATGTAACAATATAAAATGAACTTACAGCAATGTAAAAGTCGTCGATGAGAAGACCATAGAAGAACCACACAATAGCATTTAAGGTCAAAAAGAAAGACAAATTTAGCGGCATGAATGCCACACTTTTCGTCTTTATTACCTGTTTCTACAAGTAGAGAGACGGAACAAGGAATTAGAGTAATGATACATAGACACCCTTAGGTGACAATACATCCTTTGACACCCACACAAAAATCTGACACGTAGATATGTGGACCCCGAACAAGCACACTTTCTCTATCCTCTCCTCTTTTCTCTTTCTAATGCATGGGGTGTACAAAGGTGTATGGAAAAAAGGGTGTCTATGTAACATTTTCCAGGAATTAAACTTTAGCATCACATCTAGAAGGCATAATTATAAAATGGTTAAAGATATGAAAAATGAATTTATATGATAGTTAATGTATTGAAATTGTGTAATTAATTGATAAATGTCAAAAATAACTATCTTTTATAGTAATAAATCCTTGTTATGGTATGTTTAACCAGTGCTCCAAAGACACCGGTTAGCAAAACCCTTATAAAATAAATCTTTACATATATAATTGTTTTGAAAATTAAGAAATAACTATTATTTTCATAAGTAAAACAAATGTATACTTTTGTAACAAAAAAAAAAAAACAAATGCATACTTCTATTGAGAATAAGGCTTATTAATTAGATGCTTAAAAAAAAGACTTAATAATTAGTCCCTTAAAAAAAACGTATTAACTAACAAGTGTAAAGAAAGGACTGAAGAAACAATTCCGTCTACTCGAATACTACTCTCTATGTCTACGGTTTCTAGTATAAAGTAAAGATAAAAGAATTCATAATTTTAATGCACAAGTTAATGAGTCAAATATAGAAATATAGTTTTAAAAATTTTTACAACTTTTTTTTCCAATACAAAATTTATGTTTTAATTTCTTTTTTGTTAGCATGACTCTATTAACTACTATAAAACAAATGGCCAAAACATATAAGTTAAGAAATGATATCAAATTCTCACCAAAATGAAGAGAGGAGAAGCAAATACGCATATGTTAAAAACCATACATATCCATCCAATAATAGAAAGACGTTTGGCTCCCCTTGTTAGGTATGTGGTTAAAATAACCATCGTACCATATCCACACACAGTTAAGAAAAGAAGCTTAATGGTCGAAAGCTGCATGCACATTAAACAAAATTAACAATAATTAAAAAAAATCATTAGATATTTAGAAAAAGCAAGGCTTAAATATTAGATATACCCTTGCTTTATGTGAGGCATAAACTAGGAAGATTATAATGTATATTGCCTCTATCCCAAATCCATATAAGTTAATTGTGAGGAGAAGGAGTGTAGCTTTGTTTTTGACATGTGCATAATAGATCCAAAGCATTGCACTGAGCAATGCAGTAACATAAGGAACTGATTGAAACCCTTCAGTAGATTTCTTCTTGTAGATTCGGTAAAATGTTGGTCTGCATTCAAATATTTATTAATTAATACTTCAAACAAGATAATTTACATATTCAAATCGAATGAATCACTTACAATGGAGCGAGAAAGGTCATACAGGAGATGACATTGCCTATAATTAAAAATAACACATCCATTAGAAACTTTTATTGATTTATACCTTAATTTTACATTGTTTATGTACAAGTACATTTTACATACACATGATCAATACATATTGATCAATTAAATCATGTGTGCGAGCCTACCCACACATATATACGTGTGATTTATTTAATAAGAGATGCAATCGGTAAAAACTTGAAAAGTGTTATATTACACAGTCAATAATTTTTTATCGCATACCTATATTACATAACTAATTTTTAAACGAATTTGATATGTTATTAAGATACGTCAAAATTGTTGTTATTTAATAAAAATTATGCAAGACGTTATTCTCAATACACCACAATAATATATTAAGTTATTTTAAATTTACTTCAAAAAATATTTGAATGATCTATATGTTATATGAGCTAACAATCTATTGTTGACAGTTGTGATGTGTGTCAAATAATAATAATAATGAGGTGAGCTCTCATTGAATAAAAAAAGTAAGTGAGATATAGATATACGATAACGAAAGAGTAACGAAAAATGATAAATTAAGGCTATAATATAAGAATTTAATTGATTGATTTTTTTTTGAAAGGCGAATTTAATTGATTGATATGCACCGTAAATGTATAATTTTTTTATACAACTATTTAATGTTGTGTGTTACATCAATTAATTAACATCAAAATATAAAAGTTGTCCTATTTATTTATTAACATGACAACACATGATCAAATACATGTGTAAAATAATATTTTATATATATATATATATAATAGATAGTTATATATACACCGTTGGTCTATAATTTTTTTAATAAACCGTCGGTCTATAATTAAAACATAAATAAATAAATAAAACTGCATAATATACCTATAACGCCGAAAACAAAAGCCCAATACTCGCTGTAAAAAAGGGCCATTTCGTCAAGTTGCTATCAATAATGGAAATTAGTTTCTGGAAATTAATTAAGAATAATATGATTCTTGCTTGAAACAAATTAAGGTAGTCGTCTCAACACTATTTCGTTAGGCCCCATGATATCTCCACACACCAGCTGTCTGTCAATAGCAAAATGATAAGAGATATAGTACCCTAAAAAAAATTGTAGTAGATATTTTCTTGAGGCAATAAAATAGTAGATATAGATATTAGGCATTAGGAATATAATGAAAATTAAATGCATATGTGTTTGAAAGATGTAATTGAAAATTAGAAAGAAAAAAAAAAGAATTTTAAGCAATTTAAACTTTTCAGTTGAATTTCTTTCATTTTTGTTCAAATTTGGGGCCAACTTTCAATTTTAAGAAATTTTTTAGGCATCAATTACAAAATATTGAAAAAATGACTAATCTTTTGTTTCTTTAAACATACATGAACCAATCTTTATTCGTATAATTTAATAAATTATAAAGATTAAATTGAGATTAAAGTTGTATAAAGTAGTCAAGAAGTTTTAAATTTTGAATTTTAAGTGGTATTTGAAATTTTCTGAATTAAGTTTGCAAAACATTACATAAAATCCCTCCAATCTTAGAATTCTTCAAATCTATCATTCAAACAATACATTATATAAAAAAACTCTCTCATCCAAACACACTCTCCACTCCGGCTTATTATATCACTTATTTAGAAATTCAAAAAAATGCCCATATATTTTTTGTTTATTTTTATGAACAATCTAGCAAAATTGAACCCACTTAGTTGACTTTTAGTGGTGTTGACTTGAGACTTAAGAGTGTTCTCCTCCTCTTGATTTCAGGTTTGGTTCTCATTAGTGTCAATTTGAGTGAGCTAATTTAACTTCTTAAAGAAAAAAACCCTAACAAAACATGAAGAAAAAAAAGAAGATGAAAATAAAAATGTTATGCTTATGCTGAATAACTATGAAATGCTTTCCCAAATAAAAACTATGAAATGCCGAACACCAAAAGAGAAACATACCAGACTCTAGAAGAGAAATCACAAAGGATAAACAAATGCAATTAGGACTCACAAAAGGCTAATTATAATTCCATGTGAAGAGCACCTTTCCACATTCGATATTTATAGCAACTCATAATATCAGTCCTAACCTACTACAAATAACTTATTCATTGCATTCTCTCCTTGCTAATAAGAAAAGCCAGGTGGGGTGGATTTGGCTCCTCTACTTCACCAAAATCAGCTTTAGACTTTTATTTGATATTACAGTCGGCATCACCACCTTTGCTAGATTCAAGTCCACTTGTTGGCCATCCCATTCAATGTTTTCATTGGCACCATTTCTTTACATTGTTTTTAGAGATAGAAGCAACCAATCTTTACATGACTAGCAGTGTTATGTAACTATTTGTGAATTAATGTGTATATTTATTGATTTAATTGATATGTATAAATTATATTGCGAATCAATTATGATAGTTGGATCATTAGAAATTTTTGGTTTGAATTAAAATCGTCGTAAAAGTTGCCTTTACAATTTGTTGTGATTGTTTGAGGATGTAAAAGCTTTACATTTTATTTAGGAGATAGTTAAAATGACGAAATACATTGAAAACTCACGGCTATAACCACAAAAAACCTTAGCGGTGAATGATGTAACTTTCCACAAATGAATATTCTCAACTCCTTTTTTATTTTTAAGAAATACTACATCAAATTGATAGGTAGAATGAAACAGTAAACTCCGATAAAAATCGAAGATATTATTTTTGAATAATCCAGATATAGTGTAAAAGGAATCTTTCTTTTTTTGTGGTGGTCGAGGTTCAAACCCCGAACCTTACATATATTATACATTATATAAATCAACTGAACTATGCTCACCAGGACAGTCTAAATGGGAGCTAATTGCTGGAATACAATGGATGAAAAATGGAAATTCTAAATACAAGAAAATAAATATAGCATAGATAATTTGAGACACCTAAAATCTCATAGTGTAGTGAGACTACGTACTAAATTCATACATACCCTTCCATACTGAACATTCCTTCTCTATATAACCATCAGATCCAGATCCACATTCTTCTCCTATGTCACCTGCCTACTAATCACACACCTTCGCCACTAAGTCACTAATGAGATTTTAATTCTCTACATTGTTGTTTTGATTCTCTACATTAATGTTTCAGTGTTTCCTCTAATAGACTCTCTCTCAAATCTATCAATTCCACCACCTTCGAATATCTCCTTGCCACATCGATCCTTTGCATTTTTATGACCATTTAGGGTATATAGGGTATGTTTGTTACGAATAAAAATAAGTCATTTCGACATTAAATAATTTAGAGATTATTTTTTAGAGATTTTATAAAAAAATTAGAATCTATTTTGAGTTTGTTTACTACAGTAAATTTTTTTTTTAAAAAAAATAAATAAATAATTTAGTTTGTTTTGATACAATGAGCCCGTTTGTTTTAGCTTTTTTTTTTAAAAAAAAAAATCACTATTTTTTTTTTAAAAAATAATCACTTTTAAGAGTTTTGCATCTGTTTGTTACATCTTTTAAAAAAAAAATCAGAATCTTAAAAAAATCTAAAAACAGCTTCAGATGAGAAGTTGTTAAGAGCAACTTCTCAAAAAATAGATGCCTATAATAACAATATATTTATTTTACAATGATATGTGTTGTGAATTCGATAACTCCAAATCTAACATCAATGAAATTGAGATGTATGGAGCAAGTATCAATGACTTCCAACAACCAAAATAACCACGAGTTACAACAAGGGATCCAAATCTAATATAGCGACCAATTGTAAAGCAAAACCATATAATAACAAGATAAAAATAGTAGAGAAAAGAGAACAACACCAAATAATGTTTATCCAATTCGGTCCAACAATGACCTACTCAAAAGGAGAGATTGATCTCTCAAATCCACTATCAGTAATTTCTTTACAAAGAGACACAAAATGGTTACAATAAATTAGCTTCAACAAACTCTTCAAGAACAAACCTGATTTTTACCCTTTTCCCAATCTCCTCTCATGAACAAGAGACTAAATGATTACACTCAACCAAGGTATTTCCCAACTCTAAAAACTAGCCACAAAAAGGCAACAACCCTTTTCCATTAGCCCCCTCTTTTGGTTCTTCAAGATTCACATCTTGAAACTTTGAACCTCACCCAAAGACCCTCAACCTTTAGTATCTAAGTACCCTAAAAGTCCACTCCTTTGTTTCCATAAGATTCACCAAGCTTACTCGACAAATGGGTCAAAGAGTGTTTATATATTGTTCAAATCCAGGTAAAACTGTGTCACAATTTGCTTAAACCGTGCCACAATAAAGGTCGTATGTAGCACTGTATCGCATCCTTATCCAAAAATTGTGTTATTGTTTTCAAATCATGTCACGATTTTGCTTCCAGAAACAACCTGAGTAATAACTTAAAAATCGTGTCACGATTTCACACTTTTAAAATTCATCAATTCTAAGTCAGTACCAAGGTTGTATGTGATTTTTCCTTAAAATTTTACTTTTTATTTAAATATTTTTTTTAATTTCCATTCAATTGAATATTTTGACCATAAGATCATAATTTGCATAAACTTCTCTAGAATTGAGGGCATATATTATTATGATTATGATAATGAGGTTGAAGTAAACAAAAGAGAAATTACAATATTAAAAGTGAAGCTAAAATAAAACAAGTTAAAAAATAGATGTAAACAGAGATGAAGACACAGACGTCAATATCTACACCGTTTCTTCTCTTTTATATGCGTCTTAAAATCTTACACGTAATTCGAACTAATTAAAGAGAACCCGCCAACAATTCCTCTTCCATTAAACTTGGCAACCACCATCAATTTTGTTGATATTAATGTTGTCATTTTCATTCTTAACCTTTGTTTTGTCTTGAGTTACTTGGTCCTGTTTTTTCTCTTTCTCTTCTTCATCTTGTTTCTCATCCTTTTTCTCCATATCAACATTCACTTCTAGTTTCTTCTCATCATTTGTTGTCTTACTTGGAACAACTACGTTTTCAATTTCTTTGTCGACGATGTCTCCTTTATGTTCTGGTAGCTTCTCATCAATTACGGGTTTGCTGTTTCTGTACATTGCATAGAGTGCTATCTGAACTATTCCAAATGTTAACCCCACAACGTTCGGGAGCTGTCCATAAAAAAACATAAGTTTTGTTATGTATTATTCCATAAAGACAAAATAGCAATTACCAGAAATTAATTAATACAACATAAAACAAATGTGTGAAATTCTGTTACGTCACGCGTCATTAGAGAAAGACATTTTCATACTAAAAAAGTTTAAACAACATAGAAATGTGAAATTCGTCTCTAGTCAAATTTAGTATATGAATGATGAGCACTTACAGTAACATATATATCTCGGAGAGAAAGACCATACAACAGCCACATAACCGCGCTTATGAGGAGGAGAACTGAAAGTGGAAAAGGAAGGAACTCTACACTTTTGGTGCGAATAACAACTCTCTGCAAAATGATTAATTAGTTTATATATGATAAATTAATTAAGCAAATAAATAATAATTAAAAAGGCATGCATGTCGGTAAGAATGTTAAGATGCACTCACAATAATGCTTAAAGGGGCAGCAAAAACACTAGTTGCAAAAACTACACAAATCCATCCAAGAAGCTTGATGCGTGCTTCTTCTTGTTTTGCTAGGAAGTGAGTTAACAAGACAATCGTGCCAAATCCCACAAAGTTCATCAACACAATCATCCTCAATGTTGACATCTACATAAGAACAATTTTAAAAATAATTAATGTTGATTATGGATACATAATTCATGACATCTAGAGTATTCAAAAAATTTAAAAAATTAGTATGAAGAGATGTTATTGTGACAACTAATAACATCCTAGCAATTTTATCAAAAAAAAATAACATTCCAACAATGTTGGCACTTTAGCTATGCAAGTAAAATTTAGTATGCATAGGCATCACTCTTATACACGTACCCTAACTTTCTTGGGGCAGTAAGTAACAAAAACTGCAAGGTAAATTGTCTCTATCACACAACCGAATGCATTGATGGTGATAAGAAGAGTTTCACCCTTCTTGGTATAGGCATAAAACATCCAAAGCATTGCACTAAATAATGCAGCCACATATGGAATTGATTGGAAACCTTCTGTTGATTTCTTCTTACAAATTCGATAAAATGTTGGTCTGCAAAAATATAGTTTTATTTTCAAAGTTAATCATCATGTATTAAAATTTAAAATTGAAGTGGATTGAAAATATATCATTTCTACTTACAGTGGTGCTAGAAAGCACACAAAGGATGAAATGTTGCCTAGAACTCCAAAGGCAAAAGATAGATGACTGT
>Ga0099826_10001099_pt1 | contig 15420 bp, 8 predicted proteins | sample Mtrugardesep15_FD_76830 | JGI IMG/M metagenome (GOLD analysis project Ga0099826, IMG submission 76830) | Root nodule microbial communities of legume samples collected from California, USA - M. trunc garden sep15 | ecosystem: Host-associated > Plants > Roots > Nodule | place: USA: California... | reverse complement strand
GGACTAGCTTTGAAAAAATTGTTATTTCGGCTAACTCATCAAATAGTCCACACATAGATGGGAACTGCTATATATGTTTTAACTAAGATAATTGGATTGGAATCCCATTCCCTCCTGTCAAAATAGTCCCAAAAATTATCCTAGAAACACCAATGTGATTGCCGATTTTCAATTTCAGAGATTATTATCAAATTTTACTAACTTTAGTGGTATCATTTTCCTGGAATATGAGCAGCATAGTAAAACTGTATTATTGCTAAATAGTATGTTTTAGAAACTAAATTGGTGATTCATCCATATCATTTTCCTTGTCAAAATTGTTAAATGTTTGGTGTAGAAGTTAATAATTGCGCCATAGTTTACATTTTATAACCATAGTTCTCTTGGAAAACTATTGATTGATTGAATCTTGTCATCTGCAGAATGTTTTGAGGCGTGAGGCCAACGACGACAGTCTTATGATGTAGACATGTTGATGAAATTTATGCCATGGTCGTGAGTCGTGAGACACTGAAGCTGCTAACTAACTACAGATCAGACTTTTATCTGTTCTACTTTTAGTCTCGTATTAGTAGAATGTTGGTTATTCCAACAGTACTTTCTTCAGTATTGTAGTTGTTTAAATTGCTTTGTTTTCTAGATAATCATATACCATAGTACCTCTATCAGCAGTGTGTGTGTGTGTATATGCATTAAAATGAAATATGGATGTTAGATAATATAGAAAGGTTTATGAAATAGAAATCTATATCATGGGATCTTTGTTATTTGATGTGGCACATGTGATTCTTTCTAAGTGCTCCTGCTCCCACCTTGCTCCTCATGGTTGTTGGTTGACTCAACGTCTTGTTATTGTTTTGGCTAATCAAAAGTTTAGGTGACTTGAGTGACTCAACGTCTAGTTACTGACACTATGAAATTGACTTTCTATATATATATATATTAATGAATAATATTCTATACATTATCCGGGAGCTGTACAGTTATTTGTGGTGACAAAATTAGCAATTAAATATAACTATGAATTTTGGTTTCTAAGTTGAGATTAATTTTTATCCATCGACAAACTTTTGTGTATGGTGTTGAGTTTTTGTAAATTTCTTTATATGATAATATTCTTGTTATCTGATCAAATCAGGTAGTCCGTAACAATGACCTTTCGAGAACACCTGATCAAATTGGAACGATACGGGGGGAAGTATTGTGTGACTACATCACTTGATAGTGTGTTGAAGTTTAATCTATTACTTTACAATATTCTGAATCAAGATGAGAGAATTTTAAGGGTTGAAATATTTTTTGGATTTAACACTTTAATTTAATACTCTCTCCGTTTCAAAATATATGTTCATTTTGGAGAAATTACAATAACCAAGAAATCAAATAAATTATGTTATTTTTGATGAAATTATGTATATGTTTTCTATAATACGCTTAACTATTTATTATTTCATTCTAATTTTTCTCTCTCTACAATAAATATGCAAGGGTATTATTGACAAGACAACAATTAATGTTGCATTGAAACTTGAAAGTGACAATTATTGTGAAACAAAATTATTCTCTAAAATGGACAAGTATTATGAAATGGAGAGAATATTTATAAATAAATTATTTCAGGTTTTTATTACTTTAATTTACTAATATTCATGTTGGTCAAGTGACAAGGATGCCACATCATGAATGATTGCCAACTAAGCATAAAATGGAGGGAAATTGAAGATAAATGTGTGGGGCACACATTATAATAACGTGTTCGAAACTGTGTTCCTTTCAATGTATGTTTGATTCTTTCCGGTGGTTGTGCCATTTATGTTGAATTACTTCGGCTTCTTCAAAAACAAAAATCTTAACATGCACACTATAATGACATGTTCGAAACATAAGATATGATTTTTGTCTAAAAAAATTGTGACAAAATATAAAGAGTAAATAAAAGATTGGGTAAATTAATCAGTTAGTCTCTACTGTTATTACCAAATGTATAGAGCAAGGCAAGTGCTAGTGGTTTTTTATTTTTAAAAAAAAGTTTTAATGTACTTTTTTGCATCAACCATTTGTTTTTATGGTTTTTGAGAGGTATTGTCGATCTAGGTCTTTGTTGTTCAGTTCTCAGATGGAAATAACAACAAAGTAACAGAAAAGCTAAGCAACGAGTAGGAAAAAGAAGCTTTGTTTAACATCTTTTAAAAAATCAAACTGATGTCATATTAATTTCTTATATGGATCATGATTCATTCTCATAAAACTGATTTGTAAAATTGAGATTGCGACTTTTTATAAGTTCATTTCAGTCCTTATCAATATTTTAATGTTTGGATGTAAATTGTGGGTGTCCTTAAATGGATAGACTAAGATAGCCCGTTAAGTTTTTGTATATCTCAATTTACAATCATTGAAATAGATCTAATTGAATTCTAACGTTATTTTCGCCTTATAGGCGATCTAATGGCATGATCCTTACACACTAACTAAATTTTGTTGGTTAATCAGTTACATTTGTTTCCTAGTCCTACCTTCATTGACAAAAATGTGAAAATTGTTATGCTGGACACCGTGGCCGGGTTCAGACCCGGTTCCTCCATTTGTGTATGTGAGATTTCAATAGTAGTTGTCAGCTCATTCATCTTTCCAATGGTCTTTATACTATTGTGATCATGCTCTCCGCCCCTCAAAGTGATGCCAAAATAGCCACATAAAAATTACAGATAAATATTACCATCCCATCCTATATTATATGCCTAAAATTTTGAGGAACCTTCTCTATTAACCTTGACCTTGTCAAGAGTTTTCAGACTCTTTTATCATATTGCAACGAACAACAATCTTCCGAAAATCCTCAAGGCTTAGCTGCAACAGAAACCATTATACTTAATTAGTTAATAATATTAATAATAAATTTAAATATGGAACACAATACACAAAAAATAAAGATTAAAATGATTGATTTTCATACTTGTAAAATGAGAAAAAATATCTATTTGAGTAAATCACTAATTTAGTCTTTCAAATTGTAAGGTCAGACAAAATGATCCCTCAAAACTAACAAATCTAAAATTAAAAATCATCAATCACCTTAATCAACCCAAATAGATTAATATGATAGAAGATATTCTATTTTAAAATTTTGTTAATTTCATAGACCTTAAAATGTGAACAAGGGTTTCTAAGTAAAAATGGGAAACACAGATGTTATCATAAACTAAAGTGTCGCAGTGGTCATTTTACAACCATTCTCGAAGAGATTTGAACTATCCCTTGAGGTTACAAGGTCAAACTTTTACCACTGCAGACAAACTTAACTACATAGTACTCTAAATAACCATAGTATACTTTAACAGTATAAAGATTCTAAAGGAGAAAGAATATACAGTGTCCGTGTATATGCAATATTTCAGAAAGGTTTAGCAATTACCCATCTAAGTTAAACTTGAAGGTTATGCAACCTACAAGTTATTCTATGTTCTCAAACAAAATTATTGAAGAAGTAGTTGATAATACTTACCCTTCCATCTCCATCACTATCAAAGCAACGAATCATATCAACCAACTCTTTGTCTGTCCATGAAAAATCATGAGTTATAGCTGCTTTCTCTAAATCCCTTATTGATACAGTTCCTTTTCCTGTTTCTGCATGTCAGAACTAGCTTTGTCAGTAACCAACACCCTCTTCATGAATTTAAAACAAGGAAAAAAAAAGGAAAAAAAGAGGAAAAAAGCTTCATTTCTTCAATTTATATATTAAATAAGAACTTGACCTCATAACTAGATGTTGGTAACATTATTGACTCCATAACTTCTCTCTTTTTTTATCAGTGGGAATCGAACTCAGTACCCTGGTTCTATAACTTTTCTTCGATTCATAGTTTTACTTTGGATTGGAGAAGGGAAAGCTTTATGACAGAAACTAGCACCAAACATCGAGATTTAATAACTTAATTTTATTGATGATAGAATAGGATTATACAATGGGTTCCTAAGGAATTCGAGAGTTTTGGGTCTTTCCCTCCAGGAATTCGAGAGTTTGGTCTCTCCCAACCAATTTCCAGTCCCAAATAAATGCCTTTCTGATTTTTCATTTCACTATTTATTCAATAACTGTCTAATAGTGACTGCTTCCTAATATAACAACTGTTGCATAATTACATAATAACTACTGCCTAACATAATAACAATATTAACAAGATTTCTAACATTGATTTGGTGTTATTTTCCATCACTCAACGTTTTAGATACTAGTTAGTGGAAATTTGAAAACCCTAAAATAACTAAAGGTGAACAAAAATTCCATACACATTGTTTTCAATTTAATTTTTAAAATAAGAAGCTGACATTGTGAAAACAATATATTTGGTCCAACTAAACCATTAAAAAAAATAGAGATTTTTAAGATCATGTAAAGCAATGACTAATCTAATACTTCAATGATCACCAATACACTTGTAAGTTGAAATAAGGCTGCATCAATATACGCTAACTAATGGATGTTCAAGGAGAGTAATACCAATTGATTATATAATAACAAAACAATTAACTATATCACTGTAAGGACTAAAAATGTGGCATTTCAAAAAATGCTAATAAATCATTATTTACCACTTTAAATAAATAGATCAACTAGATGGTTGGCTTCTAATTTCACTCACATCATGCCAACAAGTTTTGATTTTCTGTGGGCATGATATACAGTCATACTGAAACTATAAGGTATGTTTGGATTGATGATATAGGGTAAAATAGAATGGAATAGGCTAATTAGATTTTAAAAAATGGATGTTATCTCATTCTATTGCATTCAATCCTATAGGACCATTCTAAACTTAACCTGCAGAGTCTTTTGCTACTGTTCAAAACATAAGACCGAGGCTTGGTTAACCGACCAGTTCATCAATGGACATCAAGTATGATGGTCTTAATGATGATCTAGCATGTATTTTGCGTGTATCTCACCAATGGTTTTAAAAGAACCTTGTGAATTGACAAACACTTTCCCTCAACAAACAAAAAGTAGCATCAACAGAAATTATCAAATTACCATCAAGTTGGAAGAAGTGTACAATGAGTTCATCCTCGGTCATTTGCAGCCGACTAGCAAACTGTTGACAAAATCAGATTTTAAAAAATGACCTCGGAATGAAACTTAAAGAATTACAAAGAAGGAAATATCATTATGTGAATAGGAAACTGAATACAAACCGATTTTTTGTTCTTCTTTTTTCCCTTATCTTCTTGAATCTGAATGCTTCCCTTTTTCTCAGCCTTGCTGATGTTCTTGTTAGAACAAAATGAAGCTTCTGCAGAGTCTTGCAGGGAAAGAGCAATTGCCTATTCACAATATTATTCTAATCAGAAAAATGGCAAAAAATTTAGGATTTATATTGAACAACTATAACCAACAAGATCTAGAAATCAAGATTACCTGCATCAAAGCTTCATCTTCTTCATCAACATCCTCTAAATTACCACCATGCTTCTTTCCAGTTAATCTACTTTTCACCTTCAAACTTTTGGTCTTTGCCTGCAATTAGTATCAAGGAAAAGAATAGTAAAGGTCAACATAATTTTCAAACCATAACTGTTAGGATTATGCAGAATAGCTTTTCAAAAAGTCGACAACTCAAGCATCCTAGTATTCACTTCAAATCAAACAAAAATCAAATACAGAGGATTCTACCATGAAAATAACTCGGCTTTAAAATTATGTAAAAACAGATAAAATGCTTGCATCAAAGCACTCAATTAAAATAACTTCAAATGCAAACTTTGTAACTTTGTAGTACTTCCTTTTTAACATTCTTTTAATATATCTTACATTTTTTTAACTAACTTCACCTATATTTTTATTTTAAGTATCCTAAAGTTCAAGCTCGATGCCTATTTTTGTATCCACATACTTCACATCGGGACCTCTGTGAAAATACATTTCGTTATTTACAAGACTCAAAATCATGTCTACATACATGAAAACCATGGCACATTAGAGTAACCTGCTCAATTGAGCGTTTATCGATCAAATACTTATAAGATAAGATCTAAGGCATAAACAATTTGGGTAATCAAATAGGTTAAATGTAAAACTTTTATCACATAATGCCATAAGCTAATTTCATAGACTTTCCTAAACACTTAAAAAATGGTAAGTAATAAGATAAGCAATCATATCAGTAAATGCTGGAGTCATAACAAGATATGCATAAGCTTTTTCAAATGTCTGCCTACTTTATCAAATAATTTCACTCATACAGTTTATACAGACTATTTATTGAACCAACCATATCACTTATTGACATATCATAAGCTATTTCGTAAACTTTTCTCGCAATTACAAAGTCCTTGTGTCATACAGTAAGCCTACATAAATTGTAAAATAAATTTTCCAAACCCAAACCAAATTCCTAACTAGTTAATGACTTGTTTTTGGTAACTCGATATTCGGCCAAATGACTAACTAATGGGGGACCAATCTCACCGTCCACTGGCAGGGGACCCAATTGAAGCTCTGTATGCATTGGCCCAACACAAGACTTGTTGGCATCTAAGGGATTTGAACCTGATTGAACTTAATTGTACATACACACATTATTTACACAAAATTATTCATCTCAAAAAACAAATTTCATTAAAACTAAAACATTTAACTAAAAAACAACACTTTATGCAATATTTAGATTGAAAAATGTAAACTACATTGCAAAAAGAAAAAAAAAACCTTTCTTTTGCGTGACCCAGAAGCACTTTCAAAGTCAGAATCATGTTCACGTTGTTCACTAGAAGAATCAGACTCATCATTTTCTTGTTCTTCCTCATTTTGGGGTATATACTCTTCATCATCATCTTCAACCTTTTCTTTCCCTTTCTTCATCTTCAAATTCTTCTTAATCGGAGTCGAAGTTTTCAATGAAGAAACCATTTGGGGTAAACCCATAGCCTTTAACCTCGCTTTGTTTTCTGCAATTCTCTCCAGTCTTTGTTTCTCGTACTCCGACATCATGGTACTACTAACATTCCGTACGGTTTCTTCTTGTGATTCTGATTCCGATGATGATGATGATGATGTTCTTTCTTCCGATTGTGAATTGGATTCGGATGTTTTGCGTTTCGCCATTTCTGATGAAGTTTGTCTCTTCTTTCTCATTCTTCTCCTTTTTGTTGGGTTCTCAAATTTTTCTTTTTTTATGAAAAGGTTGTGAAACATTTTAGGTAATAATAATAATTTTTATTATTTTTCTTTTTACTACTTTGATTAGGATTTTAAAAAAAAAAAACAAAATGGTTAAATATTTATTTGGTCACTATAAATATACCAACTTTTCGTTTTAGTCCATCTAAAATTTTCCTTCAACTTTTAGTCCCTATAAAAATTTCAATCACTACTTTTGATCCCTATTTTGAAGTTACTTTTTGTCTTATTGGATTATTAGGTTTTTAGTAGAAATAGAAGAATTAAGGGTATTTTTGTAATTTGAGGAGTGATGGGTATCGGTTAGCATTTCCCTTTAATAATTTAGATGTGAAGATTATTTTATGAGATGATCAGTAACTTTGGAGAATTACTAGGATAGAGGTAATTGGTAAAATAAGAGAATTAAGTGAATTTGAGTGGATAATGTTATTTGGAAATTGCTCTTCTCCCAACAAAAAACGCTCATGTCCAACTGAATGGACGAAAGTATCCTCGCGTTACTTAACTCATATTAGGTACTTTTAGCATGAGTTAACTCACGCGTATTATAACCCTGCGAGACTTGACTCACCCTTCTTGAAATATCTAATCAAACTAAAAGAAATTTGAACTATTTCATCCAAACGCTCTTGGACGATGAAATTCTTTTACTAAAATGTAAACATTTTTTAGGTTATTATTGAATGTTTATGGCACTTGAGTCATTGGCAGCACAATTATTGGGTCAAATGAGGGTTGTTCCTCAATCAAGGCAATAACATTACATTAGTACTCTATTGTATTTGTTAATGAACGAGTTACAATGTAAGTTTCAATTCACTCTGCATGCGGTCAGCCTCAATAACAAAGAAAATCAAAGTATGTAGTCAAATTTGAGCATGAGCAACAATGACATGAATAAGCATTTTAAACCATCATAAAACATAAAAATCATTCGGCAAATACTTCAGAAATGCAAAATTCACAGGGCTTATACAATAACTTCAAATTGAAACTAACAAATAAATGCATATTGAGATTCAGTTAGCTTTCACATGTTGAAGAACAGCATTATATGCTTCATGTTCCTCCCCAAAATCCTGCAAATTGCAAATATTTTAATTTATGTTCAACATGAAATGAAAAAAATAACAACTAAGACACATTTGCATTTCATTATTGTCCCTCATCTCTTTAAATGGTTATGATTTGTATTATTGTAGAATTTATTTTAAATTGCTTCATAATACTTAATTATAAGTTTAAATATTAGATGTGCATTTGAAGACTCACAAGACAGTTGCGAAATAACTACTTATAGGTTTGAATGTGCCCAACTTTTAATATGTAAAGGAAGGTGAAAGGGTGGGGTTTAGTATGGGAAAGGAAAGTTCTTTCCCATCATAGGAAAGTTGAACCACAACCATAGATTAAATAGTTTTTTATTTGGATGGCTAAGATTTGTGACCTGGGAATGGTTGTAACTTGTTGCTAGGTATTGTGAACCAAAGCAGTCGACCCCACCCACAAATTTAAATAGCAATTTCTCATTAGTTTGATTTATTTATTTATGTTTGTAATTGATCATGGGCTTTTGGCTGTAGTTCTCCAATATTCTCAATTAAAGCATCATGTTCAGATCTGCATTTCAAGACAACAACAAGAGTTTCATGTTTTTCTTCTCCAAGTTTTAAGATTTATGCTTGCTTCTTCATATTTTTCTATTGTTGCTAGTTAAAAATAAAATAATTCTTCCATATCTCTTCTGCTTTGACCTTTTTGGTTGTGGGTTTAGAATTAAATTTTCTTTTATGATTCACACAATTAGAAACTATGAACAAAAGTTAAAGATGGAAAGTAAGTTGTGACAAATTGAACTAAAATAATTTTGGAAAAATTGAACTAAAATAATTATGGAAAAAAATTGCATTCAGATCTTTTTCAAGAGGAGTTTTCCAGATATAAACAATTGTTTGTGGTTGTGGTTTTCCAGACGAAATTTGTGGCAGATCTGATGGGTTTCAACTGATGTTATAACAATCTTTAACCAAATTCAAAAAGTTTCTCATATGATGGGTTGCACATTTGAAGCTTTCCTTGAAACTATAGTTGAAGAGTTTACTTCGGATCAAAAAGCTTCTTCCCTGGTTTTTGTTATGTGTTTTTTTAACCAAAACAATGAACATAATGATGATCAAGAATGTTTTCTTCAAATGTATTGGAAAGAAGATATACAAAAGTAAAGGTGAGGTGTAGTTTGTGTTGTTGTGAGAAAATAGGGAGGTACATTAGTAAGATATTGTTTAACATTAAAAAATGCAAATTTATGATTTTTTTTGTTTGGCCACAACCGGTGGCAACAGACACGTGTGCTGCAAAATCTCATTTTCCCATGGTGGAAAAGAACTAGGCATTTCCAGGCTAAATGCCACCAGGTGAAAGGGTGTGTCCTTTTTAATGTTTTATTGTGGGTTTATTTTGAGCTTAACCTTTTAAATGTCAACTTAGCCTTTCAATTTCACTATAACTAATAACGGCTGAAATTGATTATAAATATGCTATGTGAACAACTCCTTAGTACATAATGAGTGTGCGAAATTTCAATTTGACAGGGTATGTAAGAGTATTGTAGAAGAATAATTTTAAAAAATTATGTGCTCATTGTGTTTTCTTTTTCCTTCTCTAGAGTCAACAGAGAGGATACTGTGGTGCATAGTTGATCCTTTTAACTCTAGTACATCATGTTCATAAGAAAGTCTTTTGTTTTTTTTTGATACAACATAAGAAAGTTTTACTTGTGGCCAAAACATATTTCACATGCTTCTAAAATACAACATTTTTATTTTTATAAGAAAGTTATTTTATACTTAGCACTAAACTTGCTAAAAATAATGTATATCATTTGTATATATTGAAGATTAAATGGTGGAACTGCATATAATCAAATTAAATTTAATACAAATTATTCAGGCCAGAAATGATTAAGATGAAGATTTATTAATTTTTTTATTATAAAAATCATGATGTCATAAAGTATTTGAGTGATACTTCAGAAAAAAGAAGTCATTATATTTCTTTTTTAAATTCAATTATTTCAATATTTTTTCTATATAAAATAATTCTATTGGCTCAAGTTAGGATACATTTTTGATAATATCTAATTAGAAATTCATATTATTTTTCTTTCTAAAATCTACAAAATCTAATAAATAAAGGGAAAAAAATTAAGAAGAAAAGAATTATTGTTATAATTTATTGTTCAATTGTATTTTATTTTTTTTGTTAATAAAGGAGAATGATGGATCATCTTTGTCAAAAGTAATCTTTATATACTTTTTTTATTCTATATTCACTTCACAAAGGAAAAAGTTTAAAAGTATTTCAATAGTCATTTTTAAAATAAAAAATAATTCAATAAACAACAAATCAAATTTCTTATTTCCAATACATTAGAAAAACATTATAATCAAACTTGTGCAATACACGGGTTATATACCTAATATGGGATATGATGAACAATTTAGTTTGATGTAGGAAATGGTTTACGATGCTTTCAAGATGTATCATTCGAAGAGCCTCAATCTGCTAACAAATATCAAATTCAAAATGAGAGCGAACAAAGATTTTATGTTTAGGAGACAAATAAATTGTTGTTTGAACTTTCTCAAAGATGAAACGTGTGTGAGGTTTTAGGTGTCATGTAAAATTGAAATGTTCATAATCGATAATTGGATTTATTTTCAAAATGATGTTGGATGGCGTGTAAAAGGGAGTTTCTTTAAAAGAAAATACTATGATGCCAAGATATTAATTGGCGAACTTACTTGGGTTATCTGATGATGTTGTTTTGAACTTTCGAGTATGCTTCTCTCAAAGTCTTATGTACGATTTCTCAATGTCAATTATGATGAGATAGTTTGCCTTTTTTTGAAAAAGATGTTAATTAGAGTTCAAGCTAAGATTGAAATCTACAATGATCAACTCTTCCGTGAATGAGTTGATGTTGTATTAATTACACCAATTATAATTAGCGTCCAAGCTAAGATTGTAATCTACAACGATTAACTCTTGCGTGAATGGGTTGATGTTGTATTAATTACACCAATTAGTTCGATACAAATGAGAACACAATAGTTGAACACAAATTTTGTCAAGCGCCAAAGTATTCTGTAAGCAACACTAGAAAAAGTAAGTGTAAATCAATCTCATTGAATCACAATCTTCTACTTCCACTGCGACTATAGAAGAAGTTCAAACATGTTGATCAAGTACATTCCAACTTTTATATTTGAGAAAGTAGAACCTGCACACAAAAGGTTCTGTTTTCCAAACGCAACTACCAACTCATTATAGATTCGTAAACTCATTTTTTTAAAATTTATTACCAATATTCTTATCTTAGAATTATGGCTTATTTTTCCTCTATGATTATGTTGTATGTATACTAAAGATACAACCGAAAATTTTAATTGCATTGGTTTATGCAAAAGGATTACAATGAAAATTGTCTTTAGAAAAATAAGATATTTAAACAAATCAAAAATAGAAGTATCGTTTCAAATAAGACTTGATATAACTTAAATCAAAAGTTTTGAGATCGAATCCAATTCTAAAAACACGCAAAATAAAATCACTTGCGATCCTATTCAACTTGAACGATAATCTATAAAATTCCTTGTAGATAATATCTGTTTCAAAATTTAAATATAAATAAAATAAAACAAAACAAAAGTTAGAAAATCATCCACCAAACCGAACTAGAAGTAGTTGTGCACTTGTCACAAGATATTATGATTCAATACTTTCAGTTTCAGACATAAACATACATAGTCCTTTTGATTTTCCTTTGTGTCACAAAAACTCTGAATAAACAAGGTTGTCTAAAACTTTTTTTTCTCTTTAATTTTTTCTATTGAAAATTTTCAATTATCTCAATTCTTTGAAGGAACCAACTATTCATGCTACAATGGTAGCTATGTTACCATCTTCCACCATAACTCAACAACCCTTTTCTTCATGGATTCATGGCTCAATTCCCATTTCAAATCTCACCTCATCAATCTCTTTCAAATCAAGAAGATTAACCTTATTGAATTCACAGTTTCGTGCTGCTTTGGTTGAAGCGAAACCATCATCACAAAGTTCAGTTTCTTTATCAAATGATTCCCTCAAGGTTCTTGCTCTTCCAAAGGATCGTGCTGATGATATTCAAGCCGAGGCAAATGCTTTGGCTCGTGCTGTTAATGCTTCTGTATATAGTCCTCAACTTGTTGCTTCAAGATATGGTTCTAAACCCTTAAAGGTTTTGTGATATTTCTTCCAAAGTTTTAATCTTTTTGTGGGTTTGGTTTGTTTTTGTGAATTGATTTGACCCTTTTTTGTGAATATATTTTGTGGGTTTGCTTTGTTTTCGTGAATTGTTTTGAACTATGAAGCAGTGACATAGACACCAGATACGATGTTGACACACCGACCCTGTAATTGAATATAATCACATGTGTTGGACACTGGCACGGATAGGATGTGCGACACGTCTTTGATCACAAGTGTCTGCATCTGTGCTACAGAGGTTTTGACTGTTTTTGTGAATATCTTTTGTGGGTTTGCTTTGTTTTTGTTAATTGTTTTGAACTATGAAGCATTAACATAGACACTAGATACGATGTTGACACACCGACACTCTAATTGAATATAATCACATGTGTTGGACACTGGCACGATAGCACGTGCAACACGTCTTTGATCACAAGTGTCTGTGCTACAGAGGTTTTGACTGTTTTTGTGAATATCTTTTGCGGCTTTGCTTTATTTTTGTGAATTAATTTGACCCTTTTTTGTGATTTTCTTTTGTGGGTTTGATTTGTTTTTGTGAATTGTGTTGATCCTTTTTTGGTTTTGTTGTGTAGGTTGTGGGAAGGGCATTTCAGATTGTGTTTAATTTGGGTTCATTTGGGTTGAAGCTTTTGTGGGAGCAGAGAAATGGAGTTGCTGATCAGAATAAAAGGATTCGTGCTATTGAGCTTAGGAATATATTCACTAAGCTTGGACCAACTTTTGTCAAATTGGGTCAAGGGCTGTCTACTAGGCCTGATATTTGTCCATCTGAGTATCTTGAGGAGCTTTCTGAACTTCAAGTATTGAATTCTTACCTTTTGGTTTTCTTTCATTTGATTGTGTAGTGTTCTGTTTAGATTCTGATGTAATGTATAGCATGTTCTAGAGATTGATTAATGTTTGGTTCTACTTTTGGAGGAAGGAAAATTGATTTCAGATGCATAGAGAATTGATTATGACATGTTTGGATGTTCTGAAGTACAATTGGTTTTGCCCCTTGATTGACTCTAACTTGAACCTAGAATTTGGAGTTTTTTCCTCAAATTTACTGTTCAAAATACTTTTACTTGAATGTATCCAAACATAAATCACTTTGCATTCAACTCAGTTCCAGTCAGAATCAGTTTTTGTTATGATAGAACCAAACACACTTAGCTTTGAGTAGAAATTTTGTTCTTTCAGTTATTTGGTTTAGATATGCAGCTTAATATTAATGAACTCTTGACTATTCCATTTTTGGTGTTTGGTTTCATGTTGAACTTGAACAGAGTTTATACTTGATGCTATGCATTGAAAAATTATTCACATATATAGTGCGGTCAATTCTGATTCCTTTATAAGATTAAGATTACGGACCTGCTGACTATTTCGTGCATGTTTTGAACGGCGGAGAGTTTGACCAAATCACAGTGTCACTATGATTTTCTTGAAGCTCCAAATTGTAACTTTTGCAAAAATCATGGTGTCACACCGTGGTTCAGCCAAGCTCGTCGTGAATCCAAACATTCAGAAAATTGAAGCATGGTTTTAAATTGCGGTTATGGTTATGCTGTGAACCTTTATATTGCGGCAAAATGCAGTCGATATGGTCTGAATTGCGGTTGTGATGCAGTTGCGGAGACCTCATCTCTTGTATTGCGGTCACAGTTGTAGTAAAGATTAATTTATAAACATGGATTGAAGTGTTTCGTTTCTTGTTGGACATGAACAATGCTGATGCAATACATTGAAAATATATTCCCTGATGTAGTGTTCTCAATTATGGCCTTTGTTGTATGTTTGTTTTCATCATTTGTGTGCTTTAACTCTACCATTGAAAATTTATTCACTGATGTAATGTTCTTGATACTTAAGCTGCCTTGATCATTTGTGTGCTTTACCTTTACCAGGATGGTTTGCCAACATTTCCTGACAAGGACGCCTTTGAATGCATTGAGAGGGAATTAGGTTTATCTCTCGACTCTATTTTCTCCACAATATCTCCATCGCCGATAGCTGCTGCTAGTTTAGGTCAGGTTTATAAAGCTCGGTTGAAGGTCTCGGGCAAAGTTGTTGCGGTCAAGGTGCAACGCCCTGGCATTGAAGAAGCTATAGGATTGGACTTCTACCTTATTAGAGGTTTAGGGTTCCTAATAAATAAATATGTGGATCGAATCACAACCGATGTTGTTGCACTTATTGATGAGTTTGCATGTAGAGTCTTTCAAGAGCTTAACTATGTCCAGGTTAGTTCTTTTGGAAAACACCGAAATCTGTATTTTGGTAGCAGCTAAGTGTGGAACGGGTAGCAATTTTGGTGTCTTAGTTTTTCGTTGAGAGGAAATAAAGTTGTTGAAGTTGTGGGATTTTTGATAGAAAGAACAGAGAAAACAATAAAAGCTTTGAATATTAGGAAACAAATTATAAGTAACAAATATGAAAATTATTCCGAAGAGATCATCTAAGATATGCTAAGATTGAAAACTGTTCTTAGGATATACACCAAGATACTCTAGCATAATATCAAGATATTTTGATATATTATTTTATATTCTAACAAAAATGTAAAATAAATATTGAACCCTGTTCTGGTACAACACCCACACTCCTCAACCCAACGAGGCACCTTTATAATGGAAAAAACCGTGAACGACTTACACCTAAAGCGGACAATACCTCGGAATGCGGTGTGGCATACTTGAGGGTGGAGCGATACAAACCCTTTGCAGCTTTGCTCAAGTTTAGACAAAAGCCAAGCATATAATGAGTGTATTTTTATTCATGAGTAATTCAAATCTTTTGTATCGTGATGTGTGCCTTGTATGTTAATGAATAAAACTACATATTTTTAAATTATATTAGATTTTTCTTTTGGGGATTGAATGTTAATTTTGACAGGTTCCTGCAGGAGGGACAAAATGCTAGGAGATTCAAAAAATTGTATG
>Ga0099826_10001098_pt1 | contig 15420 bp, 6 predicted proteins | sample Mtrugardesep15_FD_76830 | JGI IMG/M metagenome (GOLD analysis project Ga0099826, IMG submission 76830) | Root nodule microbial communities of legume samples collected from California, USA - M. trunc garden sep15 | ecosystem: Host-associated > Plants > Roots > Nodule | place: USA: California... | reverse complement strand
GTTGTCTTGACTAAGAACTGACAGATCGGTTATAGAAATAAATTGTTCTTCCAACGAAACAATTTTCATAACACGGTCCGCAAAAGGTACCGTGAACTGAACCCCGACGCCCAAACACTCTCTAAATTGATCATTCCGTTTCTTGAACCAACCGAGGCCTAATTTGAAGATGTTGTAATGCAAACTCATGGGCCTTCACTTTACTGGTTTCAAAATTCTTCACAAGTTCAGGAGCTTTCACTTTACTGGTTTCAAAATTGTTCACAATCCTCTTTTCATAGTTCTTTGATCCAAACTTAATTCTAGAAGCAATTGATTTCCCGAACTTAAAAAATGTCATATCTTTAAAAAATTGAAAAAAATTAGTGTGATTTAAAAAGGGGAAAACAGACAAAATTAGGGTTTGCCAATTAATAGAGTGAATGAAAATTAGGGTAGAGGAAAAAGAATGAAAAATACCTATCAGAAAGTGAATTAGGGATGAGGAATGAGACTCGATTAGAAAGAAGTGAATTAAGAATGAATGCAGAGAGATCTTGGTAGCTCTCCACTAACTTCAGTTTTTATACAATTGACCAAATTGCCATTTTAAAACCAAAACAAAAAATAAATGTCAAACACCTTTTTGTTGAAAAACCCGTTATGTAGGAAGGGAATCGAACCTGAAACATATTTACTTTTTATTTATTATATTAATTTCAATTGCAAAAATTCACTATAACTTACTTTTTTTTATATAAAAGAGAAAAACCTATAATTTAATGTTCAATTATCTTTTTCCATAATTTTAGCTAAAAGTACGCTGTCTATCATTAGAAAGAAAAAAAAATCAGTAACAATTGTAAACAGCAAATGTTGCATCATCCTCAGGCTTAGGGGGCAAAAGGGCTGGATATTGATGCGTCCCTATATCCAAACCACACAAACAATGAGGTGACAAATTCATCAAATAGCAGCAGATCAAATCAATTGCAACACACCATTTGCAAAAAAAGAAATCTAAAAGTAATAGACCACAATATATAGATAGAAGGAGCTCAACCAAAGAAACACTTCCTATACTCCTGGGAAGCAGGTAAATCTAGTATCATATAATAAAACAAAATCTGGTATGAACACACTGAAAGATTGTTTGACTGAGACAATTAGATTACCTGATTAAAAAGCTTTGTATATGGAATAATTTGAACTCCATCTTTGATCATCTATACCTCCAACTACCTGAATACAAACAAAAAAGCATTATGGACTTGCTTTGTGAAAGAACATTTATTTAATTGCAAACATGAGCCGTGAATCCACACATACCACAATAAGGAAGATTGAGAATTATATATGATACACTAGTTAAAAAAGGATAGAAGCATGAGTGCATTTTATTTGTATTTCACCAGAGGATAACCAATTAGTCGATGCTGATCACTATATAGATTGAAAAACTCTTATTTTATTCCAAACATAAAATGTTACTTCCTCCCTCTCATAATATATGACCTATTTATAACAAAAAATTGTCCCAAAATTCTTCCCTTCCCAAATTTTTAAGCAAAATTTACCCCTAATAAGATCGAAGCTTGGAGACTGGTACAAACAATACCTCTTTCAACCATCCATTCTTCTCTCTCGAAAAACGCAACACTTGGTGATAGAACCATGGTGTTCTATCGTCAAAGCCTCTTTCTTCGATCCAGATCTCGCCAAAACACTTAGTGATAGAGCTATGGTGTTCTAAAACCAAAGCCTCCTCCCTCGAAACAGAACTACAAAATTCAGAACAAAAGTTATAACTTTTTACATGTAAAAATTGAATCAGATGAAAAAGATAAAAAATATACTTGTTTCAGTTTTGTTTTGAATCCTTATAAAATAAAATATTAAATAGGTTTTTGATTTATATAAATATGTTAATTTTTCATAAATAGGTTTTTGATAAGAAAAATGCTAAATGACACGACAAATATTTTCGTGCTACACACACGAATGTGGTATCTTCACTTGGTGGACCCTATCGAACATGTTTCTCTCTATTTCTATGTTGTATTTTCATCTTCATATCCTTCTTTTATATTTTCAATCGATATTGAGACCTCCTTTTATAACTGTTCAAGTAACTAACTTAGCTAGCCATGCACTTCCTAGCTAGCCATGCACTCCCTGCAATGGTACTTCCGCCCTCTCACCTTTGTTGTGCTTCATCGCTCTGATCTTTTTCTTGCTTAGATGAAACAGTTCCATTCTTTATATGACCATAAATGACAGCAACAACGAAAAAAACAGTGGGATGCAAAGAGAATTGCTATCACAAAGATGACAACAAAAATAGAGGTGATGTGCATGCGGTTGACGGTGGTACTAGAATCATATGCTGCCACGATTGTGAGGATCAATTTTGGAGCATTTTTTATTTGCCTTTATCTTTAATATTAAAATAATAATTAAAACAAGCCTATAAATAGTGTGTTCGTAAATCAAGAATGCCTTCGTGTGTTTTGCACGACAAAAGCTTCGTGTCACATAGCACTCCTCTTTTGATAATGTATGAGATGAATGAATGGCCTTGAAGACACACTACACGCGTGTGATTTTTGTGGGTATGTAATTCGTGAGGCATTCGTTGGTGTTTTTATTGGGATACATGACATTATTCAAAATGTATGATTTTTTATAGAGGCTAAAAATATATCTAGACTTATTTGTGAGAATTAAATACTTAACCAACCCTTGATTTTCTTAATTATGGTGTTATGGGTTACGTATAAAATGACGGTTCACGGTGGACTCAAGTGTTTGATATACAAATATGATAAAAATATGATATGATAAGAGGTTAGAGAAGAATATGATATGATAGTGGTAAGATACATATTTATTTTATCATGTGTATGATGCTCAACTGATAAGAAAGATGATAATCATTCAAACAACATTTAAATAAATCATAAAACACACCGTTAGAAAAACACAAATATTTTATAAAAATAAAATAACAAAACAAAAAATATGGGTATTAGAAGAATACAAAATAGAGGATCATATTTACACAAGCAATTTTATAGGCGGAACACAAAATAGAAGAATACAAAATAGAGGATCATATGAAGTTAGAGAAAATCAGACTTACCCATAAAAATTGACACCCGAAAAATTTGAACGTGAAAACCAAAGATAATTATGATTAAAATTATTTTATTCGAATTCATTTGAGACAACTTGTACGCATACTTATGGCTAGATTTACCATCCTATGCAGTAAATGAAAATACCATATACTTTCTCTATTTTAAAACAAGTGTCCTTTTAGCCCAAAAAAATGTTTAGAAATGAGTTTCACTTGCACTTTTCAATGTAGAATTATTATTTTACTTCCAATTTTACCTTCTAATTAATTGAGTGTACACTACTTCCAAATCATTACACCAATAATAAATAAGATTAGTTTGGTAAAATTGTCATATATTTTGACATCATTATTACATTTCTTAATTTATGTATAAAAATATTAAACGACACTCATTTTAAAACGGATGGGACACGTTCTTTCAAAAGTTTGTACAAGTCAAATACAATAAACAGTATGAAACTATGCATGCACCTAACTTGTTTGAGAGAAATATGGATGAAGACATACCTTTAATGAATGATATAATCAATTAATCACTTCAAAAAATAATATTGCGGGGGCTAAGAATAAGCAATAACCAGACACAGGGCGACTCTCCTTTGGCGGTTCACTCGAGAACTAAAATTACATTCATTAGTGTGTATGTGATCCATCTAGTGTCTGCCAAAAGAGAGAAGCCCCGCAACTAGTTTGCTTAGCACCGAATGAATCACAACATCTCACACTCACTCTCACTCTAATATTTTGTTTTGTTCAATGTTTTTATTGATACTAATTAAGTGAAGAGTATAACTTATCTATAATGAGAGCTAAAGAAGCAGCCTATGCTCCGGCAGCTTCCAGGGTTATGCTTATATATCTGTGCCTGTTTTCTAGGCATTCTTTGCAATAGAATCATTTTTCTGAAAAAGGGACATCCAATTCTTGCTCCAATTTATAATATGGTAGAGATTCTTCACTTGCCTCCATTTTTATTTTGAACTGCATTTTTTACGTGTATTTAAGAACAATATGTGGAAAAGGGTTCCAATGAGGGTGGCCTTTGGTGGAAGGGGTATTGTCAAAGATAGAGATGCCTCCCCCCTTTGTCTAGACTATAATAAAAAGATGGCAACATATTTTGATCATTTCATCCTCATGGTATATCCCATGTATATTCTCGATTATTTTTTATTTCCCCCAATGTAGTTTTTTTCTTCCATAGATTTCATTCACGGGAAGTAATTCTATTTGAGACGCGTTGAGCATTACTTGTGAATACTTGCCCAGATCTAAATTCGAACATTAATTTACCATGATGTAAGTGTCTATAAATGTTTGCATCTCTCTGGATTTGAAAAATTGTTGGTAATGTACATAACAACCTAGTCAATCTTGTAAAGTTGGAAGTGGAGTAAAAATCAAAATTTAGGTACAAATTGCAAATTTATTCATGTGGCTAATTTTAATTTGTTGTTGGATAAATTACCCATAATTCTTCAAATAGAATCTAGGACTTATCTTTTTTAAAGAACCCACTTTAGGTTTCGACGCTATTATCAAGCGGTTCCTATAATTTCATGACATATTATATTTAGAGGGACGGCGCAATTTAGTCCCTCACAATTTTCTTGCACGCCAATTCAAACCTTGACAAAAAATAAGCTAAAATTAGTCACCGACTAATTTGTCCCCGATATGAAAATGTCAATGACTATTTTGACCTTATTTTATGTCAGGACTAAATTGGTTCATAAGATATTATGAGGGATTGATTTGGGGCTTCACTCTTATATATGTAACCCAATATGACACTCCCTTTTAGGTAAAATAAAAAATATTTGTTTTATTTCAAAAATTTGCTTCAATGAAAAACGCATTTTTTTTTTAAAGACCAAAATAGAATTATATTAAAAGAAAGATTTTTCTATCATATGCAAATTTGCTTATGTTAAGAAATTTAAAATAATAATTTTGTTTTAGAACTTGTTCCTCTTATATTAACCATGTAGCTTTTTAATAAATTGTCGTTGTTTTTAATTAAAAGTTACTAAAAAAGATTTATCATGTGCAATGTTGTACATGTTCATTGCACATGTTAGATAAACCCTTAAAAAAAATCAAAATGCAAGAAATATTAAGATTGAACATATACAATCGTCAAGAAACAAAAGACATCAAAACATAACGATGTTACCAACCCAACATAAAACAATAATCAAAGTTCAAGAGTAAGAAGTGGGTACCTTCGATTAAAAATTATAATTAAATATGTTACCGTGGAACAAAAATTAAAATTTAAGTTAACGCTATGCAACCCAATATAAGTTCTTAAAAAGTTGCACTGTTGAAGTAAATAGTGAGTGAGTTGCTTTAAGATGAAGTGATTTAATAGAACCCATAAAAAAAACTTTGAAATAAATTCATTGTTGTTGCAAACACTTTATGTGACTGAGTATTCTATTGGTTGAAATTATAAGAGAAACACTTAACTTTGTTTTTAATTCAAGACAAAATCAAAAGCCTCACCAAATGAACAAAAGAACCTTCAAAACTATCTTAATTATCAAAGACAACTTGATTAGGCCGCTTTAAAATAATTCACAAATCATACATAACGAATGAAGACACCTCTTCACATTTTTACCATGGGAAAACAAACCTATAAGTTGAGTAAGATATATTTTCAACAAAGCACCATAACCATGACAAAACATCCGACCAAACATACATACATTATTTACTAAGGTATAAAAAAAAATTGTTTGCTTTAATGAATTTCGTGGGGCTGTGTGTTTTAAATTTAGTGGGAAGAGTTTCCAAAGATCATAGAAACAAAAACTAGGGACGAACTTAACGTTATGCCACTATCCTACAAGAGTATGTACTTGCTTGCTACATGCAAAAGATGAATTTCAATTGGCATCTCTCAAATTCATATACTCTATCCAACCAAAGCACTATAGATATGTTGAAGAAAACCATTAGAACCAAATTTAAACATTTTATCTTAAATTGTTTCAAAATTTATCTGTCTGTTTTCCCGAGACAAGGAACGAGACAAAAAGTAAAGTTCATAAAATACAAAACAAAGGAAGCAAATGTACTTGCAACATATATCATAAGATCAAGGATCAAGGATGATCTCGTCAACCAAACTAGTTAAGACATCATTTTCTAGTTCTAGAACAAGTTGTTCCGTTTCTTGATCAAAGTTTTTCCACTCTCCACATTTTTCCATGTCACTAATGTAAACATGCCTTCCTTCTTTCACTTCCCAACCCAAATACCGTTCTTGGGGTTGCCCTTGTATCCAATCCTCAACTACCTTGCAAAAGTTAAGCTTCTTTGAACAATTAACATTAACATTATCTTCCTCAATGCTTTGTTCGATGTAATCGAACAATAGGTTTTCTGCTCTAATCACCAAATCATCGGATGGAATTGACCTTTTCACGAAATTGAAAAGATCATGTGGATCTTCCTCATTGTTGTTTCCAATAATTGGTGCAAATTCTGAACATTGTTTTGTAGAATGGTTGTGTGCTTCGTCTTCTAGTTCTAAACATTTGATCAATGGTTCCATTGAAGATATGTTCTTGAAATGTCGTGTCTTCTGCAAATGCTTGTGTTCTGCTCCTGTAATTATAAATGCGATCATTTGTTAGATAAAAAGAATTATGTATTTATATATGGTACAAGTATTAAAAAATTTGTGATATTTTATTATTGAGAGGGATATTAGAATGGACCTTCAAAGAAAGATTTGATCATGTAATTAGATTTCATCTCTTCTTCATCTTCAAATGGGCAATCTAGTATTGATACAGGACTGAATTGCTCCTTTTCGTTTGACCAATCCTATTTCATGAGAAAATGTAGTTGATATAAGTTTTACACATAAAATGTAGTTTTTAACTGAAGTGATATACATGGTAAAAAAAAGTGCTAAAAAGTGGAATAATTAATAGCATTTGGTCAAACCAATTTGACTATAGATTTGTGTCACATTCAAATTCTAGAAAGGGTAAACTCGTCCTAATTGGTTAAGCAATATTTTTCAAAACAGCCCTATAGTTGTTATGCAGTGATGCAGTGTCAGGATGTGCAGTGAGTTTCAGCGTCGTGGATGGCGCTTTGGTGCACAACACTGCCATGGGATGACTCGCCCTAATTAATTGCATGGTGCTCAGATGTACTGCATTTACCCTGTCCCCTATGAACTACAAACCCCACACGTGCAAATACAATTATTGAGCAGACAATCAGCTAGTACTATATTTTCCTCCCATCAATGAATTTGAATTTGAGACTATGCAGTATGATGTGATTAAAGAACGAAATATATTGAAAATTGTGTAAAAAATATCTGTATTTTCAATGATTCTTTGTGGTGTATGTATAATAAAGCAATAACATTCTATCAAAAAAATAAATTAAACAATAACAGACATTTTAACTAAAAATTGGAAAGAAAGTGTGAAAAAAAATAAAAATATAGATCTCAATGTTTACTTGTTCAATGATTCACCTTTTCAAGAAACTTTGAAATTTTCCTTAACTTCTCTATAAAAAAATCATAAACTAGACTCACCTCATTCCACATTATTAATTTATAACTAGGTTACTTCATAGAAATTATGGAGAAAATGAAAATGAAAGAAAGATAAGTTAGATAATAATAAACTGTCTAAGTTATATATATTTTTTTGAAAGCAAAGTAAAATATATAGCTAAATTGTCTTTATTAACTATATATATTAATGTATTCAACATTTTTCATGAAGATTATTAAACATTAATTTTTTTGACCAAGTATTCAACATTATTATTTTTTTTTGGAGTAAAGTATTCAACATTATTATAAATGTAAAGTTGACTATAATTATTTAGCGATATATAATCCAGATATAAATTAAAGAGAGTATGATTAAAAATAAATTAAAAAAACACTACAATAAAAAAATGACACTAATTTTGAGATTTTTTTTCTTGGAAAATATAAGATTGGTTTTATAAGAAAGAGGTATTAAACTTGCATATAATTTAACTATAAAAAAAATAACATTTTCTCAAAATAATTTTTTTAGTCAAATACAAAAATATTGAAAGAAAATAGAATAGAGGGACCTAATATGGAAATTACTTACCCCATTTGTCATCTTGTGGTGGTGGGGAGCGCCGTCTTTGACGGCATCAATTAGGTCATTTTCATTTGAGCCGTCGGAAGAAGTAGCGTTGGATGAAAACGTGAACTCACTTTCTCCCCAGCTGTTACTGCAACAATCTGAAGAGACTGTAGTGATGCTTTTGGCAGTGAATATAATATCCTCATTAAACGACGTCGGTTTATAATCTCGTTCCTGCATTAGTAGTTCACGGAAAGATCTCTTACACCTCAGTACACCTTCACTTCCCTCTTCCTTCACAGCTTTTCTCCTGAATCTCCGGCTTAACAGCTTCCTTGAGAAGCTTCTGGAAAGAACACCAGTGGAAGCTTTCTTTGTTTTAGCACTATTTTGAGAGGATAATGACTTTATGGCAGTTATTACTGCTTCCGAAGCTCTCTGAAGAGCCGTTACGCGTCGTCGAGGGAGTGAAGTACGGTTGCTCTTCTTGTGTTGGAATCCAACGGTGGTGCAGCATTGTCGTCGTGGGAATGATTTGAAACCGCTTGATGAACATGAGCTTAGGTCGTCTCTGAGGAAGTCTTTGAGTAAAAGGGTAGGTTTTGAGGTATATTTGTTTGGTTTTATTATTAGAGAATTATCACGACGTGAAGGTTTGCAAATATTTGAAGCCATGTAATATAGAACAAAACAAAGTAGCTTTGCTATATGTATATTTCAAAGAGAATACAAACTCATACGAAAATTAGAGAACTATGGAGAAAAGAGTGTACGGTGTAGAACTTTAGAAGTAAGCGACATTTATATATTGTTGGAGATGAGAAAAGGAGAAGAGTAGGGAAAGAGAGAAGAAGGTTCGGAAGTGAATTAAGATCTGAAATCTCGAAAGGATGTGTGAGATACAGTATTGAGTGGGAAGAAGACAAATTTAGAGATGGATGTGAGAGAACTTGTATCAAAATTAATATAACTCTAAGGGGTTGGTTGCAGAAAGAAGTAGCTTGGAAGGTTCTTAATTCATAAGTATTTCATACTATAGTATAGTGTGTGCGCTAAAATTTGAATCTCAAGTGAGGTGGGGAAGATTAATTTATTTAAGGGTCATGTTAACTGGTGCCCCGCCTTCGGGACACTAGTTAAGAAACTCATAAAATAAAAGTTTTAAATTGAGAAAGACACTTTATTGATTTTTAAAGGATTAACAACACAATTTCTAATGCAATATATATTATATTTGGTTCTTACCTAGTGTCCCAAGTCACTGGTTAACATTACTATTTATTTAAATATTTGGCTCAATATTTGAACCTTGTCTGAGTATCTAATTGTATGAGTAAACAAGTAGATGTGATATTTGTTTTGGACTTACACTAAGACCTGATTTTGACCCTTTCGGAATTTCTCACTTCTGATGGTTACTCACGTGTGCACATGTCTGAGATCTCCCTTGGTTGACTTCTTAGAGACAGGAATCTCCTTGTTGTTTTTTGTCCTATTTAGATCCTTAATTAAGGTTACTACGTTCCAGTTTAAAATCAATATTTCATACATTTTAAAGTTGGCAACTGCTAATAACTGTTTGATACCTTTTCTTGTACTTTTAACTTTATAAAAAATGATAAAATTACTATATGGAAACTGCTAACACCTTTCCTTGTACTTCCAAGTTCCAAGTTCACACGTTTATTTGATTTTTTTTTAATGCTAGGTTGATTGGGTCACCACTACCTGATAATCATTGCCTTACTAAAATTTTAAGATAATCGGATAAATTTTTATAACGATTAGTAAAAAATAAAAACTTAATTCTTAGTTTTTAACTTTATAAAATACATCTTAGGTCTTTGACTTTAGTAGATGTCTCAAGGTATTCACATGACTTAGTTTTTTAAGTCTTGTTCTTGAGTAGAAGGTCATGTAGAGAATGGACTTTGTTGACAATGTGTTGTGACCAAAATTTGGGTGTTTAAGTGACGAATGAATACCTTAACTTATTGTCTTCCTTTCTTCTCATTTTATGTCCGCTCGATTGCAACTGCTTATGTCCTCCCTTTTGTAGTTGCCCTATATTCCGTCTTTGAAATCTAAATTAATGGGTTTGACAAACAGTTCTGATCGCGATCTCTTATGATATTGACATGTGTCGAATGAGGAGAGAGCACAACCTTGGGCCCAGGCCACCTATTCGGTAATGGTCCTATTGAAGTTTATTGAGCTTCATGTTCATACTATAGTTTATGACCGTCTAAGTTTGATATGAAATTAAATTGTGAAAGTCGATAGTAAAATATCTTATTTTTGTCATACAAGATCGATTTATCTCTCAAATGGACGATCGTACAAGTCAAACATGAATTTTTTTTCATTTTGGAGGAGAGTACTGTTACCAAATTCATATTCTATAAAAACCATGTTGGTCTTTTTTAATAAATAACAACATTACTATTATTTGTAACATTTTCTTTTTCTTCGTTTTGTCTCTCATCATATATGGTATATCAAACTAATGCTGCATGAAAAGCACTAAATTTATCTTTCTTATCTATAATATATCTCTACTATTACCCATTTGATGTTGTGATGTGATTTAAAATGTCTAATCTTAATCAGGTGACTCAATGTTGCTAAAATCACAATTTGATGGTTAAATAGCAACTGCATAAAAGAAAATAATCTGAATCATATCATGCCCATTTTTTGTTACATTCAGCATATAACTTATTATTGTTGGGTAAATGGGTCACGCGCATGCACTCTGCTTGAATTAATCAAGCCATGTTCCCTGTTTAGCAAAAACAGAGGATAGTCTGAACAACTTAATAACATGATCATTGTTGAAAATTACTGTTTTTCACAACAGTATGTGATAAGAATTACAAACTACATGTACCAAAATATAAAAGAATTTCAAACTACAAACAACAGAATGGGAGAAGAGCTAAAGTCTATTTATGTATTCAGTAATCCAAAATTTGTAGAGAAGTCAAAACCTATGTTTAGTATCACGGTCACGGTGGGTCACACCATGACTCTGGCATACCCACCTTGATACCAAAAATACATGTAAACAAATGTCTTATAGATTAGATGGTAAAGTTCCACAAGGACACCTCAGCATCAACATGATCAATATCAACATTATTCCAGTGATCCCTACCATATCTTATAAATGGAGTCATAGGAGATCTTAAAGGCTCATCAGCCATACTCTTAAACCAGTCATGCAACATTTCCTCCTCTGGAACTTCCACACACGGTCCCTGCAAAGGTTTATTATCAACTCCCATAACACCAACAACATTATTAACATCACAATTACTAATCATAATTTGTTCCTTACTGTCCTCAACTGCAAATGCCAAAGCAGCCTCCGCTGCCATTTTCCTAATCTCATCCGCATTGTTTGTCGCGGGCAACGCCAAACGCCACGCCGAGTCAGCAAAATTAAGACAAGCTGATTTACCACGAAATGCCAGTGCAGCAACGTCGTGTGCACGTGCTGCCATCTCAGGTGTTGGATATGTTCCTAGCCAAATCCTCGTGGACTTGTCGTTAGGAACACGCACTTCACAAACCCACTTCTTGTTGTTCCTCCTTCGTACTCCTCTGTATACTGGATGTCTTGTCTCCTTGAATTTTCGTCGACCTGCACGTTTCTTTGGTTGTTCTGATGCTAACAAGATTTCTTCGTAGCAACTTGTTTCTGATGAAGAGCTTGTGTAAGAGTTGTTCTCTGATTTTTGTACGTAACTAGACTCATCAAGTGATGATTTCATTTGTGGGGTGTATGTTTGTAGTAGTGAATTTGACTTAAGAGTTAGGGAACTATATATAGTACTTATCTGTTACTAGGAATTATTTTAAGAGTTTGGGGGAAATTAATGCACGTGACTACGATGTGTACACGAACACGGGAACAGTTGGCTTTTGTATTTCCATTCTTGTGGGCCAGTGTCCAATTTCTAACTTGCTAGCATTTCTTGGGAGTACTCTCATCAAAGAGAAAAAAAACATTTCTTGGGAGGATTCAGTGAACCAGAGTCTGAAAACGTGTTTGTATACTTAAGTGTGTTTGCAATTTGTATTGGCACTGACTATGATAAAGACTATTAGTTTTTTCAAAAGAATGACTAGAACTAAAACTAAGGTATAATTGAAAGAAAAAAAATAATTAGAAGGAAAAAATTTATATTAAAAAACTGCTTTTGAATTTGCAAGATATTAAATTCTTAATTTTGATGATAAGTATTTATACTTTAGTTTCTTAGCATGTCTTTGTGGTACATGCTAGTCAACATACCTTATAAGTTAATATCCATTAAAAAAAATATAGTGAGCAAGTCAACATGCCTTATAACATATTTCAAAATAAATTTGATACTAGTGGTTAGTAAAACATGAGCCAGCCCTAATTTTTAGAGAGAAACTATACATTCTCTCTAACTCCTCTCTTCTTCATCCAATAAAGAGATGTGATTTTGAGTTATCTTTGACCCGAAATCACCATTTTTTGTTCGTTTATCTTAAATTGATAGAACAACTTTAATTAGTTTTTATTTTTTGTTTGTTATCCCCGACTCGATCATCTCTTTTCTTTCAACGAATTTTTTTCATATATAATATTTTTCTATTTCCCCTTTCTACAAGGCCATTATTTTTTGGAGTATAGGAAGTGGTGATTGATCTTAGAGTCTCATTTATTATACAACATGACATTTCGAATCAACATGAATTCTGCTGAAATTCAGTGTTTTAATGTTGTAGTATCAAATGAGAAGGATTGCATATGACATTCCAAGTTTGGTCATTTAACTAGTGAAATGAGGTGGAGTCTTTCACTAGTGAAACTAGAAGAAAACGACTAAAAGAAAACAACCAATGATGATGGCTCCTAGATATATGGAGAAAGGAAGAATATTGTTGCACCAAAGTGGTACAACTATATAGACCTCATGTGTTATGTTCTAACCTAGGCTGAAGAAGTGCAAGACTCGGAACGGAGGACTTTCGAGGAAGCAACTAAGAGAAAGGAAAGTAAGACCTTGAAACTTATGGGACTATCTTAAAAAAAACTAAAGGGTAGTTGTATTCGAGAAAATTTACAATATTGTGGAAGGCATTCCAAGGGTTAAAAAGGTAATGATATATCTTATGGCAATATTAAGGATAGTTGGATTCAAGTTGATCTTCAAGCACAAAGAGTTATCAAGTTAAATACTTAGTAAACAGTCCAGAAAGACAGTGTAAGTATACTCAATTTCAACCTTGAGAGACAGTTGTAAGAATACCCAACCTCAACTTGGAGAGGCGGTGGTAAGAACATTCAATCTCATCCTGAAAAGGAGGTAGTAAGAACACTCAACCTCATCTTGGAGAGATGTTGCTATAAATACTCAACAACACTTTGAAAAGATAGTGGTAACAATACTCATCATTAGTTTGAAAGCAGAGTGCTATGGATTTTCGGTAGCATTGGTGAGAACAACAAAGTGTTTGGTGGATAAATTTGCTTCATCATTGTTTTGAAGTCAAGGTCAAGAATTGTGATGAAAATATTGATGTTAAAATATGGGTAGTTTAGTATATATTCAATTATTTACAAATAGAGTTATTACCTTGTTGTTTGACATCATCAAAAGAAATTAGACTTTTAGGGAAACTTAAGCGTTAAGGATTGAAAGTTTTTGGCTGAGAAATTAGGGTTGGAAATCACATTAAACATCTTGAATAGAGAGATTTCTTGAGTGAAATGATTCAAATTTTCTCTCTTGTCTTCTTGAGCATCTTCTCGTGGGTTGAGATAAGAAACACAAAAGGATAGAAATTAAGGTGGATTGTTGAAAGTGATTTATTGTAGCTTCTTTGTATTTGCAAAAATTAATTGATAGCATATTGAAGAATTGCTCTCTTTTTTTTTTGAAGAAGAAAGAATTGCTCTCTTTTCTAGACTTAGGTCTCAATTTAGATCGAATTGGATATTTGTTTGTTCTTCTACTATTTTTATTTTGTTATTTGCTTTGATTGGGATTTACTATACACTTAGTTTGCTAGATTATCTAGTTGGTTTCGAATTCCCAACATCAAATGTTTAGAAGTTAGAACATAAACACCCTATGAGAGAGATAAATAAGTTTTAACGTGAGATGAAAATGTTCACCCCACTACTTAATTTATTTATGTTTTTAGTACAACACTACTCAATTTTATTATTTATGTCACACGTTTATACCACCATCAATGTAACAGTTTGTAACTAACTTTTAACAACTAAAACAAAATGAAAATACACCTTCGATGGGTTTGAAAGATAGGTGTCGACCATTCATGATGATTTGGTTATTGTCAAGATTGCAGCATTTATTTTCAGCTTATCGCTAATTAAATCGATTCCCTTACAGGTACAAGCTTAGGCAAAAATCGTAAGTGGCCCTACCTTGTTTTATTATCTCGTATAAACACATACACTTACGACATGAACCCAAGAGCACGTACATTCTCACTTTTTTTTGTGTGCATGCACAGTATCTTTATAAGTAAATTAATGAGAAAAATGATATTTATATAATGGTATTTGGCACAATATTTTCATTTCTCTTTTTTCAAAAAAAATAAAAATAAAAATATAATGAAAGTATAAGAGAGAATTGTAATAAAAATAATTTTATAAAAATTATTATAACGGTTGTTTTGGTTGTAAGTCTCTTGCCATATATATTTTCCCAACTAGTGTATATGAAAGTCCTTCATATGGCTCCCAATTCCCATGTGTTCAAAAGAAAGAGGAAAATTCACGATTGCAACCGAAACCATCAAATAGTTGAAAGGTTTAATCAACATCAATCACTAATTGTTGACTAAATTTCTTACTTTATCTTTTCTCCAATTATATACGGGACCATATGAGGTCTTTTTTTAATTTAGCATAGCTAATAGCTATAATGAAATTCCTTAGTACATTTTCAGATGAATAATACTATGGTTTCACATCTTTTTGAACTTTTCTTTACACCACTATGCCAATAAGAATGTATACAACTTAATTGATGATGAGATTATTTTCTGCTTTTTTTATTGTTTGCATATTGATGATGAAATTCTAACCAACATTACATCTAATCAAATCAAAAAATTGGACTCACAACTCTTAAACAATACTGTTGGAAGAGGTCTTTTTTTTTTTTTTTTTTGGTC
>Ga0099826_10001097_pt1 | contig 15428 bp, 8 predicted proteins | sample Mtrugardesep15_FD_76830 | JGI IMG/M metagenome (GOLD analysis project Ga0099826, IMG submission 76830) | Root nodule microbial communities of legume samples collected from California, USA - M. trunc garden sep15 | ecosystem: Host-associated > Plants > Roots > Nodule | place: USA: California... | reverse complement strand
TCTAACGGTGGGGTCGACTAAACATGCTTCGGGTCCAGAGTTAGACACGTTTCAATCACCGGGGAGTTGTCCTTCCTAATTGACTAGGCTTCTAAAGAGATAGTTTGTCTGGTAGACACATCTACGAGTTTTCGATCTGAGAAATTCGAGTTTCTGCTTCCTTATAACGTTGTGAGGGTCACATCTAACGGTGGGGTCGACTAAACATGTTTCGGTTCCAGAGTTAGACATGTTTCAGTCACCGGGGAGTTATCCTTCGTAATTGACTAGGCTTTTGAAGGGATAGTTTGTCCGGTAGACACGTCTCCGAGATTTCGATCCGAGAAATTACAGTTTCTGCTTCATTCTAACTTTGTGAGGGTCATATCTAACGGTGGGATCGACTAAACATGCTTCGGTTCCAGAGTTAGACACGTATCAGTCATTGGGGAGTTGTCCTTCCTATGCTTCTGAAGAGATAGTTTGTCCGATAGACACGTCTTCGAGATTTTGATATGAGAAATTCTAGTTTCTATTTCCTTCTAACTCTATGAGGGTCGCATCTAACGGCGAGATTGACTAAACATGCTTCGGTTCCAGAGTTAGACATAGTTCGTCCGGATGACCTACCTCTGGGAACCCGATACGAGAAATTTCACTTTCATTGAGTGATAAAAATAAAAAATCAATTTTATTTCATTGATGATTTCGGTAAATAATATTTAGTTATTATAATTTTAAAAGATAAAAAAATCGTATTTTTCTTCAAAAAAAAACTCATATAATTATTAATTTAAATATTTGAAGTACCGCTGCACTCAAATGTTTTGGGTTTATCATAGAATTTACCTTGTGTCTATATAAGACTTGCTTTAATATGAAACCCAAAATTAAATGAATTAAATTATTTATTATTTGCTTAAAATTCAAAACAATTAATAGTAATTAAATAGAATGCAATTCCCTAAATTTAACAAGTGTTTGTGTGGTGGAGTTGGTGTGACAATGTTAAAAGTTGGCGCAGGTTGTCTGTTTGATTCTTGTATCGGTTTTTTTTTTCTGTTTTTCGTTGTTTTTCTTTTTAAATCTCATCTTCTTCGCCCGTATTCTGTCAAACGGGTTTTTTTGCCCCGTGATCCGACCCGGCCGGATCTCCCATGGTACACAATGAAACTCAACGATTTTTATGTAGTTTTGATCGGAATTGAAAGACATGAAGAAATCACAAGCTTATTTTACAAATCGACAAGCCAATCATAAATTTTATTTTTTAGGGTTCTTTAAAAAAAACGCATATTAATCTGTGAATTTTAGAAGAATTCGTTGATTAAACAGACAATTTGTTTTGTACAATCAAAACTGAATTGAGTGAATAATTGAAAACAAGATTACCAGCAATTTGTCCTGACTGAAATTAGTTCCAGACCTATTAACCGTTTTGGTCACAATCATGGAGATACCTTAGAATTCAAAATACATCTTCAACTGACTTTTTACCCCAATTCAGTTTATAATTCTTAGAATGTGGGTTTAGAGTCTCATTCCTACAAAATTGATTTTAATTTGAGTACTGCCCAAGCCTTATAAGCACACTACAAAACACCATAAAACTAAACTCATGAAAGCATTTTCTGTTTTCACTTTCAGTTACAAAACTGCCACAGTGCCGCTTAGTTTTCAAAGAATTCATATGGAAAATACTTAAAACAGGAAACAGATTGAAAACAATGTGACAACTTTGCAATTAAAAGTGTAACAAAAATTGAAAACAAAGTTGTAAAATGGGGAAGAAATTTAGAGAGAGAGATAGAAGGGAAGATAAGCAAGTGATAGAGGGGAGAAAATTATAATAATCATGTACAAGAGAGTATGGTGTGTTTGGGTTGAGTGTGGAGAGGTGTAGGTGTTCTCTTGCTGAGGTGGAGTAGATCAAATCCATTGTTTTAATCTGACCGTAAAAAAAAGGAATCTTTTGCTCCCTCATGTCATGAGGGACCTATCAACTTCCACATGTTAGACCTCGCCTTAAAAAAAACTACTACTATGAAGCCTTAAAATGAGTTGCAGTATTTATTTTCACCTGAAAGTAGAACAATGCTCGAGATTGTTTCGGGTGAATATGAGACAGAGGCAACGACAAGATACAGGTCCTGTTAAAGGGAGGGACCAAAACGTTGGGGTTTTCTACCTTTCGTTTTTGCCTTGTCATATGAATGTCCGGACATTGATTACGAAGATGCTGATATTTGATGAACATGTAATATATTATAATTGAATTATGAGAAATGTGTTTTTTTTTTCTTCTAATAATTTAGTGGTTGCAGTTTACATATTTAAACGTGGAGAAGAGAAGTGTTTGAGATTTGAATCCCGACCTCAATATAAATTAGTGAAAAGATGGGCACGTCTTTCCGCTTTTTTTATTGCGCTAACGTTTGAAAATTATGAACGATATTTTTTTTATGAAATTTTGGTTTTGAATAAAAGTAAAAATATAAATGTTTTTTTGTTTTTTTTAATGACACGAAAAACAATCTTTATTATAGAAAAAGTTGTTTAAGGTTATAATTGGGAAAATGAAAAAGTAAATATAAATATACTCATTTAGTTTGTTATATTTTTTAAATGATAAAGGAAGAAAAAAAACAGATATACATATATTCATATCGTGTTTGTTACATTTGTTATAATATTTAAATTTATTCTTATATATTTGTTACACATTTGTTACATGTGTTACTTGTATTTAAAATTAAGGGTATTTTTGGAAAGAAAAGTTCAACCCAAAAGTGTGCTGAAAATGGTAGTTTCCTTTATATATAGTATAGATTATACCATGATCCTGGCAATTGACCTAAATTCATGGGAACGAATTATGTGAAATGTTAACTAGTGTTTTAGGACATAAATTTAGAAATCAAACATAAAGTTTTTTTTCTTAAAAATGGTGCATTAAGTATCTCAAAATATTTATTTTTTTCACCACAATTTAATTTTTAGTTTCTTGATTGATATCAGAACGGCACAAGTTAGCATATGTTTGAATTGCTATTAAAAATAACATAATACATGAATTATCAATTTAGTCTTTAAAATATCGATCTCTCCTTAATTTAGTTCGTAAACTATATATAAATATAACAATTCATTTTTAAAGTATATAAAATACTTTCTTCGATTTTAAATATAAGAGAAGAATTTTTTATTAGGTTCATTGAATTATTAATATATTTTGATTTAATCATTTATTCAATGAACTTGAAAAAAAAATCTTCTTTTATATTTAGGAACAGAGAGAGTATATAGATTTAGTCTCTGCTATCAAAATATTTTTAAGATATTATAAACAAAATTATAGTTTTCATCTTACTTAAGAATAATTTTCATATTACTTTAAGAACTAAATTTATGTATACTTTGAAGACTATTTATTATATTTCATCTGTTCGGTGACGATCGAGGTAGCTGAACGTTGGCTCACAGTGTTCCAGTGTGACGAAAGTTGAGTCTTCATGGTGGAAGAGAAAGGTGTATGTTGACACGTTAACGTTTCAACGCTCAAGTCAATATCTAAAAAATGTTGACACGTTAAAAGTGAAGTGTACTTTAAGGATGACATCGAGTCACCCTTATATAGGTGCGAAGAACGCTAACGGTTCTCGTGAAATACGGCGCCATTTTGGGAGGCCGTTGTGATGATGTGGATGGTGGAGATAGAGTAAGGGCGTGTTCCTGTACGGTAATCCGCACAAGGCTTTGCCTGCTTCTTCACCGGTTTGGCCCTGCTTTGTATTGGGCTTTGGCTAATTAGGCTCTGTAACGCCCCGATTTTTAAATATTAAATTGTTGATATTATTATTAGATAATATTAGTATTATTGTTGTTATTAGTATTGGTTGCTCGATATTGTTTAATTAATTATTCGTAGTGGTAAATGTTATGAATAATATCTTAATTATTATTGCGGTGACAATGCATTTTACTAGACATAAATAAAATAAAATGTCATTGTTGAGAAAATAGGATGTTTGATAATTAATGATATTCTATGGGAAGTAAAATAATGAAGAGAGGGATAATATAACAAATAGTATAGATGGGAGACTGTGTCAAAAAAAAAGTAGAGATGGGAGATAAGAGTAAAGGTAATAAAATAAGTGGGGGGAGGGGAGAAGTAAAATTGTGATAAGAAGGGGACTGAAAAATAATAATAGGTGAACGGCCCAATTCCCTACTATAAATAGAAGAATAGAAAAGTCATAAAACATCATTGTTGTTGCACTTGAGAAGGGGAGGAAAGGAGGCAAACCGTAGCTAAGGAGTATTGAACCTAAAGCTGCGTTTTTTCAGAGAATTTGAGGTAAGGGTGGGAAAACTTTCATCTTAGGGTATATTCTTTTTCCCAATTGAATGGTTGTTTTTCAATTCTATAATTTTTGGTGTTGTTATTATGAGAATCATGGTAAGAAATCAGAGATGAATTGATGCTAATGAGAGTTGTTGTTTTTGAGATATTAAGATTGAGAAACACAAGTTAGGTTAATTAAATTGAGAATTTAACCATGAAAAGAGTGTGAGATTAGAATGAATGAGTGAAAATTAGGGTTTGAACCTAGGAGTAACCCTAGGGTGAAGTTTAAGGACGTTTAGGTGAGTTAAGGGTTCGAAAACGGAGATTTTTTGACAATTTAGAGGTAACCCTGAAGCTAAAACTTTGTTTTTTAGGTCATTTATTTGAATCAAATATCTTTGATTCATATCAATCTTCATCTGGAAAATTTTGAATCGAATCACAGATCCTTGATTCATATCATTATTTGATTATGGTCATCTTTTTAGCCTTTTGAATCGAATCAAAGACCTCTGATTCTTATCAAATTTTGACAACATCTGATTGCACCATTCCGAGGCTTAGAAAACCCAACCTTTCTTCCCTAAATGGACTCCTAAAGTGAGGTTTATGATCTTAAACCAATGTACCTACTGGAACGAGTGTTTTTAAGTGTAGTTAGAACTTAGAAGTGGTTCCTCAAATATATGGCGAGTTTAGACGTGAATTAGTTAAAGAAGTAAAAGGTGAAGTCAAGAGAGACATGAATGGATGGTTCATGAAGAATTGACAAAGACAAGAGTAATTTCTTAGAGTAAGTAAAGAGTATAATGTTGTAAGATAATAAAAAGGGTATAAACTAGAATAAACTAAGAATACAATGATAGTAGTTTACGATGATTGATGGTATTAAAGGTGATCGAAAGAATGAAGACAGGGCCTTAAAATACAAAGAAGTCTTAGTTGTAGAAACGAAAGATATTATAGGTAATGATAATTGTGAGGTAAAAGCCTTAAACTAAGGACAGAGAATATGGAATGTCGTTATAATAAAGGATCTAAATATGAATAGGGGGATGTGAGTTAAAGCAATAGGTACAGTTGGAGAGGGTAATAACGGTGAGGGAAAATATCACGATACTTAAGGTTAATAAGATGAGACCTTAATAGAGTAAATAGTGTGGTTACGTGATGAGTCTAAAACACATATTAGTTAAAAAGAGTACAAGGTAATTACAAGAGGAATTATAGAGTGGTGAGTGGGACTAACTAATGATAACCAAAGTAAAATTCCTAAAGGTAATAAAGAGCCTAGATAATTGTTAGCTAGGAATGTAGAAGGTTTAAAATGGATAAAAAATAAAGTGTAGCCGATTAAGACGATCGAAGATGTTGAGATGAGTGGTAAGACAAAGCGTAATTGAAAGTAGGAAAATGAAGATTAAGCAATGATTAATGTTAGGTATGGTAGTTTTGGGGAGGCAAAATATTTGAATTACTTATAGTTAATAAGACGAATCTTTAATGGAGTAAATAGTGTGGGTATAAGGTGAGTTAATTATTGTAATGAAGCCTTTGTTGGGAAAGTTGATGACGTTATAATGATGAGTTAGAAACCTTAAGTTAGAATGAGGGTATAGTTAGGGAAGCTGTTGAAGGCATAGGTGGTGATAATAGAGGGACAAACACCAAGCTATGGTAGAGTCAAGACTTAGGATAATGAACTTACTAACGGTGAGATGAATTAAGGGGGTATAGTGGTTCAATTGAAGAGCTGAAATATACTACAAGGTTTCGTTTAATAAGACGAATAGACGTAAAAATGACGTCGTTAAAGGACGAGGATAATGTTGTGTCGTGGTGTCGCTATGTAGTGAATTTAATAATAATTTTGGTGTCATCATGGTTAAGTAAATATAAATAATATAACCTAGTGATGCTATAGGTGATTATAATATAATATCTTGGTGATGATTATTGGTGATGATAAATAAATACTATGGTGATGATAATTGGTGATGTTAAATAAATTTTATGGTGATGAATATTGGTAATGAATTGCTATAGGTGATGATCTATAGGTGGATTTTACTGTTTTAGTAAATGTAATAAAATATTATATATTTTCATTTTTCATTATTATTAAATTATTTTTTTACTAAGAAAACTAATTTTTCATAATCTACTGAGTGGCCAATCAACTGCCACGATCTTAAACAGAAGAACAAAGTGTTAATGATTTTCATAAGCTACTGAGTGATGTTTATAAACATATTATGCTGTTGGTTTTTTCATTCTGGTAATGATTGTTTCTAATTTGAAGCTAATTATACCGATTATGTGTTAGCATAGAAAAAGATACGAACACGATACGACCCAATGACACTGATAATAATTTTTTAAATTTAAATAATTAAATGCAATTACACGTGTCTGTGTTGTGTCGTTAACAGACACCTTTAATTGATGCTACAAAGATAAAACTCAACCTTTTCGGTTTCACTTTTGATCTTATCAGCTTCCACAAATTTACTTGAACAGCATGTGTTTTATTCGTGATACATACCATCCTCATTGATATTCAATCCTTTTGAGGCACAACAAATTCTTAACATCCCTATATCTTTGAGGTAGCCACAGGAAAACCTAATTTGGCACTGGGAGTGGGATGGAAAGTACTCAATCCGGTCTGCATATCATCTGTTGTGTGATGAAAACTCAAGAAGCACACCGGCTCCTTCCAATCAACGAAAAGGAGGCATATCGAAAGGAATTTGGCAATGGCAAGCACCTGCTTCCAACAATGTTAGAAATTTCCTATGGATGTTAGCTTAGAACATACTTCCAACTAGACATAATCTCGGAAAGAAAGGAATGCAACTGGACATGATGTGTCCAATCTGTAGTGAGACAGAAGACCGTCTGTTCATGCACTGTCGTATCACTCAGATTTTATAGTTCACAACTCATCTTGGAATCCATGTGCCGCCCGCGAAAAACATATACATGGCTGGATGTTGCAGTGGTTACGGAACCCGGACCAACTTGCCATACGATTTTTTGGCATTACTTTTTGGAAGGAAACAAATAACATTGTTCAACAAAGGCATTTTCAATCCTATCAAGAATGCTGCCTTTATAGTTGAGTTCATCGATGAATACAATGCAGCAAACAAGCCACCTACTACTGAGATGAGATAATCTCACACAGATGGACAGCTCTTAACCATGATACAATGAAGCTAAATGTTGACGTTGGATGTTTTGACGGCGGCATTACAAGGCGGGGCTTTCTTGTCCGAAATTCTGCAGGTATGGTGCATTTTGCAGCAACAAAGAGAGAGCAAATTAGCACAACTACCTAAAAATATAGAGAACTCACATGATGAACACTCATGAAGAAACAAGCATATGTTTGTTTCTCTCACAATCACGATCCAAAGGAACTTCCATAGAATAAGTGTTTAATCCGAAGCTCTCTATAATGTTAAAAGATGAAATGAATGTTAATGATAAAAATGGTTCAACTGGGTTTTTATAAATGAAAAATAAAACTCACTTGAAAATTTGATTTTTAACGGTGTGAATCGATTCAAAATATGCTTGAATTGATTAAATCATTTCAAGATTCTGCACAAGAACAAAGATGAATTGATTCAGTCATGGGTCGATTCAAAGCATTGATCTAGAATTGTGGGTACAAAATCATAATGTTTGAGTCGATTCAAAAATCCTTCCTGAATATTTTTTTAAAAGCACCCTGATGAAGTTTGAATCAATTCAAAAATATGTTGAATTGATTTACAAGAACTGCCTTTTTTAATCAAAGTTCCCGGATTTCATTTCAATCGAATCAAAGCTTTTCATAATGGATTCAGATATGTACAAAATGATTTGAAATGCAAACCATGAGTTTTTAAAAATGTGATTTTACTATGTAATTTTCTATGCATGATTTAAATGCTTATTTTCTCACACTTTTTCTGATCCAAGAGCTTGAGTGGTTATTAGAGATCAACAAAGACCTAGACCACTTGTTTGACCTTATGTTATTGCCATAAGTTGCAAAATAGAGAAATTTTTAAGGTACATGTTCAATCCTTGAAGTTTCATGCTAATGACATTTTCACTAAGTTGCATAAAACTTAAGGTTAACCTTACTTTAGAGTTTAGAGTCATCAAAACATTGACGATTGCAGTCGAAAAGAGAATGTTAAAGTAAGATCACATTGAAACAACAATTCGACATTAAAAATATTAGAATCAGACTACAATTGGAGAATTTTCCCAATCAAAGAAGACCTAAACTATAAGAAGAAAAAAAAAAGTACCATGGCATCTTCAAGCTGTGAAAGAATATCAATTCTTTGATGTGAAGTGAAGTCACAAAAAATTAGCAGTACATGATTGTGTACACAAATGTGCATTCAAAATTCTCAATCTGACAGGAAAGAAGGAGCTAAAGGGCTATAAATCTTAACTCATTTTTCTTGATCCACTGCTGCTTTTGACAGTGAAAGAACTCAACATTCAAAGACTAGCATAACTTTTGTGAGATCCAACTTTTCAAGTGGAAACCAAATATAAATAAATTTAAAGCTATTTGTAGGTTCTGCTTGGCAAAAAATAGCGGATAAATAAATTATAAGCTAAATTATAGAAGATGAGCTTATAGTGAATAACTTATAAGTTAATTTATAACGGATAAGATAGCTAATTGAATTTGTAGTGTTTAATTAAGATTTAATTTAGTAAGATGACAGTGGTAACATTGACAGAAGAAAATAATAAGTTAAAAGCTTTTAAGCTATATGCCAATTGAATTAGCTTATCAAAATAATCTATAAGCCCATTAGAAAAAAGGTTACTAAACGGGTGTTTTTTTGTCATATAAGCTTATAAGCTCTCTATTTGGATTTGAGTTATTTGAGTTTATATATTGGTACAAACATCTGTGGGACTGTTTGGGAGATCTAATGAAAACAACTAATGATATGTTTATAAGTTGTTTTAAGCTTATTTCTATAAGCTCTCTAGAAGAGCATAAACAACTTATATCTTATATGAAGATAGTTTGACTTTACTTTATCTTTTATAATAGAAATAGTTGATATACATAAGCACTTGATAAGTGTTTATGCTATAAGCGCTTAATTAAGTTTTTTATCCAGACGAGACCTAATTACCTAGTGCAATTTAACCAAGAAAATAAACTACTTAAGCAATTATTTCCTGCATTGCAAGAAATCATCTACCCTAGAAAGAATGCTAAAATCTTCTCATCATAATGAACATTACCTAATGCAGAATTGAGAAAGTGAAACTTAATACACTTAACCTTCCATTTCTTCAAGCATCAAACCAAGGCCAACTATATTAAAAACTAACGGTGCTTAAACTGTTAATGGTGATCTTGTTAATCTATTTTGTTTTCCTTATGTTAAATATTTTATTTATTGGTTACATGATCCATTTCCGCTCTTACATGACAATAGCGACCAATTTTTAGGTACATGTTTCAATCCATAAAGCTTCATCCTCATGAGTTGTGACATTTTCACTAAATTATATCCCAAAGATGAGCATGCATAAAACCTATGGCTAACCTTACTTTTCAATACGTAGCAGCAATAAATAAACTACAAATTTTGTATACAAAATGTGCATTCTATATTCTCAATCTTAGATAAGCAAATAAAGACTTAAAGGGCTATAAATCCTAACTCATTATTCTCAAGCTTAGCATAGCTTTTGAGAGACGAAACTTTCCAAGTGGAAAACGAATGTAAAGAAATTTAAAATCTATTTGTAAGTAGTTAACACACCATAATAAAGAGAGCTATGAGTGTGTATTCAAGGAACCATTTCTCACAACTAATCACTCAAATGTCCATTAGACTACCCTGAACTTCACAACACGAAACTCCATGTCAGATGCTTTACCAAGTAAAGGTCTGTATGAATTGACTTGTTTGAGTTTATCTATTATTAGCATAAACAATTGCGAGACTATTGGGCCTGTTTGGATAAACAACTTAATTGTAGCTTAAAGCACAAGCGCTTATCCTGATAAGCGTCTAACCGTCTCTGCATAAACATAAGCTACTTTTAATGTTAAATTGTTTTCGTATATGCTATACTGGAGCATTTATGAAAATAAGTTGAAAAAGACTTATGAAAATTGTCATAAGCTGTTTTTATAAATTCTCTCAAACAGTCTCATAAAATTCATGTCAAGAGACAACTCGAATCTAGGTAGGAGAGATTGGGGGCAACTGCCCCCACTACTCTTCCGATTATATTTGTTAAATCTTTGATATTTTAATGATCCCCCCTATTGAAATAATAGATTGCCCCCATTAAATAGAAATTTATACCATAAAAAAGAGTTTCTCTCATTAATTTTATAAAATCAAATGTGTAAATGCATTTGAGATGAAATTTTGAATAATTTCTACCATATTTTTTATAAATAAAGACACGTAGAAAACAATTTTAATTTGTAGATGTTGATGAGTCTTTAATTTTTTTTCCAATATATAATAGGATAGTGTTTATAATCTCGAGTATTTTGTTCAATGATAATTTGCATTGCTAAAAATTTTCTATAAATATCTATCATATAAAATCTTGCCCCCACATGTCAACATTTCTAGATCCATCACTGTCAGTAGATAAGTTCGAATAAGCCAATCCTAACAGGCTCATAAGCCAATCCAAAAAGGGTATTTCAAAACCCCGTCATAATGAATATTACCTAATGCATTAAAACTTAATTGAAAATTAGCTGACTTTGAGATGGGGAATTTGATTTGGGGATTGAGAAAGGAGGTAAAAGCAGCACAGCTTCCTCTGTCTCAATTGGATCAGACCTCAGTATCTGTCACAGAAGAAGAAAAATAAACAACAAAGAATCATGGAATGCAATGAAATATATGGAAAAGACACAAGTGAAAAGAGAGAGACTACTGACTAGGTCTTGAAGGACATGTTTAGTGTCATCCTTTGCAGGCACAAAAGGAGGTTTGGGTTTGGATTTGTTGTTAATGGTGGTTGTTTTTGGTTCGATTGAAGATTATGAATAAGAGTTGTTCATCGTTTCTTGTCATCAAGACAACACTCTTACACTATTTCATATTTGAATATTTCTAGTTAAACCTTATTGCATCTTGTTAGCTTGTATTTTGAAGTGTTTATTTCAACGGGAAAGGTGGTTATTAAGATCACAAAATTCTCTAAGTACAGGGATTTTGATAGGAGATGTTCAACAAACTCTTAAATTCGACTAATAAGAATTAAAATCCTCTATGAAAAAGCAAGATCAAAGGTCCAAATATGTGGAAAACATGTCAAAGTTGTCAAATAGATTTAGTTCAAGGCCGTTGGTTGGTCTGTTACTTATTTTTCTTTTCTTATGTTATACAGTGGTTTTTCATAGGAAAAGGGGGTTATAAATCTTTTATCAAAAGTTCTTCAAACTCAAGGTACCCGACGTAGAGAAACAAGTGTCAGAATGTATTTCAACGTGTTTTATAATTTTTTATTTTGTTTTTTTTTTATCGTTTTTAAATGCGAAATTTGTAATTGCTGAACTGGAAGAGATTCCAATTGCTGTTTTAGATTATATAATCTGAACACATTCGAACTATGTTCGGATTATAGAATCCGAAACCCCATAACCATTTTGGTAAAAATGATTGGACGCATAAGAAATGTATATGATGAAAAATGAAATAGTCAAAATTATAAGGTCCCATCTCCATGTCTTATCCGGGTTAGCAAACGAGCCCACTTTGACTAGTCTATTTTGAGTTGTCTCATCCGGGTTAGCAAAGGAGCCCACTTTGACTGGTCTATTTTGAGTGTTTTAGTGTTATGTATAGGGCAATACTTACATACTGTGCCATAGGCACAGTTCATCCTGTTCCTCACACAATCTTTATTAAGACTAATTTTTAAGAAACGGTTGACCAACAAGTTTTTGGCAGTTGATAGAAATTCACGTTAAGAACCGGATGAAAAGTATACAAGGAACTTTACCTTAGTATTTTCCTTACGTATATCTCTCTCCTTTTTCTTTTTTTAATAGAAAAATCATATAATTGCTCGTATCGTATGTATAATCTAAAATCATATCTCCTCTTTAAATATAATCTAAAATACCCTTTAAAAGAAAATCTAAAATATAATCTCTCGTATATATACACGATACAATTGTGCACCAAACCTTCATAGGTATCGCCTTCTTCAGTCCTTCATGAATCTCCCACCACAGAAGTCGCTGCTTCCACCCAACTCCAGGTCATCGCAGAAAATCCTCCCCGATGAACTTATTGCAGAAGTGCTTTCATTCCTTCCGGTGAAATCTCTTATGCGACTGAAGTGCTGTTGTAAGCCATGGAACTCCCTCATGTCCAAACCTTTCTTCGTCAAGTTGCACCTTCAACGTTCTTCGCAAAACCCTCACTTCATAGTTGGCGCAACACCAAATTTAGAAGATACTAGTGTCATACACATCTCCTTTGGTCGTTTGACAGAGAGTTCACGTTCGTTGAAGTCGATCACTCTTACCAACGATCCTTACTATCGTTTGAAGGATAAGGATTGCTTTTATGTCGTTGGTTCATGCCATGGATTGGTATGTTTGCTCGGTTATTCATTAGAGTCTGCAAAGACGTGGTTCCGTTTTTGGAACCTTGCTACCAGGACAATATCAGATAAATTAGGGCATTTTTGTGGCATAGATAACAGTTTTAATTTTGCATTTGGTTATGATTATTCAAAAGACACTTATAAGGTAACCGGGACATATGCATGTTGTCCCATTTGTGCCCACACAAAATTTTTAGGAACCTTTTTTTTAGTAGTATAATGTACAAATAATTGGTATTTTGACTACATGGCCTGCTGTCATACCCCAATTTTTGACCTAAGGTACTGCTGACACATGTCATTCGGCCTGATTAGTCTCTGATTTTTCAAACGAAATTTCGCCAGAGAGGTATTTTTTTTTAAAAATTTTTATTTCCATCTTTTATGTTTTTTTAAATTACCTTAATCCTTATTTTCTTTTATTTTAAATCTTATTCATTTTTTCTTTAGTCTTCCTCCGTTCCTTTTTGTTTTTTATTATTATCGTAAATTTTGTCCAATAACAGTCCAGTAATTTGAAAATCAGTCCTGATCCAAGGAGACAACTCACACTCGCCTCATCTGAGGCAAACACGACATAGCAAGCGCGTCCCTTCTCCATCCTATCCCCAAGTTCAGGAACAAAAGCATTTTTATCATCCAAGAGCCAAGGAATTCTGTTTGTTTCCAAACCCTAATCAAAACAATATAAATAGCACTTGCACAGTCCAGAAAAGGAGGCCGAAATTCACAATCAAGAACCTGCAATACACATACAATCATTGCATCGAAAACATCATCAAATCCATAATACAAACAACCTGCAACAATCGAAATACAACAACACCATAATACCATTGCAAATCCAAGGCAGTGCTCAAACCAAACCATCAAACCTCAACAACAGAGTTTCACAAAACCTCAAAACATTTCATCAACCTCACAAGAACATCTAAACCGCAAATCCCTCAAAGCAACTGAAGCATCACAGCCTTTTACACCGGCAGCAACAGAATCAATATCCAAACCAACCGGATCCAAAAACAAAAAAGGATAAAGGTTGTATTTGCTAACTCTTTAGATCTAGGTATAAGCATAACTGTTTGTGGAATTTTGAGTTTTAAAAACGGAAAGAAGAAGTAGAAGAGAAAACTAAAAAAATGTGTAAAAAATATAGGGTTTCGGCGTGGTGTGCCGCCATACCGGTCGGCCAACCGCCACCGGAACCCCCATGCCCCTCGCCGGTTTCTGGGTGGGAAGGATGGACACTGATGAACATTCATCATGTTCTTGAAGGAAGTTTAAGAGAGAGGAGAGAGCATTTTTGTAAGAAAGAAGTGAAGAGAGAGAAGTAACTAAACAAAATGAAAGAATCTGAGACCTACAACCCTTATATAAGGCCGCCGTAATCCTGTACGTGTGGGTGCGTGGTCTTATCGTGCACCCATGCGCCTTTGCTCCTTGCTTCGTTTGACCAGCGACCTCCCCCCTTTGAACCGTGATTGAATCGAGGCCGTCTGATCAATCGGACGGCTCATTGCCAACCCTTTGGTATTATGCACCCAATAACCCGCCCAGGCCGAAATTCACACCAAACCGCACCATAAACCTGCAAAACAATTTCCGAACACAGCAACACACACACACACAATCCAGAAACATACAAACGCAATCTCAATCACAAACCCTACACCGAACCACAATCTGATCCGGCCACCGCCAGAACCAGTCGTAAACCACCTTCACAAATCTCAACACAACAAAATCAAAAAAGAAGAGCAGCAAGGAAAAGAGACGGCACAAGGTTCCCAAATCCGCACCAGATCAAGACCAAATCAAATCGGTCCGAACACGTATACAGAGTCGATTACATATAAAAGGTAGTATCTTTTTTCTCTTGTTTCGTTTCTTTTTAGATCTAGAAGTTTAGGGTTGGTATTTCGGGATTTTGGTATTTAAAACGGACAGAAGGGAAGGAGAGAAAGAGAAAGGCGAAAAAAACAAAAAAATATAAACTTAGGGTTCCAGCGCGGTGGTGCCGCCGCACCGGCCAACCGCCGCCGGAACCCCTCACCTTCTTGCCGGAGAAGAAGACTATAAGAGGAGAGAGAACAGAGCACATTTCTAGAGAGAGGATAGTAAGAGAGAGTGAGGAGTTGAAAATGAAGGAAAACCGGTCACCACCTATATATATACTGTCAGGCCGAACCGGTTCAGCCTTTGAACCGGGCTGAACCGGCCTAAGCTCCCTTAGGCCCACGTGTTTCTACACTGTTTTAAGGTCCAACTTCAACCCTTTTACTTCTGCACACCCCCCACCATCATGTTTGGACCCGTGCTTTAATTCTTTGTTTCTAACATGCATGTTGTCATACCCTCATTTTGGACCTAAAAAATACTCACTCAATTTTCTCTGCTATTTTCTAATACTTTCAAATTCACCGTGTTTTCTACTGTGCTCCAGCTGCATACATTACTGTTTCAGTCT
>Ga0099826_10001096_pt1 | contig 15431 bp, 14 predicted proteins | sample Mtrugardesep15_FD_76830 | JGI IMG/M metagenome (GOLD analysis project Ga0099826, IMG submission 76830) | Root nodule microbial communities of legume samples collected from California, USA - M. trunc garden sep15 | ecosystem: Host-associated > Plants > Roots > Nodule | place: USA: California... | reverse complement strand
TTACCTTAAATTGTTCATTGTTGCAGAAGTATTCTATGCGACATCAGCACACCAACCACGCGCGGATGTGGCATACTGCATTCATAAACTTTCCAAAAGACTTGCAAAGACGCGAAGTTGGATAGTAAGAACTTACGAAATGATATTCATAACTCGATTTTTTTTAAAGAGACTATGAACGATATGAGTTAGTTACTCTCGCAGTGTAAATCATGCAAAATTAATTAAATACGACATGTTCATTAATAACAATATCACCTCAAATGATTTAGGGAGAGGTTTTATGCACAATCTGCATAGAAATTGACTATTCTCTAGTCTATAACATTCATTTGTAACTGAATAACAAATTACCAGGTTGCTTTAAAGACATTGATAGTGATTCATAGGACTTTGAGAGAGGGTGATCCTACATTTAGAGAAGAGCTTTTGAACTACTCGCGCAAAGGACATATTCTCCAAATATCCAATTTTAAAGACGACTCAAGCCCTCTAGGTAAATTAGTTATTTGGATTATTCTATGCAACTATCTAAGCCTTCTAGATCATTTTCTTAGTCAATGTTAATTGTTTCATTTCTTAACTGATTAATTTTCTTTTTGCAGCTTGGGATTGTTCTGCATGGGTTCGAACCTACGCACTATTTTTAGAAGAAAGGCTTGAATGCTTTAGAGTCCTCAAATATGACATTGAGTCGGAGCGTTTAGTAAAATCGTCTGCAACTGAACCTAAAGTTTGTGCATTACCTTACTATATTCACATCCAAATTTTACAACAGAAAAAGCTTATTTTTATATCTAGAATCCGCTAACTTTTTCCTTTGACAGCCCCATAGCAGAACTCGATCCTTGGCTAATGATGATCTATTAGAGCAGCTACCGGCATTGCAACAACTCTTATTTCGTCTTATTGGTTGTCAGGTATGAGTTGATGGAATGAAAACATTTTATTCTGTCACACGTAATCTTTCGTCATTGAAATTATTATATTTTCTTGAATTTAAGGTAACATTTAATTTTCTTTGACACTTTACAGCCTGAAGGGTGTGCTTATAACAATTATCTTGTACAATATGCATTGGCCTTGGTATGCATCTCTAATATTTGTACATTCCACATAAGAGTAGTTTGAGTCTTATCTTTCTTTACTTAATTTTGTGTCTAGTTTTGTTACTATTTTTGTTGCTATTGATAATGTTAATGTTATTAGGTATTGAAAGAGAGCTTCAAAATATATTGTGCACTCAATGATGGAATCATCAATCTTGTTGACATGGTAGAGTTTATTTCACTTTTAAGTTTCTATTTGATTAGTTTATTTACTTGAATTTTAAATTGTACTACTGAAAATTGCAGTTCTTTGAAACTTCAAGACATGAAGCAGTGAAGGCCTTAAATATATATAAAAGAGCTGGCCAACAGGTTTGTCACGATGTTTTCTTTAAACATGTTCTTATTGTTGTCCATTGTAGATTGAAACTTTTTTCTCAATGAGATTTTTCCGAAAGAATAATCCTTTTGCCAAACTTACGATTTTTCTCTCTTATGTTATGCAGGCTGAAAATCTTGCCGAATTTTATGATTACTGCAAAGGCTTGGATCTTGCTAGGAATTTCCAGTTCCCAATGCTAAGACAGGTTCCTTTTCTTTCTTATCGTCCGTTTGATTTACAATAAAATAAGCATTGGACAACTTTTTATCGTGTACGGTGTTTGGTGTACAACTTTGTTCAGTCCTGTCGTCACTTTTCAAAGAAACTCATGAAGCCTTTTAATTCAATAAACAGCCACCTCCATCTTTTCTTGCAACAATGGAAGAATATATTAAAGAAGCTCCCCAATCAGGCTCAGTGAACAATAGATTGGTAAGAAAAAAGTTATGATCAATTTTCATGTGCAATACTTTGTTCATTATATTGCATTTTTCATTATAATCTATATGAACTTCAATGGACCGATATGTATTTCATGTAACCTTTCATACATAAACATAGAGTATTAGTATAATGTGTTTCTTAAATTAAATGTCACTTGACACAGGAGTATGAGCAAAATGAAGAATCGGCTGAAGAAGAATCAGAACCAAAAGAACCAGAAGAGCCTCAAGAAGACGAGAAACAAGACGAGGAAGTCAACGAGGAAGAGGAAGTACTGGAGGAAGAAACTCAACCAGAGGAAGAGGAAAAGGAAGTTGAGCTTCCTCCACTGATATCAACTGATGGTACCGATGATTTACTGGTATGTTTCGGTTATAATCCTATCTAACTAATAGTGTGTGCGCGATTGTGATGTTTGTTTGACACGGAATATATGTATGTTTCCTATGTAGGGTTTGAATGAAATAAATCCCAAGGCTGTAGAATTGGAAGAAAGCAATGCATTGGCTCTTGCAATCGTACCGCCGGGTGGTAAGTCTTATAGACGGCAAATAGTTTTCAAATTCCAAACTGCGTCACATGTTGCAACCACTATATCATGGTTGTAGCGGTCTTGTCAATCACATTACAATTTCAATGTTTTGAAAATCAATTGAAAAACCGCAACAAAATTGATATTGCAATGACCTCATTACATATTGCAACAACGACAGTATTTGCTATTGCAACGATTGTAACTGCAATTTACAATTAATTAAACTATACTTTTTTATTAATACTTGATCTAATTCTAAGGTTTTGAAATTTTATGTAGGAAATAATAATTCAAACAATCTTGCTTTGAGTAACATTGGTGGGACTACTGGTTGGGAACTTGCTTTGGTTACAACACCAAGTAACCACACCAGTCAAGCGCCAGATCGCGCAATGGTTTGTCACATTGCTATACAAATTTCAATTACTTATCAAGAAAAATAACATTTATATTTTCTTCAACCCTTTGTTTTTGGATTCAGGCTGGTGGTTTTGACAAACTATTACTAGATAGCTTATACGAAGACGAACATGCGAGGAGACAACTTCAACTTCAAAATGCAGGTTATGGACATGAAGAAATGACAGTACAAAATCCATTTGATCATTACAATCAACATGATCCATTTGCAATGTCACAAAACATAGCACCTCCAACCAATGTTCAAATGGCATTATTGGCTCAACAACAACAAATGACGTTCCAACAACAGCAGCAGCAACAAATGATGTTTCCACAACAACATCAACAACATCATAACATGGCAATGGTACCTCACCAACAACCACCTCATGCTCAATATCCTCAACAGATGATGGGTGGTCATAATCCATTTGGTGATCCTTTACCTGTTGCTAGTTATCCTCATAATTCTATGCCCCAACAAGGAAATTACAATTTAATGTAGAGTTTTCCTTTTACTTGTTTTTGGATTTTTTTGATTCATTGTTGACTAGTGAATATGATATGTATTTTTTTTAGTTATCAATAATTTGTTTTAGATGAATTTTTTTTTTGCCTAGATATATCCTAGTACACATAGGTTAAGTTTGAATTTGTATTAGATAAACTATTCATTGCCACAAACCATTGTTTTAGTCTTCAAATTCCCTTGATTCATTGAATTAGATAAATTATTTGGATGTAGCTTATCATCACATCTTTGATGTCATGGAGCTAAGGGTGCACCCTTTGAAGATTTAAATATCTTATGAGTGTAAATACTTCTGATATCAGCCTGATATCAAAAGTACCTAACCCTAAGCATGTGACTCATTTAAGATCCATTTCCTTGTGCAACACTAGTTGTTATAAGTTCTTGACTAAGATTAAGGTGAACATGCTTAATCTTCTCATGTCTGATAGGTTGGGTCCACTTGTCAAACACGTTTCATTTCTACTAGGTATTAATGATAATGTTCTTAGTATGGAAGCAATGCTCCATAGCATACATAAGATACTGCGTAAAAATAGTTTATTTGCAGTTAAAGGTGGCCCTATGCTTTTATATATCTTGTTTTATATATGAACCATTAGGTAAAATGCATTGTCCTATTACTCCCTCAAAACTTCAACAAATCAAGACTAAGCTCTTGCCGCTGAGAGAGAGCACAAATACAGTTTACATTCAATCTAAATCAAATCCAAAATACAATGTTAATATAAATAGTAGGATCTTAATTTGACAGTCTAAATCAATAGCTTCATGAATACACGAAAAATCCAAATCTGTGGTTTATTGTATCAACTCTATCTATCTAATCTACCAAACCAGAGACGAGTTATCTTCACTCACTTTTTATCTCATTCTTCTTCCATTCCTGTGTTTCTAGTGTATAACAAAAAACGTAAAAGAAGCATTGGCATACACATAGCATTATGGCCTTTGACAAGGCCGCTACATCGGTTCGTTTTATGTTTATATGGGAAACTAACTCCTTAACACACATTCACTCTATCTAAAAAATAATAGAATGAGTAAGTAACCAAATGAAACGTTTATTAGTAATAGATATATTTACAATATAATATATGCACTAAACTGAGCATGTGCCTGCTAGTTCTGAGGGCTGCTCGAGAAGTTTAAGCATTATTAGTTTGATAAATACATACATTTCACCCTACAAGGATTCAACATAATAACGTCATTGCAAATATTCAACACCTACTGATTAAACAGATCAAAGTTGAGACCAAGTAGTGTGAGAAGGTTAATTCCAGAACTATCACCAGTGCTGCATCTGCACCAACTTCCATTTGCTTGCATTGCCCTTCTCAAACTCCAAACAGCTTAGTTTTTTGTTTCCTCGCATTTTTTGGACTTCTCGTCGAGCTTTGGCTGAACCATGAAAATCTTACATAATTAGTGCTTAGCATGGTATTCTCAGATAGACGTGCAAATATGTACAATCATACTCTATAATTCAACACTGGTCAGAAAAATCATATGATCACCAAACAATTTAGATTTCTTTCATTTTGAGATGTCACCAGTTTCACAAACAAAATATCAGGCATTACAAAATGTGAAATAGACTAGAAAACAGAAATACTGATAATACCATTTTCTAAACATTGTTACGCTAGACACAAGAAAAATTAAGAGAACATTCTGCAGTGGTTGGATTAGCATTTATTAATATACTGTCTTTTCAAAAAAGTGAGAAAGAACATCCGCACACAATAGATGCAGTTGTTATTAACACTTCTTTCAGTTTCTTCTAGTAGTGCCTTATAAATCATATATTCCCCGAGACATTCCTGATAAAAAGCACACTATTATCTGGTATCAAGCTTAGAATCATTTCACGTAGCTTGGCAAAAATGTCGAACAACCGACACCACTGTCCCTTGGTCTTGCAAAAAAAAAATCAAAACAGGAAAAACAAACAACGCCTTTACTAACATTTGGGAATATACAGCAAGACTTGTAATAACCAAAGACACACATACTAAGATTGATGACACATGCTTCTGTAGTCCTATAGTACAAAATCATTAGTAGTAACACTAACATCCACATTTTACAACAGTATTGTGGAAATAGTTAGATAACTGTATACGATTGGGTGTTGTGTATAGGATTTTCCTGTCACAAGATAAGATTTAGCGAATGTGAGCCAGTCAGTACATAAAATTACCATTCACAAGTTTATGTAGTACAAATTAAATGATACATAATCTTCTAAATGATAATTACCATTTTCTAAACAAATAAAAGAAGACACAATGATACATAATAGATTAGATTGCATGGGTTGTTATTGACCCGAGAACTTGTTGATAATTTAGTATTTTGAAATCTTTACTTGTTGTGTCAAAACAAAGGAAAATTAAATCTTTCCTTGTTTAGGGATTTTATCTTTGATATTTGTTTTTAGGAATTAAACTTTATACATCTTGTGTATCTGATCATGCTTCATCCCTTGGGTTATTATGGCCAATTTCTTTAACTTCAGGAAGTACCTTGGGTTATTGTCTCAAATAAGCGCTCAAGGTGTTTTATGGACAAAGGGACCTTGTCCCAGCGTAAATTTGACTCCTCTAAAGTGAACTGTAACTTTAAACTTTAAAGCATGTAATAATATATTGACCGTTGACGAGAAAATCAGTGGTTAATATTTAAGCGCGGCTCTAATTTGTAATACATGTGTTGTGTACATAAAATATCAACTAGACATCTATAGTTGAAAAAACTAACTTTATCCTCCAAGTAAATTGCTCACTTTAGAGGAACTAGAACCCTAAAGAGTAGTTCTCTTTTTACATTACATTACTAAATACAGAGGGACATAAGCTAAGCAAGATGAAAGAATGAAGCATACTACACACTTTAAAATTATCATCATGTTTTCATGGATTTCAATCACGTCACTTCCCTTTAGTTTAATATATACATAACCTTTCAAAAGCCAGCATTATAATTAGCAAGTTAAAAAGGCAGGTTTTTCATTACTTTCAATCTTGTCACTCCCCTTTAGTTTAATATACATGCATAACCTTTCAAAAGGCAGGTTGTAAACTAAAAGTATAAATATACAAGTTAGAAGATCGGTAGATCCATACGAAACACAAAAAAAAATCCCCTCATTCCCTATTAGTTTTGATTTGAAATCCATTATCACTTCCTATGTTGCCCGTCAACAAGAATGATTTCTGCTAGTGTAATGTCAACAAACAATAAACTTCCAAGCTAAAGAACAAGTTTTCTCACCACAGCGACTGGCTGAGCTAAGTTATGGTTCATCCTCATCTTCGGAATGAGCTAAATTTTCTGGAAACGTCAGAACCTTCACTTTCACAGGTCCCTCTATCCCTTCTGGGATTTTCAACTCCACACCACTATCCCCACCATGAACAGTCCCTGAAGTCACAAAGAAGCACACAAAACAGTTTAAGCTCATAAATAAATCAACATTTTCACCAACCACAAAGATACATATTGTATCACTCATTGTTTAATTTGCAATCACCAAATGTCAAATAATTAGTCTTTTACACTCAGCTAATCAGATCAACAATTTTTTACACAACACTTTTGAATAACAAATAACTGTATGCTCACAGGTTAAACAACCAACCCCCAATTGGCATTAGAGTGCACATGCTGATCAATCCCGTCATACGTATACAATTCATTAAGGGGCAGAAGCAGCAAACACAAATTGTTTTTTTTTCAAGATTCAAAGTTTCGTGTTTTCCTAAAAAAATTACACAAGTAGATATTATGCTTGTCTAATGTTTTCAGAAAATTAGATATGCAAACAACCCTCGCCCCTCCAACAAAAAAAGAACAGTTTTTAAAGCTTTTCTGAAAAAGAGAGAGACCAACCATACCATAAAATCATTTTTTTCTCTTCTTTTTTAAAACTTGAAAACAACCTTATCCTCTTGCTATAAACGAAAAGTTAGTACTTTTAGCAAAGATTCTGCAATAGAAGAAACGTTCTACCAAGCGCTACCCACCATCTCCCTCCTAATTCAATCTCATCAATTCAGAAGGATAAATGAAACCCCATAACCCAAATCAAAGAAAATTATCAATTTAAACATACCATTATCTTCCAATTAATCTTCTAATCAATAACACAAATCCTTATTCACTAAACTTCGCTATAACTTTCTATCATAAATCTATAACCAATCTCTTAACTCCTAAAAGGATTTTAAAAAATAAATTGCAAAATCCCAGATCTTCCTTCTTTTTATCCCCCCGCAAATCCCTAAATCCAATGCCAAAAAATCCAATTTTAAACCAAATAATTAAAATTAAAGCAAAATTTTCTCCTCCCATGAAACAATAGATCAAAAATTTATCAATTAATTAAACATACCATTATCTTACAGTTAATTCTCTAAACAATAATAACAGCACCAAATCCTTATTTGGTAAACTACCCCATAATTTTCCATCAAATCCCAAATCTTCCTTCTTTTTACCCTAATTCTTCCACAAATCCCCAAATCCAATACCAAGAAAAACCCTTTTAAACCAAATTAATTAAAATTAAAGCAAAATTCTCTCGACCCATGAAACAATTAAGCAAAAAATGGTAAAATTGTACCTTTAATGAAGTAATTAGACGAAGGCCAACCACGAAGAGAAGAGATAGAAAGAGATTCATCATTCTCAAAAGGCGATTGACGTTCATCATCCGTTAATTTATGAACAAGATGAACAACATTGGAAGGAGTAGGCCTAGGTGGGACCCAAAAAGAAGATCCAGGAACAAAAGGTAACCAATCAGGTGTAGCTTTTTTGACGAGAATTCTATGAATCATTTCGTCGAACAGCTTCAGTGTCATCTCGTGTTCACCCTCCGATGATAATGATTTTGATGATGATGATGATGATGATGATGTGTCGATTTCGTAGAGTTTTCCTGTGGCGCGTGATGAACGGTGACGGAGGGTGGTGAAGTTTGATGGATTGGTGATGAGGGTTTTGGATTTCGAGATGAAACTGGCCATGGTTGGTGATTGGGTTGGGTTTTGGTGGTGGGAGAGAAAATTGTGTGAGAGAGAGAAATGGAAGAGAAACGTGGGAGAGAAAGAGGGTATTTGTAGTGAGAAAGAGAGAAAACTGTGGATACAGGATTAGTTTTCGGTGTACGGATCAAAATTGTTTGCTTACAAGATAATTAAGGTTATGAGCTAATAATAACATGAGTTTAATTAATTTTTTTAATTGATTTACACAATTTACACATTCATCCAAATATTACCATATCGTTTAATAAGTTTTTTTTCTAAAGGACGTCTATTTTTTTTAAGTGACATGATAGCGGAAAATTCGTTTTTTATGGTGAACAAATAGATGTTCATGGTTCGACCATCAATCTCTTTGAATATATCATGTAATATCTAATTAACTAAGTTAAGTTTATGAGACAAATTCTTTAAAAAAAAAGTTTATGGGACAAATGACATCTATTTAATAAGTTAAAATACATGAAATGTCATACTGCTTGATATAACAACATATCATTTAATTTCCTCTATCTTTCTCTCTCGGTTCGATGTGATCATACACATGTGATTTTGAACTTTTCAAATACACAAAAGGATGTTCCAAATATATAGTGGAGACTTTAGTGTATTTGTGATTGCTATTTAATGTTTGAGAATGAATCTTAAGTTGAGAAGATGATTCTGATTTTTTTCAAGCAATCTTGAGTTTCGGCTTCTGATATTTTTGGGATCAGACTCTAATGCATAATTTTGAGAGATGTTGGGGAGAGAGATGTTGGCTTTGGACGATGGAGTGTTTTATAAAGCAATATATTGGCGAGCAAGTAAGGAAACTAGTCGTTGGAAAATTAGTTGTATTTTTGTCATTTAATGGCTTGCCTTAGTGACCAAGAAACTCTTGAAACCAGCCTTTATTCCATGTGTATTGTCCTCCAGCTTCTGATCTTTGATTATGATCTTTGTCAGCACAATTAGGCATGTTTTTTCCATCAATTCTTTTGGTGTTTTTTGAATCTTTGGTTCTAGTGTCATTCTGATCTTGCTTCTAATCTTTTTATATCCCTTGATCTGCAACCTCAAGTACAATTGATTTTTCATTCTTTTATTCAACAAGCTTGATATTTGACTTCTTAGATGAGAATCAATGTTGAAACACCAAAACTGAACTTTCTGTTATAGTCATTCTGAAGTGCTTATAAACTGCAATTTTGATCTTCTGATCTGCATTCTGAAGTGTTTTTTATGTCTATTCTGAAGTTCAATTTTTATTGATGAATTTTGTTCCTCATATTGACATGGATAAGCTTCTAATCTCATATTCCCTTGGTCAATCTTGTTATTCAAGTTTGTAGTGACCATGAGATGCTTCTAATCTCATTATTTTGACGCTCTCACGATCATTATGAAGTTCTTTTTAGCACTAGATGTTGTTAAAATTCATATTCCTTTGGATATTTATACATTTGTAATATCTTGTTTTAAATAATACCTGGAGAAAGCATGTTAGGAAACAACACATATCAGAATTATTCTGATCTTCTTTAAAAAAAAAAAAGAATTATTCTGATCTCATTAATTCAATGAAGATTGTTATCATTAAAACATAAGAAGATGATTTTGTGATTTTCTTCACCAATTGAATCTAATGACTATAATCAGTTATAGTACTAGAGAAAATAACTATAAAGGCTGAGAAATAAATTGATCGAAGATAAACTATCACAATAAGGGCGGCAAAACAAACCCTCGGAGAGAAAACCCTAAAACTTAAGACTTTTACTTAACAATTTTTTTTGTTTATTCTTAGTCCTTGGAAATATAAAATAAAACATAAAAAATTGTACATGATGTTTTATTTGTCATTGCAAAATTTGTTTATATTAACATTGGTCTACGTAATATTTATTTTAGGGTTAATAATATTTTATCCTCTGTAATATAGGTCATTTATGGTTTTTCTCCCTCTAATTTGTTTTGTTAGATTTCATTCTTGTAAAATAAAGATTCTCCAAAATACCCCACTAACCATCTGACTCTCTGATTTTGTTTATGTGGCGTAGACATGAATTTTTTTTAAAAAATTATTTATTTTTTCATTGACCACGTGTGCAATTCATTTACCACGTAAGACTTCATTAAAAAAACAGTTTAAAAATCTGTAAAATAATTTTTGAAAAATAAAAAAATCGAAAAAATTAGAAGAAAAATCAGTTTTTTTCCCTAAAAATAAGATTATATTCCTAAAAAAAGTTATAATTCTCGAACTTAATATTCAAAATAAAAAGAAAGCAAAAATTAGAAAATATATAAATTTTTAAAAGAAATTCAAAATTTAAAAAAGTTCAGATTTTTTGGAAATAAAAGTTTTTATTTTATCTAGTATAAAAAAATTAGATAATTTTTTTTTAAATAAAAACTTATTTTCCATAATTTTAATTTTTTAGAAAAATATTAGGAAAATATATATTTTATTTTCAAGAATATCTTATTTTATTTCGAAATTAAAAAAATGTTTTTTTAGAAAAATAAAACCTTATCTAAGTTTCCGGAATTTTTATTTTTATTTAAAGATAATTCAATTTTGAAAATAAATCTGAACTCTTTTTAGTTTCAAATTTGTTTTTCCAATTTTCAAAATATATTTTATAATTTTTGTTTTTTTCTTATTTTGGAAATTAAGTTCCAGATTTTTTTATTAAAAAAATCTGAATTTTTTTTCGATTTTTTTAATTTTCAAAATATGTAAATTGTTTTTTATTTTTTGCTTTTTTTCTTCTTCTTTTAATTAAATATGATGGGTAAATAAATTACACACGTGGCTGATGAAAAAATAAAAAAAAAAAAAAATCCATGTCAGCGTCGCGTAAGAGATTACGGTGAGTCAGCTGACTCAAGGGTATACTGGAGAACCTTTATTTTACAAGGACAATTTCTAAACAAAAAAATTTACAGGGGAAAATCGAAAAATGACATATATTATAGGCGGGTAAAACAATATTAACCCTTTATTTTATTCCTTGTTTTGGAGGGTTTAGTAAAATATTTTATAGTCCATGTGAGTTTAGCTCAATTGGTAAAAAGTTGCATAATATATGCAACGGTCGGAGTTTGAACCCCAAACACCCTGCTATAACACTTTAAAATGTGAATTTCTAGGCAAGTTGAAAAGAAAAAAAAATCTACATATTGGGACTAATTCTATATAAATGAATTTTGAAGGCATAACAACACAACAACAAGATCTAGAAACAAAAATTGGTACGGACTTAAAATATACATAATTTTACAGCAAATAAAAGCAAAAACAATCATCTTTTTGCAGATATGGAAAAAAACACTTGTTCTGCATTTCATTTGATATGGCTTTCTTATGTTTGGGCCGTTTGGCATGACATTAATACTAGAATTTTTCAAGAAAAGGGAGACTTCATTAATCAGCTCATAGAAAAGTTTAAGCTCCAATCTTTCCGGTGGTTGAAGGCAAATCATCATAGTTTTGCTTATACCTACCACATGTGGTGGCTTAACCCACTCTCACGTTTGGGAGTTCTTATTTAATTTTAGGAAAGACACTAACATGGTTGGATATAGGACCAGATTGAGCAAGTACATTGGACTGTTGAAACAAGGATACAAGCTGCTCAAACTGCACTTGAGATTAACCAGTACTTGAAGTATCTACCAAACCATCAGTGTTATTGGTAGATGACGAAGCAAGAAACTCATAAGAGGATGCATTTGTAGAATAATCCTACTTAGAAAGCTAGGATGGCCAATTTTTTATATCATAAATCAACAATATGACATGCCATATTGCAAAAGGTACAAAATATGGAACCATTCTTTGGCGAAGAACCACCATGAGAACCTTTAACATTATTAAAAGGTTTTTTTGTGTTGGAAACATTAATCAGTATGCTATTATTTTCAAGATTAGAAGTATGAGAAATATAGTTATTTATTTCTTCTTGAACCACAAGAGAATATACTTTGTTAATGGAAAGTAAGGGATATATAAGTAACACCTGTGTCTTAACCAAAAAGAAGCTATCATTCAATCCAGTCAGAAATTGTATAACCTGATCTTCAATACGATAATTGCATAACCACAAAAGAATTTACTTTGTTAATGGAATGTAAGGGATATATGAGTAATACATCACGTACCTAGAACCTTGCTAAAGATTGTTAATGGATGAGCATAATGAAGCAATGATAATTTGATCAACTTTTTAAAAATGTTGTTTAAAAACCTCCTAAACACCAACAATGTTTTCATGAAACACGATAGTTTGAGATATTGGTTCAAAAACATAATTAAGGAACCATGAATGGATGAGGTGGTTGCTTCTTTCCTAAGCACTACGATTTAAATTATCAAGACCAGGAATTAAAACCTTTCCAGTGATGAAAGCAAGTTTATTCTTCTCACCAAAAGCGCATTGCATATAACGGCTCAATGTAAGGTAATTGCAGCCATTGAGCTTTAGAGAAACAACAAGTGAATTTGGACCTTCACTTGGATGAACATAGAAGATCGAATCAATGTCTTGTTGAACTTGTTCTTGATGACGAGCAATGGATCAAAGCAAGAATCGAATAAGAAATTGATGAATTCAGGTAGAAAATGCAACGAAAATAAAAATTAGAAAACGATGATCATGGGAATTACAATGAAATTGTGGAAAATGAGAACGAGAAACCTTATGCAATCAAGGGAGAACGAGGAACAAGGTCCTGCATCAATGGAGGATGAAGAACAACGAAGAAGACGCAACCAAAAATGGTTAGGATCGAAATGTAACAATCTCTCTCTCTCTCTCTCTCCCTCCCTCCCTCTCCCTCCCTCCCTCCCTCCGAGAATAAAAGCTTTGTTACCATATTATGAGTGAACAAAAACAATACTTCATTGATTGATTATTGTGATTACAACTTATAGACACACGCAAGTGTGTGTGAGACTACACTAGCTTACAATGCAATGCATATCATAGGATTGCTATCTATTATACTAATCAAGATAACTTGTAGTCAAAGTAATCTCATCATTCCTATTATCATCTTCATGATACAATACCTTGTCCAAAAGTGATTGAAAAAAGTGAAGCACAGGGGGAAATAAAGAGACATTGATGAAAATTTGCATCCTATGTCCTAAAATTAATAGTTTCATTTACTTGTACAATATGATGTGAAAATATCAATTTACTTTTTGAAATTTGACATTGTAATATCTTTGAAGAGTTTGTTACCGTTAATGAAATTCTACTTTATGAAAGCATTATGCAATGTGACTATTCTATTCTCGATAGGTATCCTTGTTGAAACCAAAGTGCATCACTATCATATAAAAGTAAAAGGTATAATCATTTTACCATACCAAAAGATAAGCAATACCAAGTTATCAACATCTTGATATACAAATTAACGTTAGTATCAAAAAGTTACAATACAAAAAAAGTATAGTATTGTGATCGCACAAGTCAATTTTTTTGCATTGTAGATGTCGAATCAATCAGTCCAATGTTGCAATGTGTGTATTAAGGGATGCTTGCATAACAATACAAACTTTTTTAATTGGTCAAAAACAATAGAGAGAGAAAAATGATGATAGATACTAAAAACTTAATGTGAGTATGAGAGAGAAAGTTGTCCCAAGCTTGTTACAAAATGGTGTAAAAATATCATTTCTCAAATAAATAAATAGTATGTCAATAGAAACTCTGGTTGCTTGAAACTGATGGTCCCAACATCAAATTGTTTTGCAAGAAAGTTATATCCATGTTTTATGTATATGAGAATAAAAAAGAAAATTGAGTTACAATGGTTGAAACTTTGGAGAACCACATACCATTATACTTTGTCATTTCTTAATAAAAAAATCATAGTTTGATTTATTAAACCTTCTTATATTAATTTCAGGAAACTAGTGTAGTAGTCTACAAATTTCCTTCTAAAGGTACATTACATATTAACTTTATAAGAAAAGTCAACATAAGACAATAGTGTGTATATATATTCCAAAAATTGCACAAACAAAAGATAGAACTATATCAAACATAACTCGTTATGTATTATTTATTAATATGCTTTATTGGATACATGCATGGATACATTACATAACATTGCATTGACCAATTTTGTCTGTGCCACAACTACTACAAGGTCCGATACAATTTTGGAAGGATTTTCCATTTATATCTAAGCGTACTTCTACCTCTAAAAGATGATTTCCACTTGCTTTTATCTCACAGATAAATTGAGGATATGTATGAATACTATTATATACAGTAATATTGAACAAAGTTGTCGTATATGTTTGTGTATTATTAGGAACAATTCGTGCCTTTCTAAGAATATCATCTATTTTAATTTTATTTTTCTTAATTTTCTCAGCAGGATCAAAATATAGATGTGGAGACTGTGAAAGTGTGGAACATGAGCCATGCACTCTCCATTGAGCACTCCAAAAACGATAGTCATCTCTTCTTAATAACATACTGGACCATTAAGAATCAAAACATGATTTTACGCTTTTTTCACTCTTCTAAACATGAGTGCAAAAAAGCGTCCTAAAGCTTCCTCCAGAGGCAGTTCTTTTTATTATGATTTTCACGTTTTGTTCTAAACATGAGTGCAAAAAAGAGTGAAAAAGTTCAACCTTTAGGATACTTTTTCGGATTCGTTTTTGAAAAAAATTGCAATTTTGTATGGTTCGATCAAAAAATCGAAATAAATCGAGACTTAGTCGAAATGTTATGAAACTTTATAGACACCTCTATAAAAATGCATATAGATTATGTGCAAAGTTTCGTAACACTTCGAATAAGTGTCAATTTTTTTTATTTTTTCAATTGTGAATTTGCGCGTTTCGGTCGAAAAAATAAAAATAAATCGAGACTTATTCGGAATGTTACGAAACTTTTCACATCATCTATATGTATTTTTATAGAGGTGTTTGTAAAGTTTCGTAGAATTCTGAATAATTTTCGATTTATTTTGATTTTTCGACCGAAACGCGTAAAATCATAATAAAAAGCAGCAAAGCCAG
>Ga0099826_10001095_pt1 | contig 15433 bp, 10 predicted proteins | sample Mtrugardesep15_FD_76830 | JGI IMG/M metagenome (GOLD analysis project Ga0099826, IMG submission 76830) | Root nodule microbial communities of legume samples collected from California, USA - M. trunc garden sep15 | ecosystem: Host-associated > Plants > Roots > Nodule | place: USA: California... | reverse complement strand
ATGGATTGAGCAGTTCTATAATAATCATATTGATATAATAATATTTCTTGCGACTGTGAGCATAAACTATCAATTTTGTGAATTTGTACAGAATAAATTAATGTTTAGAGTTAAGTAGAAAATTTATTGAAATTTGAAAATTGAAATGCCTTTTTACTATGCATGGTTTAACTTGGTTAATTATTGTACCTGGGTAAGATTATTGATTGTAGTTTGGTGTGTATTGTATTGCAGAATACAGATGGAGGGTAAGCTTGCTGAAGAGCTTTATGCTGAGAGTTTAAAAGTCTCAAAGTTAGAATTAAGTTCAAATCAGGCTGATGATCACGACGATAAATTAAACGGTAACAAGATTCTTTATCAAATTTGATATGGAAAATATATTGTTTTTGTCTATATTGTACAAAGGGTGTAATATTATATATAAACTATTGAAATTGGAATTAGTTTGGTTTAATCTGTAAGGCCTAGCTCAACTGGCAATGCCGATATTGCTAGGCTGGACACCTTCACCCGGATTTGAACCTGTAACATCGCAGTTGTGTGTGTGAGTGGCAGGCGGAATTGCCACTTCGTCTACATTTTTTTTTTTTTTAATTCTTAAATTAAACAAATGCATCTTTGTCTGGAATTTTCGGTTTTATACAAAGTATTGAAATTGTTTTTTCAGTATTGTTGCTTTAAGGCTTCTAATTGTATGTTGCTTTCAGATTCTGGTGATGATTCTTTGTGGGATGATTCTGATGACCGGGTGAATAACTCGTCAGATTTGGACAGGGAGTGGCAAAGGAGGCGTGACCAGTTCCATACGGTATTTTGACAATTAATAATTTGTAATTCATTTTCCTTATTTTAGTTATGAATTTTTTAGTTCTATAGAATGATTAGCTAGTAATTTTCATTCTTCACATGCTTTAGAGTGGGTATCGAGAAGGTCTTATAGCAGCAAAGGAAGCTTCTGCACAAGAGGGATTCAATATTGGTTTTAAACAATCAGTCCGTGCTGGTTATAGCTGGGGTGTTGTAAGAGGTGCATCCAGGTATTTAAGAGAGAATACATAAAGATGATTATGCAGTTTAATTGAGTTTGATACTGTTACTGGCTCACTAATTTATTTTTGATTATTTTCTTTTTCATGTTTTGGTTCCTTTGAAGCGCTTTTGCTAATCTTCCAGATCAGTTAAAAGAGAAGTTGGTTGAAACACTAGAAAAGAGAAATGAATTCCAAGGGTTGTATGAATCAGTGCAATCTTTGTCGACAACAGATGCTCTTAGGTTGTTTCATGAAGACTACAAAGCACAAGAAGTTTTGAAACAAAATGAGCACGGGGATGTTATCTCCGACACAGTAAGTTTGCAGGAGCAAACTTCACATAACTCTCTGATAAAGTATCGTGGGCAACTTGAATCTTTGATAAGTGATTCTCCTGCAATTGACAGTCATTTTCCTGAACCAAAATAGACGGTGATACCTTGTATTGTATTTAAAATACTTTAGCTTAGAATGGTAAAGGCTTCTTGTGGAAAATGTCTTCCATCCGCATGATTATAAAATCAAGTTGTAATTGAGTTACATTTAAAAACTCGTTTTTGGTAATGAAAGCCAGATTTTTTAGCGTTCATTTACCTTTTTCTTGACCTTAGTGGTAATCATTAATCTTGAATAGTAGAAACATAATTTTTGTTGTTAGCTCTTACTTTTTACCTCAAAATCGTCAAATAAACAAATATTGTTCCAATTGTAGTCTCTGCTTAATTTAAAACACAGCTGAACTCAGCAAAACAAGTTGAAATTCAGTTGTAATTTGTATTCTGTGCTGTAGTTAAAACTATATTCCCACTGTAGTTCATTATCATGTTGATTTTTCATTCTTTTCTTCTTTTAAATATAGTTATTTCTATAAATCCACAATAGAAAAATGTATAGCTTATGTTGCCCCTGTTGGATTTTCTTTCTGTACATTTATCATTATTTTTTCATTAGTATAAGCTCGATAAGATATTGTTTGTGTTGACTTCACATCATCATATCAAGCTTTTTGTCATGAATAATAATATTGACTTTTGGAAAAAAAAAGGCTTGTTATTTATTGATCTCTACGGTTTATATTTTCTAGCTTCACATATACGTGAACCAGAATCCAAGTAACAAAAGCTGGATACTGTCATTTTTTTTTCCTTTTCATTTTTCACTTGCTATAGATTCTTTCATTGGTTTATAATTTGTCATTAAAGACAGGAATTCGTTGTATTTCAGTGTTTTTATTAGTTTTTGATGATGAAACATAGAAGAAAAATAAAAATAAAAGTATATATTACTATGCTTCTACATGATACAAAAAATAGAATAAATTAACTGATCAGGAGCATGAGTGCCCCTTATATTATAACATGAAAGTACTAGTGGATCCAATACAACTTATATAAATTAAAACACCATAATACAGATAACAAATTGGAGGATAAAATCCACAAACCTTAGTGGAAACCACAAATCCCATTCTTACGTCTCTCTCCCTCAATTCTGCAAGCTGAATGTTCGTGTAAAACAAGTTATTTGTTGTAATAGGCTTGCAAATTGTTTCTGAATATTGGCATTCCTCTTGGTTGGCTTACTCCTCTGCTACCTGGTTATTATAGCATGCATTAGATACAAGCTTGAATAGTTCTTGCATGAGCGAAGCACGAATTGTTTCTTGTATGAGTTTCACATTTTGATGTTGACATTACTGTTTCAAAAGCTTCAACAAGCAATGCAACCTTCTTTTTCCTGGCTGGATTAAGTTTAGTGACAGCTTTTCTGAGTGAAAAATCAAGCATCCATTCCTCTGCATTTTTTCTATCATCCATCATCTGATGCTTCAGTTCAACCTTCTCTGGTTCTCGATCAGAAACCAAAGGCAGGAAATTTGGCTTTCTTGGGTTAATCTTTCTCATTTCCTCAACATCTTGCATAAGTCTCTTGTTCATAGTTGGCCATTGCCACTTATTGCTTGTGTTTCGCTCTTCACCACCTATGCAGCTTTTAGTCTGGTCCGGAACAATAATGGTGATCTCTTCAGGAACATCAGTTGAGGGAATTTGGTTCCTTTGGCGAATTTCTGTGTCCTTATTCTCTAGGTTTGTGTTGCTATCTTCACGGCTCTCTTCAATCTTGCAGGTTTCACAGATCTCGTGACTATCAATGTTGTGAATTGTATCTCCATTGAGTATCATCGAGGCACAATCAACCTCATTTTCCACATGTTTTTCATTTTCTCTATCATTATCTTCTGTGTTTGTCAAAACCTGAAATTTTTCCTCTTCCAAATAAGATTGCTCATACTCATGCTCTGTGTCGTTGGACAGGCAGTCAGTTTGTATGCTTCTATTTGTGCTTTCCTGGACCTGAGGTTGTGCATCAAAAGATGTGTTTTTCTCTTTGTTACCTTGCAGTGATTCTTCAACCATAAAGTCCACATAATGGTTGCTAAGGATGTCATCTAGCGAGGTTTCAAATATATCGCGATGAGGACCATTTGATAAGGACTTATATTTTGAGTCTGTCTCCCATGTGATGACAGAAGAACCGATATCCTTTTTATGGTTGACTGGAAAAAACTGTTCCTCTTTCCACTCCATATCATTACCTTGGGAATCAGAATCACCCAATTCATTATTCTCCATTTGTTCCCCATCAGAGCTTACATCACCACAGTAGCTTCCTGTACATATTTCTTCATGAAACCAGTTAGGTTGGTGGTTTTTGTCTGTATCTTCAGCCTTTGGTTCTTGGTGAATGCTTTCCTCGGTATCTGCTTCAATTTCAGAAATGTCAAAGTAGTTTTTGAATTCCACCTTGGAATTCATCTCAGATTTGGTGAGATCATCACAAGGCAAACATGGAGTTACATGATAGATACATTTCTCATCTGCTATGTTGCCATTCCCCTCCATTGCAAACTTGATACCTTCTTGATCCTCAAGGTGTTTGACTGTGTCAGATCTTACCATTTTGTATGCTTTTTCCCTTTCCTTGGCATTGACTTCATCAAAGAAATCCATACCGATTTCTCGTATTAAGGGAATGACTATTGGATTACCCTTATCAGCTTCATGGCATGCATGTTTTCCATCAAAGACAATCTGCTCAATATCAAAATCCTTCCTTGTCTCACAAGTCACCTTCAGTCTTCGAGGCACTTCCATCTTTATACTCTTTCGAGTCTTCAAAAGGTCATTCTTTGCTGACATGATGCAATTAAATTGAGGCAAAGGAGCATGTCGATTGCCATTGAGAGAACAATATGTATATGGACAAATCTTCATGACCGAAGTTCCAGGATTAAGCATGAGGTGTGCATGGAACTTGGAATCTTTTAAAGTTGAAGAGCAGGTAGCTCTGTATGGTGCATTAGTATCTGCACGCAGCACTTCCGTGGTAGATTTTCGCAGACAAGTTGTGCTTGGCTTTAAATTAGGAGTCTTTGTCAATATTCTAACCAAATTCACACTAGATGATCTTGACATAGATTTTGCAGTTTTTTTGATAGACACAGAACTAGATTTTGAATTACTCAAACACATTTGTGGTAGATTCTTAGCATATGAACCAAATTGGTTATTCTGAAGACTCACTGGTACAAGCTCCTTTTTTGCATCTGAACTGCTGATAGGCTTCATGTAATTTGGTGACCTTCTCAGCAAAGACTCAGTGGTTGGAACATGAAGTGGTAACAACTTTCTTGATCGAGATACACTCCTCCTTGGAGGTTGTGATTGAAGAGCCTCCAAATCTGAAAGCTTAAATGAATTCGATTTTTTCATTTTCTTCATCCCATCAGTTCCTCTGCCCTTGTCAGATTTAACATGATCAGCTTGGATACCAAGCTCACTGCAAACCCTTCTTTCAACCATATCGAAACGAAAAACAAATTTATAATGTAGGATTTTGGAATCAAAATTGGTCTTCCTTTCTGTGGAGTTCAATCACTCGAAGAAACGCTCTTATGTTTTTGCTTTCATAGCAAGGAAGTTCACATTGCCAAGAGAAGAGGCAATGAAACCAAAACAACCAGAAACATACTCTCTTGGTTTATTTTGCTTTGTTTGCATAGGTTGTATTTTTGCTTATTCTCAATTGTTGTTTGGTATATGATGAAATTTGAAAGAAACTGATATGTTTCATGCTGACATGTACTAACAGAGGGTTTAGTGACCCTTTATGCTGGAGCATTATTAGTATTTGTAACATGGAAATACTCCATTTGCTTGTGACTTGTTTCTTATATTTAAAACATAATATTGTTGCTATTAGCTAACAAAACATCACAAGATTGAAGCTTTTTTTGATTCCACAACTCATCAATATCCAAATGACTGAACTACCCTCATCAATAATACATTTTTCACTTACTATGGCATACTGCTGTTTAATGGCAATCAAGTTATATTAAGGCAATCCTTTGGTTCACGAAATTGACTCAACTGTTTTTGCCTTCCATTCAATTGCTTAATAATTGTGTTACATAAATAAAATAGATAGGAGTATTATATACTACAGCTCTAAAGTGTAGACTTATAATTATTGTGTAATGTTGGTAAGTAATTTGTCAAATTTGTATTTATTTATGACAGGGAGAATAGTAGTTGGAAATTTGAAAGTTGGCCAAGTTTCCTAACTAAAATAATGCTCTTAATAGAAATGCTTCAACGATAATAAATTGTGGGAAGTAAATAGACCTACGAAGTAAAAAAAAAAATTAATTTTTCGGTTAATTGAATAACTGATATATTATAGATCAAATATATCAGTTATTTAATAGACTTACAAAGTAATTTTTTTCTTATAATAATAACCGAATAAAGTAGTATTTGAAAGAATAAATTTCCTCTAAAACAAATAATATGATCCATCAATTGTGTTTTATCATAAGTTGAGAGAGGGGAATGAAATAGAAGATTGAGTAGCTATTCACAGCTTCTTCCAAAGATTCTTTCAAGTTTTGGAGTTGTTGTCCTCCTGGTCTTTCTTCTTGTATTCTTGCTAATGTCTAAAGAATGATCATCACACTTAGGCTTTACCCTTTTTCTTTCATGTTTTTTTTTCTCCTTCTTTTCCATTTGATAACAAAACGATTTGTCTCATTTTATATATCATTTTACAATAAAAATGGAGCATTGATGTTTTTCTTTTCTATTGTACTATTTATTGTTTTCTCTTTTTCCAATTCTTTTAATTTCATTAATGATAAATAATTTTGAAAAATTATTCACAAATTATCTTGATAAATTGGATAAAAAAACTCTTTGCAAATACTAAATTTGATCGGTTCAATCGTGAAATTGAAATGTTCTAATGACTAGATAAATATGCAAGTTTTCATAAATGGTGAATATACTTTTCAAAATACAAGAAAAGTATTGAACGTGAAATTTTAGCTACAAAGGTTCGATTTATTTCAAACTTAATGCTATGAGATCTAAACATGACCCCTGACCCATAATAAACAATGGTCTTTAAATGTCATGTGATTTAACTAATGGACATGAAACTCGATATTGATCAAACAAACATAGACAAAAAAAAAAGAAAAGTAAAGGAACTCTTCAATGTAACATTTCAATGTAACATTTCTTTTTTGAGGTCAATGTAATATGATTGTATTTGTTTTTATGACAATAACGTTTCTGTATCAATAAAAAGTGTATTTCACCAAAAAAAAAAAATAATGTTTCTGATAACACATTTCATGGCTGTATGATCAATTCAATTCAAAATTGAAATTGAAATTTTTATTATTGTCTAAATTAAAATTCAAAACCACAAATCTTCCTCACAAAACAAAATTCAAAATCACAATGTTGAATGAATCTAAAAAATTCGTAATTATTAAGACAAATTAAGAGAAAAGCAAAAGAAAAAGATGTTGTAATGTTGTAATTTAGGCTTTATCACCATCTGTCATAGCCTTATTAACGGCAACAGCAATGTTGCACAATTGACGAAATGATCGACTCTTTGTAGAGAGAACATCATCATCACCAGGTATTGAAGCATCACATGTATCAATTGCAGCCAAAGCTGCTTGCAACCATAATTGAGCATCACGTTTGGCATTTGACAAAAGAGCTGCCACAGTATCCTCAAGCTGGCTTTCTGCATCCAATAAAGTCTCCTTGCAATCAGCCAAACCTTGTTGAATTCCCGGGTCCAACTTTGGATCGTCGATCAATGTTTTCACATCGGATAGTATCCCGGTCGCGTTTGAAGCGGCCACCCTTAGTGATATCATAGCCAGGTCTTTTAGAGTCGCTTGTTGGCTCACTTTGTCCGAAGAAAGGACCGACACACATTGTTCCTTGTTAGGTAAGTTTGCACATACTTTGGTGATTAGGGGATTTTCTTGTGCAAAGGTAACTTGTTGATGTAACAAAATGAGGTAGATAGCCAAAAGAGAGAAGTATTTTGTGACTTCCATTTTTTTTCTTCTATATGGATTTAGTTTAATTTTATGAAACTAATTAAGTCAAGTTTTTGTTTATAAACTATTGTGAGGAAACTTAGTAGAGGGTTAAATTGTTTGTAATTGGAGAGATGCGCTTGACCTCAATTTTATTGGATGGTTACCACTTACCTGTTTGTTACTGCTAAAATTAGAGTATTAATTTATGGATAAATACATACTAACACTTTTTTTTTTTTTTGAGGAAAAATACATACTAACTTATCACTCGTTTACTTTTCTATTTTTGGCTAAACTACCATATATTTTGTGGTGCTACTTCTTTTGCAGCTTGACTTAGGTCCGTATAGTCGCATGCTTGATCATTAATTTAAGAAACACATGAAGTAAGTTTTGATAACAACGACTCAAATCTAGGGAACAGTTGTTACAATTTTTTGTGTGAAAAAAGTAAGTTCGTAAAAAACAAAATAATTACTTTAGAAATTTTCAAATGTTTGTTACAATTTATTTATTTTTTAATGAGAATGTGAAGAAAAAAAATCTAAAAATCATTTCAAACGAGAAACTTTTTGAGTAGCTTCTCTAGAAAATCAGTTTCTATAACTGATTTGTGATTTTCATAATGTCAAACAAATATCCAAAAATATTTTTTAAAATTCACTTTTTTTGTTTTTATAATTTGCAAGAAACAAACCCTTAGTATTGATTTTAGTGTGTGTTTAGAAGTGTGAATGATTGCTTTATTAGAGTAAGCACAAAGGTAATCATGTCAATTCCACATTAAAAGTGTATGGGAAAAATTTTAGAATATAAGTGACAAAGTGCAATATAGATCCTATGTGACCTCTCCCTTCCTAAAAATGGCAAGGGTTGAGAGTATCTGCATGATTCTTACTTCTTCCAACCAAATTCCAATCATATTTTAGTATATACACATAAATATCTGCTTCTAAACAAAAATACCTATACATATCTATTAAGTTGTCCAAACTGGATGTATTCAATCTCTGTGTTCCAAGGACTTGATCATTAACAATTAAAAAGAAATGGCATACTTAAAGTTATATACAAACAAAATAAAGAAATTTATATTCTTTTCTGCAGTGCAAGAAGTAGTACAACAAAAATAGGAGAAATGAGAAAAACAATATACAGCAAAACCTGATTCATTTCACTTTCTTGAGCCACTTCATCTTTAACGGGGTAGTTTGATTTATCTTCGATAAATGCATCAAAATAACTCTGGTAATATGTGTTCTTCGAATAACGAGAAGATCCTGTTCTCACCTTCATCATTTCCATAGCCTGCAAGAGTTCACATATAAGCATTACTATGGAGTGAAACAAAGTTTAAACATAAGGTGTGCAGACACAAGCAATACAAAGCTAGATCCAAATATCTGTTTAGTTGCAGGAAAACATATTTCATTTTCCTTTCTAAAAATTCCATAGTTTTACATTATTATTTGCAAAGTAAAATTGGATAATGGATGCCAACTTACAAGTTTTCATGTAAAATATGGTATGAAATATTGATTTCAAAGGAATCAACAGTTATAAAATTTTATATTAATTATGTGTTATACTGTTCACATCTTATACTTTATCTTCTTAAAAGGCTATCCATTTGTAAATAAAAATATTTTTCTCATTAAAAACATACTATTATATTATAAAGTTCCATTACATTTATATTGTAATCATACCATTTTACTTGTTAATTTTCTAAAAATATTTTGATTTATATCTTTTACTTTTAAATTTAGTTTTACCGTGTAATACATGGGTGCGACACTACTATTAGACAAGACAAATAGACAATCACATTTTTCCATAAACAAAAGTGTTTGATGAGTATGCCACTGACAGAATAAAAACAGTTTGACACGAGCAACCAATCACATCTCACATGGAATATTGAATACATGTGTAAAATTATTTTATGCATGATCATTGAACTCAATAAAAAGAAAGAGCAAGGCTGCACTGGTATTTGGCAAATCAAGTTACCCGAAAGCTGTCCATGAAATGTCTTGCTTTCTTGCCTACGTTAACACTTGGGTGAGATTCAAGCTTTTCATACATACTTCGAGCTTCATTGTGCCTGTCAATCATCAAATCAAAATATGTCTGGAGACTTTTTTATTAAAGAATAAATAAACAGACCATAAATAATAAGCAAAACACCTGTACTTTCAAGTCAAAGAGGCTATGGTAGTTAGTGAACGAAGTCCTAGATGTAGCAGTGACATAATCATAGTTCAATTTCATAAGAATAAATAATAAATAATAGAAGGTGTATAGATATTATAGTTAGGTTTCAGCAAAGAAAGGATATTATTCTCCCCCTTCTCCAGTCTGAAATAAAAACCTTGCATATGCATATTAGGGAGACTTCAAGTCTATGTAAAACATAACATGGTAGATTCCATGAGAATTTTAGATATATCAAGGACTTTGCAAACATACCTAGTGAGGGAGTCTTGACAAATCGACCACTGTAAAGCAGCTAATCCATGTAGCTCACTCTGCAGTGCACAGACATGTTCAATCTCATTGATATATTCCTCCATATATATATGTTTTTCTAGTTTCCCTGTTAGAGTATAAGTCATGACATTCAAACGTTCAAATATTAAACGTAAAATGTAATGCTAAAAAATGCTTAAAAAAAGGGCAATCAAAATACCCTTTTGGTTTGAAGAAAAGAAAGTTCATCTCATTCAGTTGGTGCTTATATTAGTTGGCATTCAGAGAGATGATTTCTTACTGAAAAAATAGATATGCATTCCCCCACCTCTGAACATCTAGTACGTAAGTAATTTAAAAGTTTACCTTGTAGGGTAATTTTTCAATGACTTTCTCATAGTAGGGTAAAGCAGCCTTCAGTTTTCCCGCGTCCATTAACAAGTCACCATCCTTCAATGCCTATAAATATTATATACAATTCATGAAATAAAATCATGTTGGGATTGTTAATGATCAATTTAATGATCTATCACATTCTATTTCAAACCAAGTGAATATGCCTTCATTTCAACCATCACTAATGATACACTACATTCAATATCTATGAAATTAAAATATACTCACATGCATACAAATAAACCATATGCAAATAAATATTGCAAAGAAGAAGAAAAAACACGCTAAAAAGAAGGAAAGGATGGTAGTAATGTTTTGGGATACCAATAGTATGATATGTTTACCTCCTCACACTCTTTTTTTAGCTTTGGATCAATACTTAATCCATATTTCTTCTTGTAATCAGCAAGTATCTGCTTCGTGCGTGCTTCTTTAGCAGCCCTTTCTTCTTCACTCTCTAAAATCTCCCCAGGACGTATAGTTCTTCCACCTCCAAACTGAAGAGGTCAAGGAAAAAAAGGTTAATTTGAAAGGGATTCACAAACAATTGAACTATGTAGGTTCATTTTGCAAGATGATTTGGCAAATACTAAACACCATACTGTTTTTGAAATATTGTTGGGTCTAGGAAATACACCCCATGTAGAAACTTTTGGCTTGTACAGTTCTGAGTCATCATCCTTGGTCTGTTCAGGTTGTGGAGCTGTTGCTGTTGCATCGAAGTTGTTTGCATTTCCGACAATAAGCTCCACCTCAGGCAAGTCATCATCTGAGAAGGAGTCTGAAAAAGGAACCAGTCCAGGTGGCAATCCCCTTGTCTTCTTATTATCCGAAAAGCCAAGCCCCACAAAATCAATCTTTGAAACAGACAATTCTCCCTTCTTACCAACACTATTGTCATTCACATTTTCTCCCCAAGTACTCTCACTCCCTCCTCGCAATCCTAAAAATAAATTCAGATACCCATTTTAGCACAGGCCGCATGGGGTGAAGATCCTCTCCATTTGTTCCATTACCAAAGGTTTGGTGTATAAATGTGTCATTAATGTTTTCAATTCTTGAAATGTGTGCATTTATATCCTATATTTACTTCAAAACTATAGTAATTGACATTTCCATTTTATTTAGGAAATGGAGAGGATCTTCACCCAGCCGCATGACCAAAAGTACACACATTTTCATTATCAATATTTATAGAAATAGAGTGCAACCACAATCGTGGTCACGATTTAGGCCATTGTTGTACCTGTGACTACAATTGAGGTCACATCAATTGAAGTTATCAAGGATAGCAATGTGACCTCGTAGACATCAACTAACACTAAAATAATCAAACACATCAGTTAATGGAAGTAGAAATCGAAACACATCAATGACTTTGTTTTATACTCCCTCCGTTTCAAAATGAGTGTCACTTTAGCCAAAAAAAATTGTATCAAAATGAATGTCACTTTACATTTTCAATACAACTTTAATTTTTTTCTTCCAACTTTACCCTCTCCAAATTCTCTCACACAATTTTCAATGCAACTTTAAGTTTGTCTTTTTCTTATAAAGTAAGGGCAGTTTAGTAAAAGTGTTATGTCTAATGATTATTTCATTTCATTCCTTAATCTGTGTGCAATTAGCTAAAATGACACTCATTTTGAAACGAAGGGAATAATAAATAATAAGACATTGTTTGTAATAAGATCGTCCACAATATAGCTACTTATTTTGGGTGCTTAAGTGAGGATCATACATACACATCAGCTCATTTATTATAGTAAAATTTATTAAACAAGGGCCACAAATAGTGAAGACTGATGAGATAGGGTGCTTCCATAACCACATTTTCTATAAGCACCCAATTATTTTTGGAGGTGCCTATTTAGCCCGATGCAAAATAGGCGAAGCAACCACCTTTGTGGTCATGGATGGATGCCCTAACACATTAATTAAGCACTTATAGCATAAGCAAAGTAGTCAAACTATTCATATAAGCTTGTAAGTTGTTTTCATTAGTTATCCTAAAGAACTTATTGAAATAAGCTAAAAAAAGCTTATGTACATATCAATATGTCACAGCTCACAAGCTGTTTTCACAAGTTATCTCATCAAACAGATTCACAAGAGTAATATAAACTCAGATAAGTCAATTCTTAAGTACCTTGATCAGTTTCACTAACAGCAACCCCTTTATTCTGCTTATACTTTCTTGCCTTCTCCATTGCAAGCTTTACAGAAACTGACACATCCTTTTTCCCTCCATCAGCACCGTTTTGCTCAAATCCCAAACCAGAGTTTGATTTAATCGATTCTTTGTAAGCTTTAGCTTTATCAAACGCAAGCTTTATAGGATCAACAGAAGCAGTTTTTTCAGCTTCTATCGAATTAACTTCAGAAGATTCCTTGTTGTCTTGGTTCATAACACAATACAGCTTCTTAGCTTTTAACGTTGTTGGTTTCATGCGTAACGAAGAAAACCATGAACATGAAGAAGAAGAATAATGTAATAATAACGAAGCCATTAATTAAAAAAAATAAAAATTATTCATTACCACTCAGAACTCACCATGAACATGTTTCCCTCTTTATGGCTGTTAGATAATAACCACATACTTCGATTCGGTTAATGGGCTTGTGTTATCGGGTCCAAATACCCGGCCCAATATTTATTTTTTTTAATTTTAATCATTTAACAAAAAAAAAAGAACTAGGGTTTTGTAGGTATAAGAAGGGTCCTTATCTTCTCTCGTGTAGTTCCGTTCTTCATCACACTGAGGCTCACCCCTTTGTCCTAAATCACTGTCCCTAAACCGAATCTTCACAAAGGTACCTTCTTTACTTCAACTCTATTTCATTTCACTCATTCTTTCATTTCTTGTAAATCAATCGTTTATTCGGGGTTTCCAATCCGTCAGATTTTGACCTAATTACTGTGTTATGTTGTTTCAAATTCTATCACTTTTTTCATTCTGATTTAATTATCAATTTAGTTTTTTAGGTCTCTATTATCCCAAATCGAACTTTTTTAACTGTTTCATGAGCTTAGAAGGTACTGATTTAATTGAGGGTTATTGTTAGTTTTTTTTAGTTAAGGGGTTTTGTAAATGTTAATATTAGTCTCCGATGATGAACAAAATGATATAACTTTCGTTCTTCTGAGATTTTTCCATGCGGAAGAAAATTATTGGAGACCTGAACTGAGGAGACTCAAAAAAAAAACATTTTGTGCTTCAGATTGTATGCTGTGTTTTTCATGTTATATAGGATGTTTTTGTAATATTTTATGGTATATGGATTTAGAGAAATATGCATGTGTGAGCTGAATTTAACTTGGATTGTTGCGTCGGTATATCATATGATTTAGTTGAATTTACACTGCCCAATAGTAAGAGTTGTAGTAATTAAAATCATTTCTAGTTCGATGACCTGTTATAATGGACTGCATTATTTGTCAAAATCTAATTTTTTGATGAACCTAAGGAATAGGATTTAAGAGTTTGGCTTATGCTGCTGTTAACAACTGTTTCATTTATATTTCGATTACACAATGTAGTGTGTTTATGCCTATTCATGTCATGTTGATGTGTTTTGATAAATATGAATAAGTAACCAAGTTTGTTTCCGATTATTTTTGCATCTTTTATTAGGCATAGGACGTCAGAATGAAATTTATGTTTTTTATATTTTTTACTTTGCCTTTCTCAGATGAATCGTGAAAAGTTGATGAAGATGGCCGGTTCTGTCCGAACCGGAGGAAAGGGTACCGTCAGAAGGTATATTTATATGTGAAACTCAATTATGGTCCATTCTAATATAACTTGGTTTTTTTAGTGATGCCAATAGTAGTTGTATAGTATTGTCTTGTTCTTCAGATATTTTTTATTGATCTGTCAATTGTCATTAGAGTCACTACTCAATAGCAATATGCTGACATGAGTTCTTGAGCTTATATTAAAATTAAAGCTTCCCCCTTTCACCCTTAATACACACATATTCGAGCGAGTCCAGGCAAAACTTCACAATTCCTTGTTCTTTCTTTTACTCTGAACTGATACTTTGTTCGTTTTGTTGCAAATCCATTGTTAAAGAATGTTTCTTGAACGCATATAATGCTTTTGTTGAGTTGAATCATCTCTTTTGTTTTTTTTACCAAGATTTGAATTGTCTCGTAATGTTCTGCCTTTTGTTTACCTCAGAAAGAAGAAGGCCGTCCACAAGACAACAACTACAGATGACAAAAGGCTTCAGAGCACTCTGAAGAGAATAGGGGTGAATGCCATCCCACAAATTGAGGAGGTCAATATCTTTAAGGATGATGTAGTTATCCAGTTCTTAAACCCCAAAGGTAATAATCATCCCATAATATTTCCAGCATGTGTTCTTTTGATATGATAGGCTATATATATTTGCTTTTCAAATTTTGCTGACTAAATAGTTGGATTGTTTTCTTTCCAGTTCAAGCATCCATTGCTGCTAATACATGGGTTGTTAGTGGTGCTCCTCAAACAAAGAGTAAGAATCTACATCCTTTTTTCTTCATATATCTAGTTTATCTGGTCTATTACATGAATGTTGCTAACATAATATGCATATTTCCAAAAAGTATGGCTGCATCAATCTTACATGAGCATCTATGCTTTATCTTGACCACATTGCAATATCTGGATTTTTGTTATATTTTAGAGTACACCAGGGCATTGTTTCCCACAATTTATGAATGGCTAGACTTTCTATTTTGTGCTGTTTGTTTTTCAGCTGATTACTTAATGCTCATAAAAAATTGACATAAATTTCCCTTCTACAGAGTTGCAGGATATACTACCTAGCATTATCCATCAATTAGGTACGTGCTTTGGACTTTTTTAAAGGTTTCTTTGGTGTTTCTTGTTCCTCCGACTTAAAAGTTTTGAATATTATTAAAATACAGGACCAGATAATTTGGAAAACCTGAAGAAGATAGCTGAGCAATTCCAGAAGCAGGGTCCTGAAGCCGGTGCTGGTTCAGCCACAGTACAAGAAGAGAATGATGATGATGTTCCAGAGCTTGTCCCAGGAGAGACTTTTGAGACAGCTGCTGAGGAGGCCAAGGATAGTTAGATTGTTATTGTGCCATCTTCTGTTTTTTTTTTTT
>Ga0099826_10001092_pt1 | contig 15434 bp, 14 predicted proteins | sample Mtrugardesep15_FD_76830 | JGI IMG/M metagenome (GOLD analysis project Ga0099826, IMG submission 76830) | Root nodule microbial communities of legume samples collected from California, USA - M. trunc garden sep15 | ecosystem: Host-associated > Plants > Roots > Nodule | place: USA: California... | reverse complement strand
TTATTTATACTACTCTAGGAAGGCTCTCCATAACAAACTAGAAATATCTAGAAACAAAGAAAAGTCTAGAGATATGGATACTCTAGTACATAAGACTAGAAGGATCTAGAAAAGTTAAGACTTTCCTAGTACTTATTTAGTAGTGTCTAGTAGCTTCTTAATTACTCCCAAGTATTCTAGAGACTTATATATTATTCTTTAGAATTCTAGAGTCTTCCATATTATTCTTCATCATTCTAGACGCTTCCATATAATTCTTCATCATTCTCTATCAATTTCATATAACAACAAATCAACAAATTATAACTACATACAACTAAATTACAATTTTATCAACCAAGTGGTTGGCTACAAATTGTTAATGTGCTTCAGATAGCGTCAAATTGTTTGAAAAATCCTAAGTTTGATTCTTAGTTTAAATAATATATGAACACACTTTACATACCTCATGACAAGATTGAATAGTAAAAACATTTTTCCTTTAAAAATTGAAGTTTTAGACAAGATAATCATCTTAATTACTTGATACATTTTCTTTTGTTGAAATTTTTCAGATATGGAAGTGGTATTTGGAACTTCAAAGAGATTTATTGAATCAGCTACTCATGCTTTGGAAGGGAAAACATCTACTCCTATTGATAACCTCTCTAACACTCTTGAGGCTGCAAAAAAAGTTGCTAGTTGTGGATATGAATACGGCACTGCATGGGGCAAACAGGTGAGCAACATGGACAATATATTCAAAGATCTAAAACCAAAGAATCTTTAAATTACAGGATTAGATCTAAATAAAAATAATAATATTATGGATAAACCAGAAACCGCTAATATTACAGAGGATAAACATATATTAACCCTATTTTTATAAGATATTTTAACATGATCTAAAATTCTCAAACTACGGATAAACTTTTTGACGTAAAAATATGCATTAACTTAGGTAAAAGTATATAATCATCTAGTATTTTTTTTTAAAACATTAGGTGGGTTGGATATATGGATCAACATCAGAGGATATACTTACTGGGTTGGACATTCATACAAGAGGATGGAGATCTGAAATGTGTTCACCAGATCCATTGGCCTTTATGGGTTGCTCACCTCAAGATAACATAGTAAGTATGATCCAACAGAAAAGATGGGCATCAGGGTTGTTTGATATTCTACTCAGCAAGCACAATCCATTTTTGGGTTTTCTCTATGGTAAGCTCCAATTTAGAGAAGCACTTGGATATTTTTGGATATTAAGTTGGGCCTTAAGATCAGTCCCTGAAATCTGCTATGCTGCTCTACCTGCCTATTGCATTCTGACTAACTCCAGCTTTTTACCTGAGGTGAGTACAAAACATAAATAAAACTAGCACCTTACATAAATTTAAACTAAGCATTTTTTTTTTATTATATCACAAAAAACTTTGTATATTTTCTTATATTAAATAACTAGTTTATTGCACTTTTCACTAATGGTTGTGTAAATGATGACTTATACAGAAACTTTGGATTCATGCTGCTTTGTTTGTGACATACAATATATCTACTATAGTTGAGAGCTTAAAAACAGGACTGTCAATTAGAACATGGTGGAACAATCAAAAGATGATGAGAATTACAACCATGAGTGCTTGGTTTTTCGGATTTTTAGCCATCTTATTTAAGTTATTACAAATATCTGAACCTGTCTTTGAAATAACACAGAAATTAGACCAATCTTCTAATAGTGGTAGGTTTAGTTTCAATGAGTCTCCAATATTTGTACCTAGTACAACAATATTGTTTGTTCAACTCACAGCATTGGTTACTGGTTTATTTGGATGGGCCACACGTGTTAGAGGTGGGCTTGGATATGGGCCTGGAGAAGTGTTTTGTAGTGCTTACTTGATTGCATGTTATTGGCCATTTTTTAAAGGGTTGTTTGGGACTGGAAAGCATGGGATTCCTTTATCAACAATATTCAAGTCAGTGATGTTGGCTTTTCTTTTTGTGTATTCATGCAAACTTACTATTACATATTGATCATATTTATTTATTTGTCTTGAATGTATTGTACTATATCATTGTTTCTCTACATGATGTTTACATGTTGGAAATGAAGTTATTAAAAAAAAATAAAAAAACGGTTATATGTAAAAGTTAACTATATTGATTAGTTACATTGGTTAATTGTTTTTCTCATTAATTTCAATGACCAATTTCCCTATTAACTATTTTAACTGCAGCTATTGCTCTGCTGCCACTCCCCCACCACAACTTAATCAACAAAAATTATAAGATATGAGAAAAGACCATATTCATTATTCCATATGCAAATTTGCAAATTGTCTATAGTTCATTTCATGCAGCTAAAATCAATCACAAGCTTCAAGTTGTAACCATAATAATTCGCATTTGAAAATTGGTTACCTATAGTTTTGCTGCATTGCCTACTTATCTTGAAAAAGAAAAAAAAATTGGAAACAAAATTTTTATTTTGTTTGCAGCTTTATTGTCACAAATTACTTTTTCTATGTATGCTTTTCATATTGAACTCCTTTTACAACTGTTGTTTCTTTATCTGCTTGAAAGAATTGTTAATTTAGATTGTGGAAAGCACAAATCCATAGCTGAATGGAGAAACAGAAAAGAATTTTGTAGAGTTATTCTTAGAAGATCTAAAGGTACGAGAAGCTGAACAATGAAAAAACAGCGACATGTTAACATGGTCGCGCTCAAGTCTAAGAAGATTGTATATTAGTATCAAACGAAACCAGACAAGTGTAATTCAGGAATGGAGAAATGCGAGGGGATAGAATTTCCAGCATAGAAAAAACTGATCGCGTTATGGGAACAGAGAGCTCGTCACAATCTAAATTAACAGGAAAAAACTGATCGCGTTATGAGTTGCTAAATCAAATAATCAGTCTCAAGAAAAACTACAGATTGCATAAAAATTTGGTATAGTCTTTGTTGGGTTGCTGCATTGCATGATAGGTTCAGTGAAGTTATTTAAAATGTTAGTTCTTATTGGTAGAAAATAATCATAGGTCCTTCTATTGTTCATAAAAGTAAGGTATTCCTGCAAGTCAAGAGAATTGTAAAAAGCCAATACAAATTATGTTTCGTCTCTAAGTCAAATTATGTATTACACTTGTATGAAGCATTTCAAAGCAGGAAATGGTCAAATGATTGTGATGAACTTTAAATATGATTACATGAAAATTTTATGACATGTTGATGATGGTGTTGGTTTGATACTTTTTTTATTTAGCTAGGTTTGTAATTAATTTGACTTGAAGTACATCACCTCACTGTTTTTGAACTAGGGATGGATCTTGTAAAGCATAGAGTTAAACTAATTTAATGGGTTTATTAATGTATCACATTTCTGTTTATACTTTTAGCTTATACTATGATAAATTTTGTTTTGTGACCTAGGCTTCTACCGTTACACCTATTTGTGACAACTGCAGATTTTGTGCTATGAATCATAGTCAACACTATGTAGTTTTTGTTAGTGCTTGAACACCCTGCCAACAAAGAATATGCTTAACACAATTAACAAAGGAGAACGGTAAATTTCTACTTTCAAAAGACAATGTCTATTCTTGTTGAAGTTTTGAACAATTTTCAAGTGCAGGTCCATAGTGGACCACCCACTCAAGTGCTTCACATTAAACATTTCCCTAAATTAATAAATATTATAAAAATGAAACATTTGCCTACAGCAGAGCTGGTGGGGGCCTAAGTGCCACTTGATGTTCCTCAGCAATAAGTGTATAATTTATTTTATTTTTTTGGCACACAAGTGATAAGATCCATTTCAGAGAATGGCTTATAAATGGATCGGTTTTGTCCTACATGTCCCTGAAATCTGCTTGCATTAGAATATTACTAACTCTCACTTATCAACCAATCATGCACAGAAAATTGTTGTGCTTAATTAGAACTTCAATATTGGCAAATGTGAGAATAAATAACAACTAGTGACAAATAGTAATTTTATTCTACTAGGAAGTATGTTAAAGTATAGCAATGCACAAGTGAACTGTTATGGTGAGTGTGAGATAAGAGCTGTTGTCCAAAGATAAACCTACCCATCCAACAATGGAAATTCATTGGAAGCATCCTTTTTTTTTTGTTAGCAATTTGCATTAATTTATAATTTATTTTATCATTTATTTTCTTTTTCTGGTCTGTCCATGTATAGAAAATGTTATTCATAATCATATTATATAGACAACTCTCTTGCCCGTGTATGTTTTGTCCAAGTATATATGTCAGCGCCACGTTCGTGGGATAAGATTTGCTTTGCAACCATTTTTTATCATTGCAAAAAAACTTTATATTTCACAAATATATATCCATATAACATTGATTCTTTCAAAATATTCTATATAGATATAGATCACGGGTGTCATCATACTTATAAGGCTCCTTCAAAGAAAAATTGATACTTATAACATATAATTAACCCTTAAAAAATTTAAAGTGAGTTCAAACTTCTATTCTTAAATCTTAACATATGAAATTAATCTTATATCAACCTTAAATTAAACTTCTCAATTGTCAACAAAAAAAAATCACATATTCAAAGTGACTTTAAAGTTTAAACTCAATAAATTAATCTTTCTTTAAAACTCAAAATTTCAAGTCTTCTAGTCTTAATTAAACAGTTAACACTACCAAGTGAATACATGGAATATGCACAGAATCCCAATTGTCCATAAGACCACGCCAATCAACCATGATTTTGTTTTTGCCTTTATATATGTACATGTCCTCCAAAGCATGAAGCACAAGTGGGCTAGAATAAAAGAACACCCATTTGTGGCTTGAGTAATTTCCTAAGTGATTTGCTCAATGGTTATGGAGAACAAAACCTCACTCCCTCTCTATGAAAAAATATGGGTCAAACACACATTTTCAAGAGTTATGGATTCTTTGACATTGCTCCTCCTCCTCTTGCTTCTTGGTTACCGAGTTTCCTCCCATAATAACCACACCTTCCCTTGCTTTGTTGCATTTCTATGTGAGTCATGGTTCACCATCACTTGGATTACCACCATGAGCACCAAATGGACTCCTGCACATACCAAAACCTTCCTGGATCGTCTCTTGCTTAGGTAAGTTTATACATCTCCATATACTTTGCTAGACTCCTCAAATCAAAATACTACAAATTCAACAATGCTTAATTGCATTTTATCTATTTAATTAAGCCTTATAGTATATATTGGTTTTCAAATCATAAATGTTAGTATATTAGTTGTTGAATTTGGATTCCTTGCATTCACGTAGTCGGTATATCATTGGTCATTGGATCAGGATCACCGTCTAGATTTTAATGCATACTTTGATTTTTCGAAGGGTCTGAAATATCAAATTTGAAATATGAATCGTGTGATCTCAATTTAACTTCCACGGTTATGTTGACTATGTGAATGTGTGCAAATAATGACAGCAGATAATCTGAATTTATTAGTTATTATACTAATATTTTTTTCTTTATCCGGATTTTAACATCGTTTCTTTACCGCTTTTAACCCTTATTTTGGATCAGTTTAGCCAATCGACCGGTATGGTATATACTATATAGAATATGATGCACTATTTCCCACATTGAAATCTTTTACTCCTAATTAAACTTTATACTAATATTAATTTTATTAGGCAGGGTATGTATAGTATCGATGAGATTTTGCATATATTTAATGTTTGATTTTGCTAACTATTTATTTGCTGTTTTTTTCCAAAAGGGTATCTGATTCTGAGCTTCCAGCATTGGACTTATTTGTAACAACAGCAGATCCAGTGCTAGAGCCACCCATAATCACAGTGAATACAGTGTTGTCATTGTTGGCACTTGATTATCCAGCTAATAAGCTAGCTTGTTATGTTTCTGATGATGGTTGTTCACCTCTTACCTTCTATGCTCTTGTGGAAGCTACCAAATTTGCTGAACTTTGGGTACCATTTTGTAAGAAGTACAATGTACAATGTAGAGCACCATTTAGATATTTCTGTGATGAAATCATGACCAACAATAATGACTTGCCACAATTCAAACATGATTGGTTGAAAATGAAGGTAATTTTTTTGTTATTTAGCTGCATTTCAATAAATAAAAAGATCATATTCATTTCCTTACTTAACAAAATGGAGACAAAATTTCCTTTTGTCTTTGAGAAATGATATCTTCGCAACCATTTTGGAACAAATTAATGGAAAACTCTATATTCATAGCCATTTTAGCTTTTTTTAATATTATTTTTTTTCCGCATGGATTCTGCGCCAATATCCACATCACATTTTATATTTTTGGTTTATCCCATAAGTTATCAAAAAATAGTTTTCAAATAGCATATCTCAAAAAATATTATTAATATGTTGATTTTTATTCAGTGTACAGCTGTAAACCAAAAACAAAATAATTGTCCTGCAGAATATGTAGATGTAGTTGTACTTGTACTCCTTACATAGAATGATATATTTATGTTTTATTATTAATATATGATCCATTAAAATTGTCAAAAAAATATATTTGATTCATTATTTAGACATAAATACATGATATATATTGACCATATCAATTTTCAAATATAAACATGTGATTTTTATTTCAAGTGTTTTTAAGTGGAATTAGTGATCTTTCTTCAAAAAAGAAAGTAGAATTAGTGATCCTTTTTTCTTTTAGCATACTAGTTGTCGTTTCCACGGTGTAAAAAATAGAGTAAGTCGAAATTGTTTATAAAATAATAATTTTCTTAAAAAGAAAAAATCAGAAAAAATAAAGTGGACTACATCAAAATTATTATTAAAAATAGGAAAAATGTTTGGTCAGCAACAGTCACACACTGCAACAATGATTAGTCTTTTTTTTAAGCGAACAATGATTAGTCTTTTATTGATAGCTTTAGAACACTATTGGATCTTGGATTAAATTTTTTTTGTTGAAGAAATTGGATCTTGGATTAATAATAACAACAAAAAACTCCTTCATGCATGTGTGAAGCTAAAAATGTTACAATTTGCAGGAAGAGTATGAACAACTTAGTAGCAAAATTCAAAATGCAGCCCAAAAGTCAATTCCATGTCAGCTAATGGGAGAATTTGCTGTCTTCTCACAAACACAAGCAAGAAATCATCCAACTATAATCAAGGTAACATTAACATTAACATTTATAGAAGGGAATAGAAATCTTTTTGGCAGTGAAATACGTATTAGTAGTAATATAAATGATTTTGCGCTTATATTTTCCATTAAAAAAATGACATATATACCACCACTTGCATTATTGAAGTTATTAAAGTTTTCAGGTTGTACATTGTACTACACTGATGACAGGTCTGCCTTGCGTAGGGCCGGTTCAGTTTTTTATTGGTTCAGATAAAGTTTTTATTTTTGATCAATCTCAAACTAAATCAACAACATGACTAAAGACTAAAAAAATATTTTTCCTATGTTGTAAGGTTTAATATTAGAAGATTTTGTATTGTAGCTTGAAGTTAAAACGTCAAATGTAACTTTTATACTCAAATTCATTGTCCAACTCTCTTTCATGTAACCATAAATTGTTTGACCTTACATTCAAGGTTAATCAAATTCAATTAATTTAATTAACTATATAACAAAACACACGCCTAAAATCATATTTATAATCATTCTTATTTTTAGACTACACAAATGACTTAGCTACGAATGTAATTTTGATAAACAAGCTCATGAATTTGGTCTCTAAATCAATCCCTTATGTGACCAATTATTTTGTCTACGAGTAGGTCACTAAAAAGCAAAAGAAATGTAAAATAATTGTACACGGATATGTCTAATTATATTTCATCATTTTCCTTAAAAAAAAAATTATATTTCATCATTTAGATGTGTCACAATATTTTATCAAAGAAAAAAACTATCTGCTACACGATATATAAATGATGAGTCCTTAATTTTATCATCATCAAATGTTTTACTTCATATATTAAATTATTGATAGGTAATTCGAGAAAACAAAGGTATTTATGATGTGATGCCTCACATAATATACATATCTAGAGAGAAGAGGGCAAAACAACCACATCATCACAAAGCTGGTGCAATGAATGTCTTGGTAACATTTATATTTCTTCGATCAACTCCTTGAATTGTTAATCTTTCATTACAACATTGTTATAAGGCAATGTCTTTCCTTAATTTTGATTCAAAAGTTCTCATAATGTGTATTGTGTACAGACAAGAGTCTCTGGATTGATGACAAATGCTCCCTTTATCCTAAATTTAGATTGTGACATGTATGTGAACAATTCTAAGATTGTACTACATGCCCTTTGCATTTTGTTGGATTCAAAGGGAGAAAAAGAAGTTGCATTTGCTCAATGTCCACAACGATTCTATGATGCGGTAAAAGATGATGCTTATGGAAATCAGCTTGTGGCTTTGCCTATGGTGAGTCATGTTACCATGTTAGTGTGAAGCATCGATCAATTTTTTCAATGACTAATATCGACGGAAAATATGGTTGATCATTTTTAATGGGGTCTCTCCTCTCAATCATATTCTTTCTATCCACAAGACTCGAACTCAAGATTTTGTTTAAAGGATCTCAGTACAGTTCTACTCGGGCCAATATAATGTTGGTAAAGAAAAGAAAATAAATAAACAAATAATCATTTCTTGTTGTGTATTGTAGTACATAGGAAGTGGATTTGCTGGACTTCAAGGGATTATATATGCTGGAACAAATTGCTTTCATAGAAGAAAAGTTATGTATGGTCTTTCTCCTCATAATGAAATTCAAAATGCAACGAAGGGTCAAGGCTTCACCAATGGTATATTAAGATATACGTACTATATTTTTTTCATTATTTCAAAATGAATGCTATTATAAAGTAGTAGGACTGATTCCTATTAGTTAATTAGCCTAAGAAATATAAACTTTTGGTATCTTGTGTAGGAACGTTTTTATCAGAAAAAGAAACAATGCAAAAATTTGGAACCTCAAAGAGATTTGTTGAATCAGCTACTCATATTTTGGAAGGGACTACATCTATCCTTCACAAATCTCTTGATCTTGAAGCAGCAAGCAAAGTTGCTAGTTGTGATTATGAATACAACACTGCTTGGGGTAAACAGGTGGGAAATAGGAGTAATATTTGAATCAAAGGCTATAAATTGGTATCCATGCTCATTTTCTATCATATTATATAAAAATATTCCATAATAATTTTTTTAGCTAGGTCCAAACCTGAACTTTTATATCCAAGAGGGCTTTGGTGAGATGACTCGTATCAAATCTTTCTCAGCTTAACCAGAAGTCTTGAGTTCGAATGTGCTTCTTATGTTAACTTTTTGGTAATATTAGGTAGGATGGTTATATGGATCAACATCAGAGGACGTACTAACTGGGCTCAAATTCCACACAAAAGGATGGAGATCTGAGCTTTGTTCACCAGACCCAATAGCCTTTATGGGCTGTTCACCACAAGATAATTTGGGCCAAATGGCCCAACATAAGAGATGGTCATCAGGGTTGCTTGATATCTTCCTTAGCAAGCATTGTCCAATTTTTGGAACCCTATTTGGTAAGCTACAATTTAGAGAGTGCTTGTCATATATTTGGATCACTAATTGGGCATTAAGATCTATTCCTGAAATATGTTATGCTCTTCTACCTGCCTATTGCATCATTACCAACTCCAGTTTCTTGCCTAACAAGGTTAGCATAATTCAGATTACATATAATAAAAATTGTTGTTTATCATATAAACATCTTATAAAGGAACTCAGTATGTGACAATGATGCTCTAACAGGAACTCAGTATGTGGATCCCCTCAACTCTATTTCTGATCTACAACGTATCGAATGTAATAGAGCACGTAAAGTCAGGATTATCAATCAGAACATGGTGGAACAACCAAAGAATGGGAAGAATAACAACCATGAATTCTTGTTTTTTGGGATTTTTGACTATCATGCTTAAGCAATTGAGAATATCAGACACCAATTTTGAAATAACAAAGAAAGAACAAGTATCTTCTAATGAAGGTACCAATGAAAATGTTGGTAGGTTCATTTTTAATGAGTCACTTATTTTTCTACCAGGCACAGCAATTTTGCTTGTTCAACTCATAGCAATTTCTATGAGTTGGTTGGGATGGAAACCACTAGTAAAGAGTGGTGCTAATGGATATGGAGTAGGAGAGGTTTTTTGTAGTGCATACTTGGTTTTATGCTACTTGCCATTTTTGAAAGGATTGTTTGGGAAAGGAAAATATGGGATACCCTTGTCTACAATATGCAAGTCAATGGTGCTAGCTTTACTATTTGTTCATTTATGTAGTACCACCATTGCTAATTGAATGGTCCAATATTCATTTATGTTTTTTCATTGTAAAAGTTCTTCAATCATGAAAGAATATTGAAAGGCATCTAGTTCAAGTATATGAAGGTCTTTGACAAAAGGGAGAGATTTCTTGCCCCAAAATATAGATTGTGTCTCAATTTAGTAAGCAAGTATTCTTCAATCATACATTTTAGTCTGTTGAGGTTGATTTAAGATTGTGTCTCAATATGAAGTTCTTCAATCATAATTTTTCTAAGCAAGTATTCTTTGAATGAATACAATACAAACTCTCTTTTATAAAGTAAAATCTACATACATTAATATGTCTTTGATAATCACAAACATTGAAAACCAACCCTAACTCTTCATTTGGCCTTTTTTAAGGCAGTAATGGAACTACCATCCCCTTTAATTAAATCATACCTACGTAACAAGTGTGCCACGATTAGGGCCGAGGTGAAGGTAACAATGTCCTTACCAGCACACTGTTTATTGGACACAGTTGGTGAACCGGTTTGTGGCCCATTAGACCAATACAAATAGTTCAACAACTCGGCTCCTTTTTCTTTAGTGAACCGTTCCGGTTTAAATTGCTCTGGTTCATCAAACACGACCGGGTCCCTCATTACAAGCTTCTGAAAACCACATAATAACTCACCCTTCTTCACATTGAACGCGGAGTCATATGAACTGAGCTGAAAATCTTTTCTGGCTCGACCAAATTGAAGTGGAACTGGTGGGTTCATTCGAAGGGTTTCATAAACCACTGAATTTATTAGTTCCAACTCTTTTAACGAGTCAAACCCAAGAGTTGAACCGCCTTTCTCTCGCGCTTCCTTCCTCAACTTCTCTTGCAAACCGGTTGGACCGTTCGCTATGCTGTCTATCAATTTCGGAAGGAAAATTGAAAACCCGCCATATGAGTTGAAACCCAACACAAAAAGCAAGTTGTGGATTGCTTCATCTTCACTCAACCCGAACTCTGTTCCACTTTTTATCACTTCCTTACCTGTCATCAATATTGTTTATTACACATCAAATAAATTAAGCAAATGTTTTTTTTTTCACATCATTATTTGATGGGACATGATGAGTTGAAATTATATAATCTTGAGTATTTTTTTATGAAAAAAAAAAAAAATTATCCTAAGTACGATGTCCTGAAAATTTTACGCGTTACCATGTTGTTTAATGAAGTTGTAGAGGTTATTGTAGTCTCCACTGACAAGAGCGAAAGGGTAAGAGAAGGAATGGAGGAAGATTTCTTCGAGTGGTTGGATGGTGCCGACACTAACTGTTGGTAGAAGCTGAACCGCGAGCCATTTGTTGAGCATGGAGGAGCCTGATTCGGCGATTTTGGGATCAAGGGAAGGATCAGCTCTGGCAAGTACTTTGCTTAGGAACGTGAACAAAAATTTCTGCAGTGGGGAGAAGTAACTTGCTGATGAAGAATTGGACAGTGTTGCTTCAATTTGGTCCAAAAATATGTCCAGGTTTGATATTAGTTCTGGTACCCATATGCTTGAACTTTGCTTCAAAATGTTCATGTTGAAATTCTTTGCCTGCATGAAGTATACCACATGATCAAAATGAATTCTAATTGTTGTTTGATGAATCTATTTATATCACTGTATTTCTATTGTGGATTAGGCCTCTGAATATTATGCAATATTTTATGAACTGATAATTAAAACTGGTCAAACCAAACACGTTTTCAGTTTTTTCATTTCTTGAAAATGAAAAATTAAACAAGCATTTCTAACTCTTGAAATTTGAAAAAGAAAATATGAAATGAAAACATAAAATGTTTCCGAAAACCAAATAGACTATAGAGTTTTTTAGGGTTTAGGGTTTAGACTATAGAGTTTTTTACGTCAACTCGTACTTAAGTTGGGGGATATCATTTCTTCTATTTCCTTTTACTTGATTTTACGCAAAGTCTTCTCCCTTTCAAACTCGTAAATAAAGTTTTGAAAAGAAAATTGTTGTGTAAAAAGAAAAAAATAATATTTTTGAAGTAAAAAAAATTGAAAAGTTGTGGGGATGAAAAAACAAATGTGTGGTCCCCAAAAAAATCATTCTATTAATTGTCATGGTCCCAAGGATATACCAAATTCGAGAGATTTCGAATAATACGGGACAAAACACACCACCATAATCTAGGCTGGCTAAATGCAAGCCTTGAAACAATGGGATATTTTGCTTGTTTGTGGCCATCACTAAAATTTGAAAATAAACAATGTAATCGCAAAATCAACATTAAAACCAATTTTTGTCAAAAAATAATAATATTAACCTCAATAATTATTAACGTAGCACAAAATAATTCTTCAAAAAAAATTATAATTATAATATAATAATTCAAAAAACGTAACACAAAATAAAACTCAACTCGATATTTTTTTTTTTCCTCAAAAAAACACAATATATTTTTTTAGCCTTTTCAAAACAAAACAAAAAAAAAAACTAACACGATAAATAAAAGTACAATAAATAATGCTATGTCTTTGTTTATGTGTCTAGTGTAAGTTGTCACTATAAAATGAACAATGAACATACCCATATCTTTTGGCAGGGAAACACTCATATCCGGTCCTACCGTTAAAAACTTTAACTAGAAAGAAAACCTTAAATTTTGTCGGAAAAAAAAAAAGTTGAAAACCTTAAATTTTGTCGGGAAAAAAATTGAAAACTTTAAATAATAAGTAAAGTTGAGAACGACTTCCCACCACCCAGTCCTGCAGTCCATACGATACGATAACAAAAATATCTTTACATATATTTTGTCTCATTTTACAATTGAATATTTTTTTTGATAAATAATAATTTTCGTTTCTAAATCTATAATGAGTAGTTGTGATAGTCTTTTAATGTATCGAAATTTTAAAATATTTTTTATTTTATATTATATTAGTCAAAATAATTTCTGACATTGAAACGTTTTTTTAACAATATCATGTAAGTCATCATTATATTTGTTTACTGTCATATCAATCGTTATAATTAAGAAAATTATATTGATTAATAAAGTGCACAATCAAGTATTATTTTAAAATTTTGATATATTCAATGGTTACAGTGGTTACTGAAAATCACTATTTGTCCTATTTGTTTATAATTTCTTTAGTTCCGATGTAGGTTTTTTTTGGACATGGTTCGGTTCGGGATAAAAATTGAACCAAACCAAGCTGATTGCTAAATTCAAAATAATCAAACCGAATTGTTTGCATTTTAAATCGAATCAAATTGTATCATATCAAACTCTTTCGAACCGAATCAAGCTGATTGCTAAATGCAATAAATAAGGTTAAGTTAGTGGAAATGAATGAATAATAAATGTTGTATTGGTCTTATAAAAATGACAAATAATTTAAGATAAAAAATTAAGAAAAATGACACATATACAGAGAAGGAGTATTTCATAATCCTTCCACATAATTTTCCTAATAAAAATCTAGACTTTTTAATTAATTTTATGAATTTAATTTGTATAGTAAAGATATTTTACACCTTCAATTAACCATAACCAACATATCATTAAAAAAATTGTCCTTATTTATAACTATTTTTAAAATTATTCATTTGATTAGTATGATTTGTTAAAAATGTAACATTAAATTCTTCAAAAAAAAAATGTAACATTAAAGTAAACAATTTTAATCCTTAAATACATAAGACGTCGTTATGATCCTTAAAATACACATTTGAAGATTAAACCGACAGACTAAAGATACATTTGAACACCAAAATGACAAGGAAAATTTGTGGAAATTTTTGCAGCGTCGATACATCCATGGATTAGGAGTGACATCGTGCTATACATTCATATACCAAAATAGTTGTTTATTGTCTGAGTTAGAAAGTTCATAATTAAGAAACGAAATAGACAAAATGAATTTCATGATCAGAAGAAATATAAGAAAGTAGGTGGTGTCATAGTTAGTGGTACCTTAGCATGTTGAGGTTCAGAAACATCTTGATAAACACCAACCTTAATATTTCCCGTAAATTCAACACTAGGAACAAAATCTCCAACCAGAACATCTTTTTTGTCAACTAGGTCCATGTCAAAGAGGTGAGAGAAAGACTTACAATCAAGAACTGCAATGATGTTAGGATTAACGTTGGTGAAGAAAGGGAACGTGGGAGGAACATTGGTACGAAACACAGTACTTTTGTACTTGTCCATTCGTGTTCTGAAGAAGTTTTCTGGCTTCTGGAACCAGAAATAATCTAACCTGTCTGATAAGGGACCTAGAACCGGCCATCCGTGGCTTCCCGGAATCTGCCGGATCGGTAGCTCCGTTGGCCTTGCTTTCGGTGGAGTTGCTAGTGACGGTGGTGGTATCGGTGGGGGGAGTGACATGGTAGAGAAGAAGAGAAGAGAGTTTGTGGAGTTCACACTTTATGGTTACAGTTATGTTTTGATTTGGTTTGGTACAGCCTTTTTAATTGAGGAGAAACAAAAATCAACATGATCTTTCATTTTATCATTTTTGCAATAGATTGCAAAGTTATTCCTAAAAAAATTTACATTACAGCATTCTTATAGTAAGATTATATTCAAATACATCTCTCAAAAAAAATATTATATTTAAATACAAAACTTTTTTTTTCGTTAACCCTCTGTGTTTTTCAAGAGAAAGAGACCAAGTTAATCTTGAGTTCCGTCGTGAGTTAAAGATAGTCTAGCCAAGAATTGTTTCACCTTTCAAACAATTCGTCTTTGGTGAAGTACATTAACCACTTGAGCTCAATTGTTTGGTTCAAATACAAAACTTTGGTTTTTTGCATTAACCATCTGGTTCTTAGGGGAAAGAGACCCTAGTAATCCGGAGTTCGATTGTGAGATAAGGATAATTTGATCAAAAACTATTCCACCAGAAATTGAACTCAGATTCTTCCAAACAATTCGTTTTGTTGAAGCTCATTTACTACTACTTGAGCTCGATTTCTTAGTTAAATACAACATTTATTTAACTAGAAGAGATTCATTTTCTTCTGATCCAAATGTCATTGGATTCTTTCATTCATTTTAAATATTCCTATTTTATTATTTGTTATCATGGTTACCTTATTTAATTTCATTATCTTGATAAGTACAATATCAATGATTG
>Ga0099826_10001090_pt1 | contig 15442 bp, 4 predicted proteins | sample Mtrugardesep15_FD_76830 | JGI IMG/M metagenome (GOLD analysis project Ga0099826, IMG submission 76830) | Root nodule microbial communities of legume samples collected from California, USA - M. trunc garden sep15 | ecosystem: Host-associated > Plants > Roots > Nodule | place: USA: California... | reverse complement strand
GAAGTTTCCGTGCTTCGAGACCGCTTAGAAGATTATGACCTCTTGAATTCTGTAATTTATGTTTAGCAGAACTTATCACTGAAGTATTTGTTTAGTTTTTGCTAGGTTTTGTTTCATTTTCCTACATTTCTTGATTGATTGATAACCAGTATGTTATTGTTATAATTGATAACATTGAACTTACATGCTTATATGCTAATGAAATTGAACGAAACTTTTATGTATCAGCGTGATATATGCACATGTTCTGATCTTAAAAAGATGAGCAAATGAAACAACCAATTTATTCAAAAACTATTGAAAAATTGAAATACTAACACTCTTTAATACTAACACATTAGTCAAAAGTATATATAAATATGAAATGGTGAAATCAATTAAGAATTCAATCGAATTTTGACCAATATCATTTTTTTTCTTTATCTATAGTAAAAAGTATATTACCACTGTATTTTTCTCGATCAATATATTTAGAAATATTTTTATATAAAAAAATTAATAAGCAAAATTTTATATAAATTAACACTTGTATATATATTTTCCCTTTTTTTAATAATATATATGGAGTAGAAGGCACATGATAAGAGTTCCAGTGGGGTGCCAACCTAATTGGGATATCTATGGGCTCTTTGATGTCTCACCTACTTCTTGCCTTATCAAAAAAAAAAGGATTTATTTGAAACAAACTCAAAAATTAAACGACCTATCTGAAACCTTACAAACTTAAAGGACCTATCCGAAACAAACTCGAAACTTAAAGGACCTATCTAAAACCTTAGAAACTTAAAGGATCTATCTGAAACAAACATGAAACTTAAAGGACCCGAGGAGGTATTTAGCCTAAATATATATATATATAAACATCAAGAGAATTGCTCTTCTCCCATTTAGAATTGCCCATTCCCATAAAAAAGCTGAGGTGTATTTTCAACGTCAGTCAAACATTTTTTTCAACGTGAATTAACTCACGTAGGACGGGAATGAGCAAATACAAATGGGAGAAGGGCAATCCTCAAACATCAAACTTGATACAAAAAACTAAACAACTTTTTTTAGGGCTTAATAGACCCCTGAAAAAAAATTGAGGGCCCAAATTTTGTACTTATTTTTTTAGGCCTAGGGCGGTCGCCCTCTTTACCCTACCTCAGATACGGCCCTGATTGTACTTATGTATGTCTTCAGATAATTGGCAAAAAAAAATAATGATATTCAAAACGGATTTCAGTCAAATTTTTCACTAACCAATACTTAATTTTGTCTTCACCCTAATCCACTATGTAAACGACATAAATGGTCTACTCTGAACCATCGTTCGAGTACTCAACTTATGATGTGTTCATTGTGAGTTTCACTAATTTATTCAAGTGATATGATTAAAAATTAAAATGTTTTTTGAAGGAAAATTAAACATATGTTTTGAAAATGTTAAAAATTAGGACATAGTGATAATAATTCCAGCCAAATCTAGCAAATACCACGATTTATATAACAAATTCAAAGATCACAGAGTTACTAATGTGTGGATCATTAAAAGTTGAAAGTTTGAAAAAAGAAAAAAAAATATGCTTAAAAGAAATTCCATAAACTCTGAAATTTAAATGAAAAATGACAAAATAAATAAATAAATAAACAAGAATGCTCTTCTTAAATGAATAATGAAAAGGAAAATTCTCGTTTAAGGAGAATGATACTGTCCTGGCTTGAACTTCTTGAAAACATGGCAGCATGCAAAGCCAGCCACAACTTCCATGCATGGTTTATAGTTTGGTGTATGTTGACGGTGATTTTGGGATGGTAAAGATGATGATGGTTTTATAAAAGTGGGGTGATGAAGGTTGGAATAAGAAGGGCACTATTGCTTATGGTTTGATGAAAATGAGGTGAAGTGATTGTAACATCCCAGACGACTTTAAGCATTGTCGACTGACTCTATAAACCAACACGTCTTTTCAGTGTGTTTTGTTCTCACTCGCACGCTTACTGGGAAACTTTCCGGTAGGTCATCCATCCAAAGACTATTCCAAGTCAAACACATTTAACTGTGAAGTTCTTATGGAATATGCTACCAAAAAGAAGATGCATCTTGTTGATATAGGTAGTACCAAACAATACTTATAAGTCTTCCTTCAACCATGTAGTCCCATAGTAACAAAAAAAAAAACCATGTAGTCCCATACCTACACAACCTTAGGATCCATCTCATTCTGATGTGATTCGGTTCCTCTAAAAACTGTCGGAATCCGCTAATTGTCATGCCTTATGCACCAGTGATCACTCCCCTATTTTCGTCAGCCGTAGGTGTTACAGAGGTCATATGGTTTTTGTTTAGGAAGAGATGGTGAGTGAGTGTGTGTTGGTGGGTGGGTGGATGGGGATGGTAGTGAACTAAATAGTATGGTATCTAACAGCATAAAATCTCTCATCACTAACAATAAATAAACAAGCAAATGAAAGGAATAGGTAAAATCTAGCAACACAAAATCAAAAATTGTGATGAAATTATGACATCGACATTTCAATGCTGTTTAGCTGGCCTTTGACTCTTATATTTTGATACTTGCATCTTAGATTTATTTTATTTTTAAATTTTTAAATTAAATAAATGATACATGTTTTAATTTAATTTCTACTAAATTCACAATTTTAGGTTTAATCCCAACAAAGTTTTCCATCATTTTTATTGTCAAAAAGACAAGGGAAATGAAAAATGTATTGATTTCCTTGGCCCTTGAACAAAATTTGGTTATTTGAAATTAAGGTTAAATATGTTTTTAGTCCTCACAAAATCACGATATCTTAAGTTTAGTCCTTATCAATTTTAGTTCTTCATGATATTGTCCCTAACAAAAAAAGTTCTTCATAATATTTTAGTTTGTTAAAATAGTTCTTATTTTTAAAAAATTTGATAAAAAATTGATATTAAGTCCTCAAGATAGTCAATATAAAAAAAAAAAATGGACTAAAAGTGAAATATATATTTTTGACTAAATTTAAAAGCTCGCGACTTTGTAAGGACTAAAACTATATTTAACACTTGAAATTATTATGAATGTGTTTGTTTAAGATTTTATTAAGGAAAAAAAACTATTTTTTAAAACAAAAAACTATTTTTTAAAACAAAAACTATCTCGATCACTTTGGATGGGTTGCACTGGTTTTTTTATCTTCTTGTTCTTGCAAACTGAAAGTCTTATAGCTAGATAAATTAGAACAAAACTTATATTGTTAGAGATTGAACACTTTTCACCTAGGTTTAAGCTCAAGATTTTATAATTGTGTTTGTGATCACCTTAGTAGGAGAAAAATTATCCTTGTCAGACACTAATTGAACTTAGGTTAGAAAAGAAGAAACTGATTAGAACTCATAATTAGTCGAACTAACCGGAAACCTTCAATGTAAACCTTCAAGAACTAAATAACCGGATCCAAGACATGCATGAATTGGACAAAAATAACTTTTTCCTCTTCGAAACAATTCGAGTATCAACTTCACCACTATATGTATTCTGATTAATTAAAAGATTCTAACTTTTTTTTCATCAAGCTGAGAAATAAAATGATAGATATTTAATTGATGTCATTTTTTCGTTAATTTAAAATTTAAGTACTTCTTCATACACACAAAAAGTAAATAGTTGAAAATACTTCATTTCATTTTTGATGATTTACATTTGAGGTGTTTATTCAGTAGTAAGATATTAGTCTTGCTCGGTCCCAGTAAACAGGAGTCAAGCGGACGAATTTTTGTTTGAATGGGATTGAGGTAAGGTGATATTCTTTCTCCTTTTCTCTTTTTATTGGCAACCGAGGATTTGAATATTATGATGAATAGTTCACTAGATACGGGTTGTTCTCCAGTTACAAAGTTGGAAATGGTGAGGTTGTAAGTATTTCTCACCTTCAGTAGGCGCGTATATATATGTGTTGGATCAACCCGGTCAAAACCACTCCAAAAAGCCATAAAAAATGGGTTGGGTTAGGTAATTCGGTGGGTATGGTTTTAAAAAATGAAAAACTCAAAAAATAATGGGTTTCAGGTAAAACCAGACTCATAGCCAATAAACTCACTTATTCAATAATGATAACATTTTTATTTTTTATTTTCATAGGAAGAAGGAGAATACCAAATGTTTTAATCATGAATCAAGTTTAATTTCTAAAATTGACACAAGACATTCTTTATATTGAAAATTAAAATATGCTAGAGTTATAAATTAGGATGTTGCACTTTTTGGTTGTTTTGATGTTAATGTAATTTTATGTCATAGAATTTTAGTTTGTTGTAAGTATTTTATGATGAAATTTATTATTTGATATTATCATTTATTATTTTATGACACAAATATAGTGAAAAAACGATTCACAATATTTTAAGAAAATAAAAAAAAATGAGTAATTTTTCTAAAAAAAAAAATGAAGACTCATCATTTAGTCATTTAACAGTAACAAAAAACAGAAAAATAATTAGTGGATTTACCAAAACCAACCCAATAGTGTAAGAGGTGGTTATTTTACCTCACATAAACCGAAGTATCATATATGATTCGGATCTTGGATTTGGCCAAACTAACCTAAACCGACCCACATACATCCCCAACCTTCAGTTTGTTGATGACACTATTATTATGGAGGAAGAGAATTGGGCTAATATCCGAACATTAAACACAAACTTTATTTTATTTGAAGTGATTTCAGAGTTGAAGGTTAATTCTAAGAGTATATTAATCATGGTTAATATTCTTGATTGGTGGTTGACATAGGCTTAAGCAATATTGAGGTGTAAAATTGGTCATGTTCCTTTTGTGTATCTTGGATTGCTAATAGGTGGTGACCCGATAGAATTAAAAAAGATTGACCAAGTGGAAGAGTAGAGGGTGATCTTTTGGTTCTTATTAAATTTGTCATGTCTTATTAAATTTGATCTCAATGCATACATGTAAGAAAGACATATATGAGGGATGGGAGTTATTTTGGTTGATCGATCCGTTTTTTCTTTTTTTTGGATAGAAAGAAATTAAAAAAAAAAAAACAGACATTTCATATTCGATTTTTACAAAAAATTATCAACACAATCCAAACTATACAAAAGCTGATTCCAAACTCAATATTATGACATATCTGATACATTTTTACGGCATATTCTTATTACAAAATCTATTGTTGGATTGAGACTATTATTATATAGATAGATAGATAGGTGTACATAACATGATATTAATATGAAATTATTTGATATGTCAATGACATACATTAAAATTTGTGTCTAATAAACTTTTATCAAACGACAAAGACATTCAAGCCATATATATTCAAGAACAATGATCCATGACACCTAATTTCATCTGATTTGAGCCACCACCACCAATGTTGTTGTTATCATCATCATTAGAAGGATCATCATAGTTCTTACGACCACCACATTCCTTACACGATTGATTAATATCAAAAGCATTCCTCAAAACACTTTCAGCTAACTTCCTTTCTTCAAACTCATCCTTTTTGCTACTATAAGCTATAGCAGCTTCTATATCATCATCAAAAGTACCAAGCCACTTCCTTGTTTTTGCAAATGGATCACAAATTTCAGCACAATACCTTCCCCATTGTCTAAGTCGTACACCTTTAAACTTACTAGTTGGAGTCTTGTTTGGATTGATGTCCTTCACATACAGCCTTCTGGCCACTTCCTCTGAATTTACTATTATTATAAATTTTGAACTATCGTCTTTTTTGCATGATGCTTCAATCTTTTTGTTTTTGTTGATAGATGTTTTCTTAACCATTTTCGATATCTGAAAGAAAAAAAAAATTAGATTGTCAAAATCAATTTTTTGAGTATCAAATCAACAGACAAAATCAAAATCTCATTATTTTTCCTTAACCTAAATAATAATAATACAACATTTAATTAATAATAATTATTTTTATATTATTTTTATCATGTACTATCTCTAGAATGAAAACATATATATGTAAATGATATTTTATTTGAAATTGTGTTTTTTGGAAAGAAAAAAAAATATAAAAAACCGAATAAACCAAAAGAAAAATTGTTAGAGATTAGATAACTAAAAATAATGAATCTTACAAGACTTGGCTATATCTTCTAACTGGTCTTCCTTTCCTTTGCTCTTGGAGAGTTCTCACACACTCAGACTGTTTTGATTTTGCTCTTCTTGTGCTTGCAACATAGTGGCTTTTATAGACTCTTCATGGTACACTTTTTGAGTAGGAAAAGTCTTCACTTAATTTGGAGTTATATGAGGAGGCAAGACTTAATTAAATTTCGGTCAACAAAAATCATATTTTTATTTTCACACTATCTAGAAAAAGTAAATAAAGAAATACAATGATACTTCACCAAATTATTTTTGTTAGAAGTTTTTTTTCGTCATCATTATTAATACAAAGTGTAACGAATTGACTTGAAAGTAATGCAAATACTATAATTTTAAAAGGTGTAGTTAGAAAATGTTAATGAATATTATATTAAAAATATATCCATTTTGAAATGCAAAGAACAGGAATACATTATTTCTTTTACCAAGGAATATATAATATCAGAACTCTTATATTACACCTGCAACTCCAAAATTTGAATTCAGCATCCCATTTTTTTATTGGTCTTGATCTTCATATCACATCCAAACCTATCATATCACTTTTTCTATTTCTTTCTATTTTATAAAATACAGATTGAATGTACGAGTGTCTAAAGACTATTGTCCATTATATTATATTTGTTTTAGAATTAGATGAGTATTTTAATTGTTTAAGTGGCTTCTAATCTTTATTTTAGGTTTTAAGTTGGTCTCGTATGTTTTAAATGGTTTAAATTGATTCAAAATGTTAGAAATGTTGGAATAAGTTTGTCTCTTCCGTCAGTTAACCGTTATAAATTGACACTTTACAAACGAAATACACACTTAGTCAAACGAAATACACAGTTGGCATTAAAATTAAAATTAATGCCACATAATATTATAACTTTTTTAAAATAAAAATGAAAAAATTGTTTTAAATGTTATGAGATATTTTAATAATAATTTTTGAATTTTATTTCACTTTCATCATCTTTCCAGCATAACCATCATCATCATCTTTCCAGCATCTTCGTCAAAAAAATTATCTTCATCCCAGAATCATCTTCATCCCACTCTAGTTTATACCCAGAAAATCAATCAAGTAAAAAAACTCAATTGAAAATCAACTCAGGAAAATCACACCTAAAAAAACCAACCCTAAGACAAAACCCATGAAGATCAAGATTTTTTTTTGTGGTGACGGTGATGAGTACTTTTTTCTTGTTGGATTTTTGTGGTGGTGAAGATGATGACGTTGATTTTGATGTTGGAGTAGATATAAGTTTTTTTTTTATTAAACACAATATTATATGGTATTTTTTTATATCAAATAACAATAATTAATTACACTGTGTGCGTCCACGTGTGGCATTTGTTTGGCAAGTGTTCATTTCTAACATTCAAATGGCGGAAGGGACGAACTTAGGTTAAAGTTGCAAACGTTTTGGACCAATTTAAATTTTTTAAAACATATGGGACCAACTTAAAACCTAAAATAAACGTAAGGGACCAAACATACAATTAAACATATTTTAACGTAGAAACTTCACTATTATACTTATTGTAAAAAAATAAAAAATACGAACATATTTCATTAATGTATTTGTTTTTCATTCAAAATTCAAGAACTTACCAAAGGTTGGGTCTAGCTAGCAAAAGAGGGTGGATACTCCTATCACATGGTGAATCATTGTTCGAATCTTAATTGAAATAATTATTCATATTTAGGGTTTGACATGCCTCGAATAAAATTATCTATGAAAAAACAAAAAATAAATCAAGCAATTTGTTTAATATAAAATGCTTTTATTAATTTTAAGTAAATGGTGTATGAAGTTTTTTATTTTGTGTTTTTTATACTTTATATGTTAGATACTAGATGTACTTCCAGAAGAGAAGAAATTAAGACATATATCTCCTTCAAAGCAAGCTTATTTTTACCATTTGATCAAATGAGATGAGACTTTATTGATCTAATGATGAGAAACAACCTTGATTGTAGTGAAAAACTAATTTGCTTGTGTAGATTATACAAAGTGTAGCCTAATGACCTGAAAGTGTATTTTAAATATGGTTAGGCTGGACACCTTCACCCATGCTTGAATGATGAATCCATGACATTGCAATTATGTGTGTGTATTTCAAATGATGTTTCTCGCTTCTTTATGAACCTAACATATGGTTTGAACTTGTTTTTTATAATTAAAGAAGTAAAGATATGGTTTGAAGTTGCTAAGAACACAACACAAGTTGGGATAAGATAAGATAATCCACTTTGCACGTCCAACATGTAATTCATCAGAGATTAGTCAATGTTTAGCGGCAACGAAATAACAAGATTATATATAAGTAGAATTTGAGACAACCCCTCTTAAACAAATTTGTGTAATAGATCATGAACTTGTTTTTAATGTATTCTCAAACCTGTTATATCATGAAAATAATGTTATTATATACTAGTTATGAGCAGTTATTTTCTGTTAGTTTTGTTAATTCAGTTGGTTTATCTTTATGGTGTTATCGTCGCCTATATAAACCTTCTTCGTATCTTTCATTCTTCAATTAATCCAACGAGGTTTTTCAGTAAAGATATCCTTTACCATGTTAAGAAATATATTATATCCATCCATTCAGGAAAGGCCTATACAAAAACTCTATGAAGGGATATTTTTTTAAAAGAAAAGATTGAAGGAAAAATAAATAGAAAGAGTAAAAATAAAACTGTAATTGGATCAGAAGACCCAACTTGGGACGAGACAATGTATAAATGTCTTGTAACTTTTTTAAGCTATGCTGCCCAGAGTAGAATTTGAAGGTTTAGGCTCAATTCTTATGAATTTTTCATGTAAGAGTTTTCAAGAGCCAGAATTTATATTTCAAGCTGTATACATACCAATTTAATTGAATGCGAGTTGAGTTTGATTCCTACAAGTCCGTGATCACTAAGTCACTTGTAAGGCACAAACTTATCCATACAATAACATGTAATCCAATTAATACTAATCTGTCTTACATTAGAATGGTGAAGTTTCTGGGCATTACACCCATCTACAAAGGCATGGACAGACAAGTACCGACAAATAAAACACATTGCCAAAAATCTTTACATTCCGTACCGAGTTCTCTCACTACATCCTTGCTAATATTTGACTTATAGAATCTTAAATTGTTAAACAAAAATTGATCAAAGATCCTAAACTGACCCCCCTGCTACTATAAAATATTAATGGAACCATTATGTAACCGACAAGTAACTTACACTTGCAAACGGAGATAATAAATGGTATGTTACGAAATGTGTGCAAGCCCAACTGCGTGTATAGGGCTTAAGACACAAATGTCCAACGAGCTAGATTTGAACTTTACCATGAATTTTGGATGGTATATAAGACTCTGTCAAGAATGAAAGTGTATGAACAGATAACGCTTCAATCTCAAACTTCACTCCTTTCTGCAACATCATTTTGAGCTCCAACCTTCATAACAAAACATTAACAAAAGACGCACGCTATAAAATCTCAAACCAGTTGAACAAAAAGACAGATGTAATGTATATAAATGTTACCTCCATTGTGGCACCTCCCTTTGCAGGTAGCACCTAAGCAACATTGCTTCAATTTTTCTGTTGTCTAATAAGAATATTGAAGTCAACATATTGGGTAGAGCAAATATGCAACTATGCAAATCTGAAGCTCACAAGTAATATCAGTTGGTACCTTCAGCAGTCAAAGGAAGGAGGCACTGTTTTGGAACAAAGTATCTCTCAGAATCTGAAGGAAAAGCTCCAAGCCAGTGTATCTCGGGGACACGAAGATGTTTCGTGTCATAAGCCATTTGCTAAAAGAACAGTGGGAAATGGATTAGTGAAAAGGACAACGAAGATGAAACTCAGTCTTTAGACAGATTTGATCCACTCAAGAATCGTGTATATTTCATGTTGAGAACCCTGTATCAAATGATATGCATGTTGAAGTACTTCTGAACTGATAAACTTACAAATACTAACCATTGAGCCAAATCTATAAGTGGTTAAGATATCAAATCCATAGGGATCACAGTCAACCAGGCAATAAGCAGGTATGCGCAAATTCTCAACAAGAAGCCGCAAAAACCTGTTAGGATACAAAAAGCATAAAATCAAAAAATAACAAGATACATTTGCAACAGTGATAAATTAGACACGTTCAAATGGTTCAGTACAAAAGGTAAGATGGCATATAGCTTGTAAGCATATTATCTTAGGAAACTGGCAGAGATTTTTCACACCTTCTTGTAGGAATATCTGGGTAACCTCTTCCCTGCAAAAAGATAGTATTCAATCAAAGAAGTATTGAAGCAAAAGAGGCTAAGGTCTTCAGGAAATTGCTTACAGAGATAACAATGCAATGGTTTGATTTGCAGAACTGGTCGTTTGCTAATCTCTGGAAAACTGCAAGTTCAACATCGACTCTCATTTCAATAGGAAGTCTCAAGAAAAAACCTTTATGTTTCACATTGTTTTGCCCTTAAAAAATACAGCATTTGCTTGCCTGATTCTTTCTCGACAACTAATATGTAACGAGCTGCGCTTACGATATCTATGGGCAAAAGTAAAGCAATGTTAGTTCTCGGAACTTATAACTTTTTATTTAATATATGAAGTAGACAATAGTATTAGAAGAAGGAAACTAAAAAAATGCAGTGTATTCATCCAGAAAATAAAATACCTTTAATTTCTTCAACATAAACAGGAATAGGGTGGGCCTGCAGAAAAGCAAAACATTAGTATGTAATTTAAATGGTAAAAATTAATTACTACTTTAAGGTTAGTTCTTAGTTCTTACGGTGTTGGGAGAACTGATGCAGTCAAATATCTTTTTTCCTTCAACGAATCTTATCCAGCCCATAACTAACCTATAGTAGAAACAAATTTGATCCATTGTTCTTATTAGTTGAACACAAAATGGAATATTAAGAATATATAGCAGCCAAACAACATCAGCCTTGAAAAAAGTGATTAATAATTGACAATGCAGTAGAAATAGAAACTTAAATAACTGAATGGCATATATGGTAGCCCCACTAATGTTCCAAGCACAGACTAGGAAGAATCATAATGGAATCATAATTTATCATTGACATCATTTTGATATCAATGAAATTTGTGAAAACAACAGAAGGTCTCAGAATTCCAAAAAACAAATATGTAATATCCTTTGAAGTTCATGACTTTCAGATGCATCAGGGCCAGGGATTCACAGCGTGAGTGGCGATAATTTGTTCTATACAAATGTGCACATCATAAAATAGTATCACATGTGAAAATAAAACTATCACGAATATTCATATAAAATTAATTCTGACAGAAAAGTGCATTTTCCATGATTGAGTGTGATCTCATCACGTACCCATTCCCGGCAGAAACCTACAAAAAAATAAAATGAAAATAACGACGAAACATGGTTAACTTCTATTTGAAATGAATATGCAGCAAGAGAAACATACTGTAAAAAACAGATTATGCTTTTATTCACCAAAATCTACCAAATTAAAAGATCCAAACAAAAATAAAAACAGAAATAAATCGATGAAGTGCAGAAAATCTACCACATTGAGGTTATGGCGGCTGCACTGCATCAAGACACATATATCATTAATAGCACGGTCCACAACTGACTGGTCTGCAATGTGAAAAGAAACAGAAAAATACACGAAAAAGAAGTCAGTATATGTCAAGGGTGGGGAGATAAACCTTTATCCTACAAATAAATCTTTCAAGAATTAGCAAATAGCAGTCATGGCACTAGCGTTTAAACAATCTCACCTATAAGATTGTGACAAACTAAGCCTGAGTACAATGAAGAATCTTAGTAAGTTTCTGCACAAAAGCTTCTGAAAAATTTTCTATCAATCCCCGACACAGATACAAACTCGACGTTGACACAGATGTCAACACGGTAGAATTTTAAGAAAAAAAAATGTGAATTGAATGTAATCAATCACACATGTCGGTGTCCGAAACCGACACGTGGCAGACACCAGACAAGGCTTCTTTCAAAAGTGTCGGTGCTACAGAGATAATTCATGACAATCATTAATTACGTATTGAAAATCAATACAAGAGTAATGATATCCATATGATCCATAATACTGCTAAATTCTTTGGACTTACCCAAAAAGACAGATGGATGCATGTAATAAATGTCTCTTTTGGAACTATGTTTGTTCTCTTGTAAAAGCTTCTGAACAATCACCAGAACTCTCAACATCACATCTAAAAGCAAAATAACAAAAAAAACTCAAAACCTAATTTCAACAGTAATAATATAATTAAAGTAAAAGATAGAGTGAATGACCTAATCTGTGAACATGTGTTTCCTTCCAAAGTGTTAGAACTTCCTTTCCACACGGAAAATCGGAACCGCAGAAGCTGCATAATTGCATTGAAGAGCATTGAAATTAAACAAAAATGATGATTACCATAAATCATGAATGTGAGATTTGAGATTAGAATGAAGACGAACCAGTTGGGATCTGAAAGAGTACAGTGATTTCTAAATCGATTGATGAGAATGATCGGTGAGTTTCCGTTGGTTAGGTTAACGACCAAACTTCGAGTGAAATCTGAATTGAAAAAACGAATGAATTGAATTATTAGGTTTAAGGAAATTGTTAATGTGAAGAAGGAGAAGTAAAAGAAGAAGGAGAACCTTTGATTTTGGTGAGTAGAAGAATCGCGTTCTCTGATTTCATTCTCTTTCCCTCCATTTTTCCAGAATCTTCTTTTACAACTTTCAATTTCATTTTTAAGGATTTATGAATTTGAACGTTTATGCAAACGCGCGCGCAAAATTACCGTTACTTGTTAGATTGGACCCAACGAAAGAAAAAAAAGATTTGAATTTGTGAAAAACTCATTTTGGGAACTATGAAAAACTGTGTTTTGGAAATAAATTGATTTTGTAATTATTAAAAATAATTCAAATGTAAAATAATTTATTTTCAAAAAAAAATCATATAAGTTTGAATGAACAATAAATTTGAGTTTAAAACACAATTCTAAAATCAAAAGTTATAAATTTTAAATATGTCTATTGCGTGTTATTAAAAAAATGATTTAATATGTAATAGTTTCAAGATTAATGTTTAGAGATTTTTAAAATAAGAAGTTTTTTTTAAGGATATAATAAGAAGTTATTTTGTTTGTTTATCTTAATAAAAAGGTGAGGCCTACGTTACCCTCTTTTGTTTAGGGGTAATTACACTCTCATGTTATCAATCAATCAAAATTTAATGTATATAGGCAACATTAAATGTCAAATATATGAATCAATTTTTTCTAAAAATAAAAGAGTTAATCTTAATCATAAGGTAACTTTTAATACTTTTAATTTTTATTTAATTATATTAAGATGTTCAATCTTAATTAATTTACAGTACAAGAGTACAAGACTTATAACAAATAAAATTTTACAACAAATTTTTTTCACGATGTCCTTAAATTTATCACTTACATTCATAAGTTTTCTTCCATTTCAGAACCCAAAACACCCCGAACTTGAGAACAAAAACATCCCCTTCATTCAAATTTCTTCTTCTTTATTCTTCCCTATTGATAAATTCTTGTTTCTTTTTATTCTTCTTTCCATTTTGATTGTTCAATTTTGTCGTTCCAAACTGTCGCAGTTTCCAATTATACTGAGAATTGTCGTTGTTTCAAGAACCGTGTCAGGTATCGTGACTTGATTTTTTTTATTTAAGCAGCCAATCAAATAAAATCTGCTAACAGTAACACGCATACACCTGTCTCACTATCACCCAAAGCCTTTAAGTCCAAACAAAAGAACAAATGCCTCATGACATAACCATTTCAGCAACAACCGAAAAAATGCTAGCAAACTCCCACAACATCACAACGGCAACACCTGCTAGCAGTCCTCAAAGTACAACGGATGACTTACTCAATTGTTATGATTAATTACCTCACAACCAAGAAAAATCAAATCAAAAAGAAAAATCAAGTCACTATACCGGATGTGATTAAGGAAATAACGACAATTCTCACGATATTTAGAATCAAACGAACGACGACGATTCTCACAAAAATTGAAAACTACGGCAGTTTGGATCGAAAAAATTGAACAGTCAAAATGGGAAGAAGAAATTTTATGAATGTAACTGATAAATTTAAGGACATTCAGATAAAAGAAATTTGATGTGAAATTTAATTGTTCTAAGCCGGTCATGTAGTGTAAATCAATTAAGATTGAACACCTAAATATAATTAAGGCAAGATTACATTAGGCTTTATCTTATTTATTTGTAACACTTTGGTCCTTTATCTTTATTTTTTCCCGTTTAGGTCATTTATCTCTCTTAAAAGCACATATACATCTTTTTCTCATTTTTTATTAAAAAATACATAATTTTATTTTTTAAAATATATTTTTATGAAAAAAATCCAGAAATATGATGAAGATGTTCATCATCTTCATCTTCTTCCTTTGAATCTTCTTTAAATAAAAAAAATCTACTAAAATATATCTCCAAGTATCATGAATTATGTTATAGTTACCTCAAATCTTCTTTTAAACACAAAAATCAAAATCTTAATTTCACAAATGTCGCAAGGCGGATGGTGGAGGCCACTGGCTGAAGGGTTAAGCTTTACAAAAGTTAAGATTGTTCTGGAAACAACAAAATCGATGTGCAAAGCCGCTCTCAATTTTGGAGTTTTTTTATGTCGGGTTTGAATATTAAGTTAGAAAATAATAATAATAATAATAATAATAATATACGGTGTGACAATTTATATAACTAAAACTTTTTTTTTGTTGATGAAACTAAATCTCTTACTCTTTAGGGTTTTGATTTTTGAGTTTAAAAGAAGATTTGAGGTGAACATAACATTAATTCATGATATTTAGAGATATATTTGTGTAGAAATTTTTTTCATTCAATGAAGATGATGAAGATTCAAAGGAAGAAGATGAAGATGATAAACATCTTCATCATATTTCTGATTTTTTTTCATTTTTAATAAAAATATATTTTAAAAAATAAAATTATGCATTTTTTAATAAAAAATGACAAAAAGGATGTATATATGCTTTTATGAGAGATAAAAAACCTAAACGGAAAAAAATAAAGATAAAGGATCACAGTGTTACAAATAAATAAGACAGAGGACCTTTAATGTAATCTTGTCTATAATTAAATAAAAATTAAAAGTATTAAAAGTTACCTTATGATTTAAATTGATTTTTTTTTAGAAAAAATTGACTCATTTATTTGACATTTAATGTTGTCAATGTATATTACATTTTGATTGGTTGATATCATGAGGGGGTAAATACCCTCTAAACAAGAGGGTAATCTAG
>Ga0099826_10001089_pt1 | contig 15443 bp, 5 predicted proteins | sample Mtrugardesep15_FD_76830 | JGI IMG/M metagenome (GOLD analysis project Ga0099826, IMG submission 76830) | Root nodule microbial communities of legume samples collected from California, USA - M. trunc garden sep15 | ecosystem: Host-associated > Plants > Roots > Nodule | place: USA: California... | reverse complement strand
CCGAACTACGAGGTTCTGATCCCTCACGGGTACGTAGGCAAAGGACATAGTCCTTCCGAATCAATAAAATGTAGATAATTAATTCCTTCTTTCTTTAATCATTAAAAATTCCATTTTTTTTCAAAACAAATATAACCAACCCCCAGACCCCACCTTTAAATAAATTTTTTATTTTAATCAAAAGTTGTAAAATAATTTAGTGAGTCAAAAGGTAATTCAATAGCGTTGATCTCCGAAAAATATGCGACAAATGAAATAATATAGTGACTTGTAACGGCTAGTTGCAACGGCTGTAAGGAATTTTGCGAGGGATTTTCTGAGGAAACATTCCTGGGAAACGACCTAGGAATTTGAAAAGAATCTCATAAACTTTTTTCCTAGGAAATGGCCTTGGTTTATGTGCCAACTTTCTTCCTTCAAACCAGCATGGACAATAATCTTCATGCAAAGAAAGTAAGCACCACCTCTTCATGAACCCAAACCAAATTTGCGAGAAATTTTTATGTTCATCCAAATCTGCATGCAATGAATGGTTCCAAGAGCATATCATTTTTTTTTTATTGTGGCGAAAATCCATATACAGTATGTTTGGGTAAACGACTTGAATTTCCTTAAAAGTTTTTTTAACAAATACTCTTTAAACACTCGTTAGATTCTCATTATATTTATAGTTTGTTACAGTGTTATGCATAAATACGAAAGTATTGGTTAACAATATAACAAAAAAGCGGGGGTAGCTGACCCCTCTGCCCGATGTTGAATCCGTCCCGGTGTGACTGTAGCTTGTCAACCCTACCTTTGGAGTGATTTGTTTTTTTCAACTGCATTACTAGAGCAATAATCATGATATTAGTGATATCATGGACAAGTTTATTCCATATGATTAGTGAGACGACCCTTGCTTCAGAGGATGCTTTGCTTTGGTTTTGCGTGAGCCTTAGTTTTAAAGGATTTGATCATTTGATTGTGGACTGTTTAAGAGATTTATGAATTGATCGTGGGAAAGACTAGGTAAGCATATGGTTATTGATATAATATAAGATGATGAATCATCCGAAAGAAATCTATTTAATAGATACTGTAATCAACAACAATACATGGTCAATGATATATTGTAATTTGTAGGATAATCAACAACTATGATGTTTATAATCTATTGATGATTATTAGAACTTGGTCCATTGATCCAAAGCTGTTTTTGTCTATGTTATACCCACCCAGTATATGTTTGGTTTATGGTTGTTGGTTGAAAATTCCCAAAACTATTACTTCAAAACATCGATTGGCTTTTGGGGTCAACTTATATTTGAGAACTTTAAACATAGTTGAATTGTAGAAGTGTACTTCAACATGTACTATATACTACCTATAGCAACATTATACAGTTAATGTCATTGCCATATAAGTAGTAAGTTCTCCCGGCCATCAATAAATCTATCTCATTGCAACCAAGCAACTCAATTATATTTGATTTTGAGTATTTGATTGTTTAATTTAGGACTCTTTTTTATTAGTGCATTGGGTTTAAAAGACCCGATTGATATTATTTCTAGCTTAGATTCAAGGGATTTATTAATTCGCATGTGTGATGGTGACAAATGACAAGGATTAAAGAGTAAACAAGGATATTAGTGTTTGAAATTGTGAGAATCAGTTCTTGAGTTTCACAAATTGGTAAGAGTATTTCAATCTTGAAATGTTTAATGGTAAAAGAGAGAATTTTAACAAGAAATACAAGAATTTTATGCAGCGGCATGTACTTGTAAATAATAATAATCCTCTTATGTGCTCTTACTAAGAGTACCCCATCAATGATCTAAACCGTTGAATGCTTATATTAATATATCTATGGTGGAAAGTTCACATGAACCATCATGGAAAAGTCTTTAGCCTTCACGTACTAAATGCCACCTAATTCTTGATCATTATAACACCAAAAGGCAATTATGGAAAAGTTTTGTACCTTCCTGAACCGGGTTAGTATTATGGAGTATGGAGTACATAGACTCGGTACTAATGTTTTCTAGATCATTTATAACACCAGAAAGAAAAAAAACTTTTAACATTACATGAATTAAATTGTCATACGATAGCTTGTTCCTTTGTTAAGCAAGACAATGGACCAAAGTGGCCGATGAACAGATTTTCTATGCCATCAGCTACATCTATATGTTCCAGATACACCATTTTAGATCCCATTAATTTCAAATTTTTAATTAATTCTTTTGGCATTAATATTTCTTTTTATGAAGTTAAAAAGTTTGCTTGAATATATATTCAGCATAGGAATTGATGGATTATTGGCATTTTTAGTTATAAAGCTTATCTTCTTTCAGACTATCAAGTTGCCATATAACCTTAACCTCCTACACCTTATAAAGCACATTTTACCGTGCTATAATCAAAACTAATTTACAACATAGGCTTACATAATGGTTGCGTGTTGATTAGCTTCTCATAGACCCGAAAATGAATCCACAGGAAGAATGCCACTGTTGACAAAGAGAAACATCCTCTAAAACAACTCAAATTCCACTTGTCCACCCGTTGTTGTACACTCTAAATATTTACCACCCTTGCTTTGTGACTGTGCGATCATGTCTGAAACTCCCAACTCGAATTCACAAAGGTCTGGAAGTTCTGGTGGGATAGCACAACGTATTAAGGCCCAATTAAGCCCCTCGAAGAACGGATGTTGTTTAATCTCTGCAGCCCCTTTCTCTGTACCCAATCGGTTTTCAGGCTCTTTAACCAACAACCCTTTGATAAGATCCCTTGCTTGGAAACTCACAAATGGGCTATCGGGGAATCTGAGATTTTGCAACACGACATTGGCTAATGTTTCTTCATTATTAGAACCTTTAAAGGGTGTTCTACCATATAAAAGCTCGTACAGAAAAACACCAAAAGTCCACCAATCAACAGCAGCTCCATGTCCCTCTCCTTTGATGATCTCGGGTGCTAGGTATTCATGAGTACCAACAAATGAGTTTGATCTTGCATCCGTGGGCTCTGCCACAAGCTGTGGCAATGATCTGATATGAGCAGCAAGATCAGCTTTGAGTTTCCTTGCCTTTGCCCCAGGTGGTAAGAATCTAGGACTGAAGCATGCAACTTGACAAGATGGTTCAATGCAGAATGGCTCAATGCAGCTTGACTTTGCACATGTACCAGAAACCTTGGCAGGATCTATATCAGAAGATGATTTCAGAAGTGTTGGGCTAACGTCACACCTGAGTGAAAGGTCAAAATCAGTGAGCATAATGTGACCGTCTTCTCGAACAAGAATGTTCTCTGGTTTCAAATCACGGTACACAACTCCGAGCATGTGCAAGTACTCCAAAGCAAGAAGGACTTCAGCAACGTAAAACCTGCATGTACAAGGTTCTCTGGTGAATACAAAATCACATTCCAATCTATGTGTTTTCATGTAGAGTAGAAGGTTTGGCTTGCAATAGCGACAAAATTGCAGATCAAAAGGGTTATTCAATTATCTTTAACATCAAAACAATTTGCAACTTGATAAATACTAAACAGTGTGTAAGTGGCGTAATGTGTTTGTTGAAAAATTGCATGCACATAGGGGAAACTATTATAGATCAAGACTAATGTCACACAAGTGCAATCTACATAAAGTCAATAAAATTGTATTGATAGATTTTTTAAATTTTTTAACTTGCTTAATCCTGATCATAAAAACCAGTGAGCAATTGTTTATTCATACAAACAAATAAGTAGACATTGAATTAGACATAACAGTAAGAAAAACAGACAATTGCTTCTCCTAGGGAACTTTCAGAATCATTTGTTGGAAAATCCAAAAATCTGCCTTAATTGCAACTAACTCTGCGGCTGCACTATGTTATTGGACCACTTTGTCTGTCTTCATTGCAATGGTACTTGTATTGTCAATTTCAGATAGCAGCATGCAGCGCCCAATCCTCACTGTAAGTGTGCAGACTAGAGGGGATGGGTTTGGTCTCACATCACCTAGACATATAACCTTTTATCATAGTACTTACATAAGGCTTAGATGATCCTCATCTTATAAATTAGTTTAGTGGGGATACTAGATCCATTATTGAGCCACCCATTATTGCACAGCAAAAGCGTGATGGGCCCATAACCCATTGGTCCATGAGTTTACATACAAACCAACTTAAACCTTAAGTTTGAGAAATAAACCTAACTCAGACCTTAAAAATTTAGCTAGGTTAAGTGTATGTCACCTGTACAGGCAAGATTTCATCATTATAGGAAGGAGAAATATCCGTCCAGAAAGAGTGAGTGGATGCTTAACAACGGAATCATGAATCAAAATTCAAGTGTGCTGGGTTGAGGGGGAAGAGAAAACACATTTTCGACCTATACAATCTGCAACAGTGTGCAAGCATGCACAAACATATATGTGCAACATTTTATAACTCAGAATCATATTTTATATGGTGCAGCAATGCAACAATATGGTACACCTATGAACATATCAACATTCAAAACCTTATTGAACGCACTGGCTAAACCAGAAACACATGCCAAATTATGATTGACGAGAATGAGCACAAGCATATATCAGCAACTACGTAAATTAAACATATGATACAAATGTTACCGTCAAGAAAACAAAAGTCTAATATATTACCGAACAGTAGTTCTTAGTTTTGTACCTTGCTGCGGGTTCTGAAAAACATCTACCAAGCTGTTTCTGACGTAGAACATGGAGATCTCCTCCCGGACAATACTCCATGACAAGACATGACAGATTTTCTGATGTAAACTGTGCATAGAGTGTTGGAAGAAAAGGATGATCCAGCATTCGTAATATTTCCCTTTCAGTTTGTGCCCTAGGCATCTTCTTCCTTCGTGCCAAAAATTCATTGTCCATTACTTTAATAGCAAACAAACAATTTTGGCCAATTAGTTCAGAAAGATATACGGTACCAATGTCTCCACAACCAAGTTTCTTCAAAAGATTGAAGTTTCTCAAGCCTAATACTCCATGCTGCATTTGAGCATCTCGTATGGCTTGCCATCTAAAATCCTTCGACATGTGAGGCCTATTGCCAAAACTAGAACCACTGACATTACTCTCGTCGCTGGTACTTGTACTGCTGCTGTAGTCACCTTGGCTACTCTTTGAACTTTGTGAAAATTCAAGCTGCTCTTTCAATCTGGCATTCTTTTTCACTTTTGCAACTTCTCTGCTGCTGTTACAACCAGTTGGTGCAGGCCCAGAGAGCACGCTCTTCAAGTTTATTCCATCTGCAGGGCTCGGTGTCATATTACCTTTGCTGTTTTCTATTTCACACCAACATCTCTCACAAACAATTGGAGTTGTGGCGGAAACTGACTTGTTATTTGCTTCATTTGACGGAGGAACATGTAAACCAGAATCAGAACCCTGCTTTGGTTTTTTCTTACCCAAACTCTTGTTTTTTATGATCGATTTTACTGCTCGGGGGCTGTGGCGCGAAAGTTTACACACTCTATTGCCATTTATTGAAGTAGATGAGGAAGATGTTGTTTGCAACATACCTTTCCGTGTAGATGCTTTATTTCCTAATTTTTTAGGGGAAGAATCTTTTTCAGGCAACTCTACTTTACTTCCATTGGTGTTACAACAAGGTGGAGAAGAAGCAGGCATTTGTTTTTCCATTTGAATAGGTTCTGATGATTGGGATGAAACCCCAACTTTACTTGATGAACATTCGAAATCACTTCGCATCAATGAAGTTGCAACTGCAATTTCGGAAGACTGAACATTTTCGCTCAATACAGTTTTGGAAGTTTGAAGAGACTGTGATTCTTTATTCAAGGCAAGTGACTTGCTTTCTTCCAGCACCGGAGATATTTCAGTTGAACTCCTTTTACTACTGTCAACGTTAGAAGGCCCTGATCTCCTAGCATCAGTGACTACCGAATTGTACAATGTCTGTATCTTCCCGGCCTCTGATATTCTTGGAGAAGCTCCTGACTTTGATAACCTTTTCACAGCAGCCATTTCCGATGCCTTAGATATACATAGGTCTCTTAATGCTTGCTTCAGAGTCACCGGCTCAGAAATCCCAACTCGTGGGGATCGAGGCACACCCATTGTCATTGGCTTTTTTAACGCACTTTTCATCTTTGGACTTGTTCCATCCGGTAGATAGCTCAAATCCCTTGATGAAGATCTGAGAGTAATTGACTCAAACAACTTATTAATATCATCATCTAGATTATCCTTGTATCCCGGTTTCAGCGGAGGAAGCTTCTGATTTTTCTCAGCTACACTATATCCAGAACTGGACGGATATATCCTTGCATCTTTCACTGTACTAACGTCATCCCTCGCTTCAACAATTTCACAAGTTCCCGAGTACGAGCCCATTAGAGATAATTTGCTCCACTAAATTCAATGTAGTATGAGTAACAGAACCGATTTTACTCTCAACCCAAAAGTCTATTGTGATTCATTTCACAAAAAGTTTCAAACACCACAAACTCGCGACTCAAGAACAATGAATCTGCAATCCAGCTTTCAGAATTCAAACCAGTATGAGTCGTGCATCCCTTTCTTTACCATTTATGTGACATAGACACCTGATAATGGTCAATAATTGAATGCATCAGCAAACCGAGACACTACAAAAACTGAAAATTAAATTAAAACAAATGAGAAATAAATCAAATGAGAAAACAAACTGATTTTTTTATATATATCAAAATTGTATGTTTTAACATATTGACATACACTGAAATTAATGTGAAAATAAGAAAACAACAAAATACAATACAATAATAATTTAAACATTCATTCATTCATTTGATAAACCAAAGAAGGGTAAATAAGAGATAAATCAAGGGAAAAAAAATCCCCTTTCTTAATAATTTAAACAAATCAAAGCGACAAGGGCTAAATCGCAGTGGATCATAGCAGCAAAAAATCCACTTTCTAGTTTTCATGAATAAGCAAAATCACCAAATCAGATCAAATCTCAAATAAACCAAACTATTAAACCAGTTCTTGTTCATATTCACTACAACATTAACATTTTCAAGTTCAGAAAAAATAATAGCAAATAATTCAAATACACTTGCAGATCCATATCCACAACATCCCCAAAAAACACAAACAAATCACAAAGTACAACAACAATGAAGATTCATTGTGCAGTTTCTTCCTTCATGAAAGATAAATTCAAACAGAAGTAGAAGCTTCTTCACCAAAAAGTGAAGTTCCAAAACAACAAAAACAAAAAAGTTGTATTATCAATTATCATGTAACAGATTCAAACAAAGTAAACAACAAACACTGTTCATTACAGAAACACAACAAAAATTTCAGAGTTCGATCTGAAACCGCACCTACAAGTAAGCACATTGAAATCATCGATAAAATCCACAGCGCAGAAGAACAAATTGAGGTGAAGAACTGAAAAAGTTACAGAGAAACCGAAACCCTAAGCCACCATGAAAATGATGAAGGAAGCTTCAGAAGAAGAAGAAGAAGATGCAAAAAAATGAATATGATTTTTTTTTTCTGTGTTATGCTTTTCTTTTAGCACTGGCACTGATAATTTAGTAGAGGGACCCACGATGTAAGAAAATAGAAATTAAATAAATGAAAATTTGAACCGTTTCATTTTCATGTGCATGTATGATGTATGATTGAAAAATACATATAAAAAGAAACCATAGGATGGGGCACACGGAAATCTCAATTATTTTTTATGTTTTTTTTGTCGCCTTTTGGTTTAAGTTATTACTAAAAAAATTGGAGATCTCAGATTTGCATTCTATATGTAAATAAATTAAAATAAAATTACTACTATATGATTTTAAATTAGGAAATTCTTTACATAGTATCCAATGCTATTTTTTTTATTAGTTAATTAGTTAATGATAAATATATGTAGCAAGTAGCAACAACCAACAAACAAACAAAATGATATTATATGATTTGCATTTAAAATAAAGTTGATGTTATATTCCATGTGATGTTTATGGTAGAGGTGAGAGATTGTCAGAATTATTGTTCTATTAATCGAGGAGTATTATTTATTTCAGACTATTGAATTAATACTTTTAAAATTTTAAATTATTTGATTCTACGATGAACATTGTATGTTTTTTTTTTTCCTACCAAATAAAAGAAGAAAACATTTTTTAACAAGAATGAAGAAGAAAACATGTGAACGTAACGTCCTAACTTTTGAGTTTTGACATTAGCTCAAGTACTTACCTACAATTATTCGAGTTAGCGTGGTTAAATGAACTCAGTTATAAACAAAGCCATAAGGTAAATTATGAAGAAAAAAAAATCGTTGACCCTTTAGTTTGCCTAAATGATTCGTCATATTATTTGATTTTTTTTTTTAGCAAATTATTTGAAATTTATTAATTTGAGTTTAATTATTTGGTTAAAAAATAATGAATGTTACTTTAACAAATGAATGTTTTGGGTCTCCACTCCACCACGTTTGTTGCCACTGTTTGGTGGATTTGGCGACATAGAAATATGATGTGCTTAAGCAATAAGATTTGGTCTCTAGATCGACTGGTCATCAACATTCAAAGTGTGGTGGAGACTTTCAAAGTTTGTTTCTCTAATAATTTTCAAGGTGATTCATCTGATAGATTCATCAAGTGGAACAATAATAACCTCTTTAGCATCATCCTTAATGTTGATGGTGGTTGCCTAGGCTCTTCGCTTAGAGTAGGGTATGGTGGAGTTTTATGTAATGATGCAGGTTTCTACTTATTAGATTTTTTTGGCTACATTCAAGGTTCATCTGACATTTTACATGTTGAACTATATGTTATTTATCAGAGCCTTCTTGCAAATAAAAAACATGAATATTATTGACCTTGTTTGTTACTTTGATTTTCTTCATTACATCAACCTCATTCAAGGTCCCTCCATGAAGTTTCATGTTTATGCGGTTTTGATTCAAGATATAAAAGAGTTAATAGCGTTGTCAAATGTCAATGTTTATCGTACTCTTCGCGAGGGAAACAAATGTGCAGATTACATGGCAAGTTAAGAGTCTCTTCTAATATTGAGTTCTATTTCATAATTCTCCTCCTAATGATTTGATGCATCTCCTTAAGACTGATGCGGCTGGAACCTTCTTTTCTAGAGAGTAGTTGTTTTTTTTTCTTGTCCTTTTCTTTTATTTTGTTTCTTTTTTGTTTTGATTAGCCTTGTAAAAAAAACAAATGAATGTCTTTTTTTTATTTTGCTAAAACTGCATTGTCTTGTTATTTAGGCACATCGTATGCTGCAAAAAAAATATTAGGGACATTGTTTTGCTTTTTTACAAATATACTTTGAATATGGTATTTAAATACTAAATACAATATATATTTGCCATATCGTAAAAGAGATTAACAAAGATATAATTAAATTGATGTTTTCCAAAAGTATTTGGATGATATTGTAGGGTATCTCTTCCACCTTAACTAGAGATTCTAGATTTAAATCTAACAAGTTACACGCAAATGATATTGGATTTACATTAAAAATTAAAGGTTAAGATGATTCATGTTTTCTAGTTTTTATTTGAGATTTACACACACAAAATGTACTTACTATCAATAGATCTGTTGAAGTTATCATTTTTTTTTCCCTGGTATTATATTTAATAAAAAATTGGCTCGTAGTATAATTTTGTAAAGAGGCGAGAAGAAAGATCAAATTCTTGTTTAGGACACCGATTTTACATATAGGTTCTCTATGTATCAAGTAGGAATGTATACATCCCTTCAAAAAAAAGTAGGAATGTATACATAGTTTTCTCATAGTATTCTTTTTCCCTAGATATAATGGATGATTATGGCTTCAATTTCATAATGTTTAACAACATAATTTCATTATTGTATATATATTGTACTGTGTATACTTGTATAGAAGAATCATAATAATCTTAAGAATAAAAAATCCTCATGTCGCCAATATATGATGTGGGTGTAGCAAGTAGCAACTTTGGAACTGCAGAATGATGGTGGTCATCAATCATCATGAACCTAATTTACCTACTAATATCATTGCACTCTGCCTTGCCATTATGATCATGATCATTTATAGTAAAATTGAATCCCAAAACTGAGACAACTTGAATGTCCACCAACCAATCAGCCTTCATCAATCACCAAATGTTAATACTAGTAGTACAACCTCCTCCTACTATTATAAACAAAAAAGATGATTCAAATATTGGTCACTATATAGCATAAATGGGTAGTATTTTGACACACACATAAAGAGATTTTTTTAATAAGTAGTAAAAGAGACAGTGATAAAAAAATAGTTATTAATATTTGAATTTATCCTCTAAACATTCTTCTACGATCACAATCATAATTATAAACAAAAGTTGATCAATAAAAATGGATTTATTTAGTCTAAAATTTGAATCAAACACACTAACTTTTTTTTTATTTTAGTGTATTTAGTTCAAATTTTGAACAAAATAAATTCATTTTTATTGAACAAGATACACTAATTTTATTTGACATGCTTTTGCATATTGTCTTTGAATTTAGAAATATCAAAATGTAGCCGTGAGTTGTCAAAAATCACGAATAAAATCTCTTAGAGAATACCCACAATAGATCCAAATATAAGCTAGGGGGAAAGTTCATCACTTTATGCAAAACTTCAATTCTTAGTGCATATATTAGTATAATCAATTGTCAAAGCTTACCACAATGAAATTATCAAATGACATGATAGCAGGATTTTATTCAAAGACTTAAATCACAAATCAAATTGAATGGAATTAGTGACAAATATTAATTCTCACCTAATGATGTGTGAAGCTGACCTAACAAAATATGGAAACCACATGGAATAATATATACTCTATATTATAACCGATAACGTATTTTATTTTCTTCCAATCAAAACGAGGAATAGCCACAACGTGTGAATGTGATACATCATACATTATAGATAGAATATAGGCATGTAACACTTAATAATACTACATTTATTTCAAATACCAACAACTATATACTACAAAATTATTATATTTACCGTCATAAATAATTGGAGAAAACATTGAAAGAGAAATAAAGATGGGGTTGTTCTGCATCATCTAATAGGGAACGTAAATTTCACTGATCCATCCTTGTTTGGCTTTTCTCTGCAGTGTGTTCCTCATCATGTCCCTACACTGAACCAGTCCTTTGGCGTGTACGTACATGAACGAATATGAATTCTTGTGCTTCATAATGAAATTTTGAAAAAATAAGGGCTTATATAGATACTGTTACATGAAAAATGTCAGATATATTATCATCTTATTATTAACAGTGACACTTTCTTGTCCCCACCTCTATATCAGCCTGTGTTCACCCTTGATAGATCTCTTTCACCATAATCAATGTCTCATATAGTACTGCTAGCTAAATATATGAGCCAACTATAAATGCCATGGATCGTTAGATTTTATCAAACAAAAATAAATATTTTGGAGTTTGATTGTTGGCTTCTCAATGCGAGTCTATTCTCTCCATTGTCACAAAAACTTAAAAAATAATGTTATGATCTAATTTCAAGTTGAGATCCGCTCCATTTATAAAATAAAATAGAGATTGCCATTAAAAAAGAGACGAACACAACAAATAGGTGGTGGATCAAATTTTATTTTATTTTTGGTACGGGTGGTGGATTCAATTATTAAATGGGTATGAAGTGTTCTGTACTAATCGTTGATAGAAGGGATTTCATTCCTCCATAATTGAGCATGTCACACATAATTGAGTTTATCTCAATACAATTGAGAGATAACCTAGCGTATGAAGTGTTACGTACTAATCGTTGATTAAAGGGATTTTTTATTTTAATTTTTTGAATAAGCTTATATAAGTGTTTTGATGATTCTACTAGAGATGACTTGGGCAGAGAAGAGCACATAAAGCAAAGCTAATTGTATTTATTCACATGTACTTTAAATTTCACAAACTAAATTTATCTAAGGGAGGTGGTAATGAAACACCCCATTTTCCCATCTTGTATAACAAAGCTAACTGTACTTTTTTTATTCTTTAGGGAAAAGCTAATTGTACTTATTCACATGTACTTTAAATTTCACAAACAAAACTTCTCCAAGGGAGGTGGTAATGTAATAACACCCCATTTTCCCATCTTGTATGTTTGTATTCATATTACTATGTCCTTGGTGTCTTGTTTTGAGGTATTTTAGTGTTAGGTATAATGAAATTAGAAGGCTATGATTTTCCAAAAAAAAATAAAATTAAAAGTCTATAAAGACTTAGGAAGGGTGTTGCTTGCTCTATAAGAAAGAAAATTTGAGTTTTGATCAAGGGAATTCGCTAATCAAATTCTTGGTAAGTGAAATTAGTGGATTCACTTGTGGATCTTGTGTGCCACACTTTTCAGGTGCGGTACAAAGGAATGTATGTGTGTCATTGAAGACATATGACTTGTTCCAGTTGACTGGTTTAGGCGGTGGTGACCCACTATGTAATATTGAAGCTCACTAAGCGAGCGTAATTTTGTGAAGTGAAATTAACATTATCATCTATAAATAGGTGGACATTCTGCCCCCATCCCATTTTGATCATCATAAAAGTGTATTTATCTATCTCGCTTTATATTTAACATTGTCGTTGCAATGTCGAAGTTTAAGCATGAGTTATGGTTTTGATCATGAGTTTGGGAGTGGTTCCATTTCCATCACGAGTTAATGTTTACATTTTTTATGTTTGGTGGAACAAATCTTAAAGCTCGGTTAGAGTTTGCATGGTCAATATTTGTACGTGGAGTTGAAGATCAAATGTTCAAATCCTATGAAAAAGAAAACTAACATAATTAATATATTAACATTTGTCATTCAAAAAAATTTATGATATTATGGCAAGTCAATTGCCAAAACATTTGATCAAAGGAGACTATATTTGTATCAAGTTAGCTCAAGATGAATACAGGCGAGGTCTTGATGGTGTAAGTACAATTTGTTTTTACGTTTTCAAGCCAAGATCAGTGTAAAAATCTCAAGAATATAGTTCTAAACTTGCCTATATATAGAGACCACTTGCAAACACTTTATTCATTCAGAAACTAGACGGTGCAAGGTGAACGCATATAGCAAGGTTATCATTAAGGAGGAGGAAGATAGGGTTTCTCCCAACTTTCTCCCTTGAGAGTATGTTTTGTATTTCTTTCTTGTTTAGGTTTATGTTGCCATGAGCAACTAAACTCCCTATGATTAAGCTTCTAATATTAACCTCTATTTATTTGTTGGAATTAATTAATGCAGTCTTTATTCAGTTATAATTTAAGTTCTTATTTAATTTTCAATTTTTTCGATCGTTGTAATTCTTATGGACCTTTAATCACAAATAAGCCATAATTGTATCTATTGCAGAGCTTAGGCAGAAATAAACACCTAGGGATATCATGTATGATCTCTAGGTTTTAATAAAAGGTTGACTTACCTTGCTTTAATTCAAACAAAAACTGTAATTGAGAATTGCTTATTTATCTTAAAATTTAGGGTTTGTGAGTATGATGTTAGATTTATGATTCATCATTAGAGAATTTACTTAGTACCTCTCTAGTTAAGCATATTTACAAATAAGTAAATTTACAAATCAATCACGGTTTCATAATCGACACATCGTTTATCAAGCGCTTAATCAAAATTGGTATTGAATATTGCATTAATCCAACAAAGAAGACAAAGGGGATTCGAAGAATCCTAATCATCGTCTAACCTCTGAAACAAACCTTTTACTTTTTTGAAAACAACTACTACTCGCATTGACAAATCAAAAGCACAAACCCTTAAACCCCTTTAATGTTGTCTTAAATTAAATAGGTATAGCAAAATGTTCCGTTGACGATAATCCATGTGGAAACAATAACTTACTACTTCATTACTTGTTATGGTTTGTTTTATGCACTTACCAAATTTGTGATTAAAAATGCAAAAGACATTTGTTTGCCTAACCAACTTTGGAGCGACATTGAAGATGATGTGAACTAATAGTTAAACAATATGCGATAAGGATCACAATTTCACTTAATACTTACCAAAAAAAATTAAAGGAAGAAATTGATCATTCTACATGCTAAGTTAGTTATAAATGCATATAGCAACCATTCAAGGGTGAGTAATACCTCAAATTCGTCCTTGAATTTTCACCAATCAGCCAAATTCGTCCTTGAATTTTGCAAAATATCTATTTAGTCCCCAAATTTACAAAATGTCAATCAAATCAGTCCCTCCGCTAAGTTGGTCTGTTAACGGAGGTGACGTGTATCGTTAACATCTTACAAGGCTTACCATGTCAGAGGTCACGCAAGCAGGAACCAAATTGATTGATTTACAGAAAATTGTCAAGGACCAAATTGATTGATTTTCAGAAAATTGTCAAGGACCAAATTGATTGATTTTTAGAAAATTGCAAAATTCCCAACGACTCTTTCTCCTCTTTCTCATTAACGGCTCTTTCTTTCCCAAATATATAAATTTGGAACCCTAATATTATAATTTGTCACCTATAGTTCAAAATCCCCAAAATTTCTTCCGTGAATTGATGCCAAAGTTCTTCCCCAATTAAAAAAAACTTAAAACCCTAATTTTTTTTTATTCAATTCGAAATTCAAATATCAGTGGTCATTGTTGAAGATTTGGTGTTTAGAAATGATGGGTGGTGGGCGTATGGGCAAAAACAGCTACAACAGCCGGTCTTCATCTTCAAGCTCTATGTACAATAATGATGTGAGAGAGCTTCAATGTTAGTGTCCTAGAATTTGTGTTGTAAGAAAAGCCAACACTGTCAATAACCTATGAAGGCCTTTCTATGTTTGCCCTCTGTCAAAGGCTTGTTTAACAATGGTTATGTGATGTGTGAATGGTTTGTTTAAATAGTACTGATTTTGTCTTTTGATTGTATAGGAAGATGGTGAAAACTGTAAAAAAAATTGTGTGGGTTGATGAAGTTGAAGAACTAGGTTACTTTAAAAACAATGGTGCTGGTCATGAAAGAAATGCAAGGTTGATGGAAAAGCCAAATGATAGTGTCAGAGAAGAGGTTTGGAGGGCAAGGTTAATGGATAAAGTTTATTGTGTAGGAAGTGAGCTTAGGTTGATTAAGATATTGATAGGAGTGATTTGTTTGATTGAGTTGTTTAAAATGTTATTGTATTGTGCCAAGTTTGTGTAATGTTGTAATGAAAAAAGGTTGTCAATGAATGAATCCAACCCTTCTGTCAAAAAATTTCAATCAAATTGGTCCTTCTATTGTATGACTATCCATTATATCGATCCCCAAATTAGTGAAAATACCATCAAATAAGTTCTTGAATTTTCACAACATAAATCACTGTGATCCTTGGTGCATACATTTGTTGAACAAAGTAAAAAGTAAAAGACAGACACTTTGATTGTAAAAAGACAGACATTTGCATACCATCATAAGTCATACATTTG
>Ga0099826_10001088_pt1 | contig 15446 bp, 6 predicted proteins | sample Mtrugardesep15_FD_76830 | JGI IMG/M metagenome (GOLD analysis project Ga0099826, IMG submission 76830) | Root nodule microbial communities of legume samples collected from California, USA - M. trunc garden sep15 | ecosystem: Host-associated > Plants > Roots > Nodule | place: USA: California... | reverse complement strand
TGTATGGAGAAGATTTGGCTATCCAATTGTTTGAAATTTCAATTAGAGAGATCGTTGAGGAAATATGTCTTTGTACCAAAATGTCATCTTAAGTGTTCAATTTTTCAAGTGGTTGAGGATATAAAGACGCCAATAACATTTGAAAGAATGAGAAATTTTAATACAAAGAATCAATTGGATATCAATGTCATTACAGGAAAGAAAAGAGAAATTAAGAATTTATTAAAGTGACAAATAAATCCAGGTACAATATTACTCATTTATTAAAATAATGTTTCTAGAAGAGATTAGACCTTTCGTCCAAATAGAAAAGATATATATAATTCAACCAAATACATAGCTCAACTCATTTATTTTACGAGTTAATTATCAAATTAAATCTCGAACTAGAGTTGGTTTCGTTCATTGTTTAGATAATATATCCCATTATAAAACTTAATTCCTTCAATAGTTCAACTGTAATCGTTAACCAAGAAAGCATAAGACGTGGAAACCCACTAATGGCAATATATACGGCATTATTTAGCCGATTTTTTTTTTCATTCTATTTTAATTGTTAACGAATTTTCTTCTTTCTAATGCTATTATAACTGGACCATTTAAGAAACAGTGTGTTGAGCTTCCGACATAGCTCAAAATGTGCTTCAAAGTAAACTTTATCCTCATAATTTCTTGATGCTGCTCAATTTGATTAAACTGGAAAAAATGATATGCTCTCAACACAGGATAGGACCACCCTCACTCTTTGTTCAACTGAAACGATCTAGTTACTTCCCACACAAGTTGTACAATGTTTCAAGGATAAAAGACGAAGCATGATTGATTCGCAGGCTCCAACTTGTAATAGAAGCAAATACAATCTTCAACATCAGTGATACTCAAATATCATAAGGAATTCAGTGAATCTAGACAATAAGTAAATGATTTAATTGAACATCACAAAGTTTGAACAGTCATATCCTTATTAATAACTCAATCACGCTCGCTGATGGCAGTCAAGTGCTCGTCGATTTCCTCGGTGGACAAAACTCTAAATTCTGGCTTGTCCTTTTGCACCACTCCAACCTAGAAAATGCAAAATACAACCATTTACATTCAAACATGATGAAAAACACTTGTTGGATGGCAATAACCACAAATTTTAATCATTCCTAACTTTCGAACGAAATTTCAATACATTTACAACGTTTAGAACAAAAATTTCAATACGCTAATATATGCCACAGCAAGTATGTAACTTTAAAATCACTAAAGAATTTTGTTACAAAACAGCTAACATTACAATACATTGCAAAAGATTTGGTTACCCTTAACCAGATCAACATCCAAATAATTGCTATTTTTTGAAGCCCAGCCCATTTAATAAAATAACCAAACCAACACCAAGTGAAATTTGGTTTAGCACCAGTTTCACAAAACCGCACACAACAAACTGGATAGGAACTGGTTATAAACTGGTTACAAACTGTTTCATCAAAATAAACCGGTTTGACTCAAATGGTTTTTGAAGACCAAACCTATTATTTGGTTTGTTCATTTAGGTTTGGTTAACCAAACCATGCACACCCCTACCAGCATTTATTATTAATCATCTACAAAACATATGCACTGTCATCAACAACATGGTACCCATGCAGGTAGAGAAACTACATGGCTATCATTAAGTGAGAAAGAAAGAGTAGCTTGTGAATAATCTGCAATTGAATACAATAAATGACGCGGCACTTAAGGGACTAAATAAGAATGAAATCCTAAATAATTAAAATAGAGAGTTAATTTACCAAATTTCAATTAACATGGTGTCACAGAGGTATTTGAGCATTTAAAAATGAAATTATACCTCAATCTCAGTGGCCTTAAAATCCTCTTGAAGAACTGATTGCAAGGCAGCAATAGCAGTCTGAATTAAAAAAATCAAGGTCATAGAATTAGAACTTTAAAGCATGATCATGTAACCGTTTGACAAAATTGATAAGCAATAATTATTTATTTGTTATTTTATTAGTGACTCCCACCCCTACTTTTCTTACCCCCAAACTACCACATTATCACAGCCAATCTTCAGTACCAACATGGCACATACATTCAATACAGTCTAATATTATAATAATAAAGGTCTTAAAGAGTGCCCCGGGGGCACTCGTTAACATTTCCCTAATAATAATAATAATAGCATAATAAAATACTTATTAAGGAACATTTTAAAATAGTTGCCAAAAAAAGAGGGAAAATAAGAGCCAAAAACATTCATTGTTTATGCTCAATAGATGAAAAAAAATATTCAAAATATTGAAATATATCCTCCTTAAAAACAAAAAAGTTCCCAAGGACAACTGAGAACATGGTAGTCTCCTTTCCTACCAAAAAAACCAGCTAAGACTAAAAGACTGATAATGCAAAGAAGATCAAGAGGGGAAAAAAATAAGAAGCAAGAATGTTACCTGAACTGTCTCATCATACGTAAATGAAGGGTCGTTCTTCATCTTCTTTTCCAAGAAATTAATTGCCTCTTGATCCTTCGATCCAGCACTTGTGGCCTGAGTACATCATAATAAAATCTTAGAAAACAGACATTTGATTTCTGTCAACAGGTGCATATAATTGCGAAAAACAGATCCTGATCACATCAAGTGATGATGAAACAAGAAACGGTGTTCCTTACTTTCAAAGCATTTGAGGTTCAAATTCAATGCACGTCACTATATATAGGTGAATCCAGGTAGAAAGATCAATTAAGCCCTACTAGTTACCCACATGTGACTCTAATATAAGCTGTAAGCTATTTTAATATTTTACTGTGGAGCTTACTGAAATTAGTTGAAACCAGCTTAAGAACGTGTAATAAGCTATTTTTACGCGCTCTCTTGAATACTCATGCAAATTCTTATGACAGAGATAAGCACAAATAAGTTTTAAATAAGCTGTTCCAAACACATCATATATGTATGGCTTAGAGTAAGTGATAGAAAGAGGGTGTTTGGAACTTCAGTCATTCGCATCAATGGTTGAGATTGAGATGTCATATTTCAATCTCTAAAGTAAGAAATTAACTTTTAAAAGTAAATAAAAGAAATCATAATTTTTATATAATTTAAATTATTGAGAGCAAGAAATGATCGTATGCACAGAAGAAAAATTCAACATTAATCAAAGTAAGAAATGATCTCATATGTACCTTGTGACCAAAGTAATGCCCGGCAGGGTCACATTTGTAAAGTTGAGGCCCATTTTCGTCATCAATTCCCAAGACCATAGCAACTTTGCAGCACAATAATTTCAAAATCATAGAAAAAGAAAACGGTATCAATAATGACTGTAAATATTTGAATTATAAAACAACATACAAGACATTATATAATCATTCGTCAGAGATTGTAGTGAAAAGGCTAGGAAAAATTTACCTACTCCCAGTGGTCTCATATAAGCATGTTGAGTATAGACTTGTGATTTGTCTGCAATCCTGTTCGTGTAAAAGAATACACAAGTCGGATACAAAGAATGTTATCAACAGATTGTAAAAACTTACATGTAGAGTCAAACAATGTGGTTGCTGACAAAGGAAAAAATTACAGTCAGAGCCAACAGATGTATTATAATAATGTTATTGCAATCTAAGAGCATATGGGATTTGAAAAAAAATAAAAGAATTACATGCAGTGGCAGTAGCCAAGAAGCACATTCATGGTGCCCGATTGTAGGAAATATGTCCTCCTAATTAGGGGAATGCTGGTTTCAAGGGCACATTATTTTAATCATTCATACAAAAAGGCATCTTAGATTGCTTAAGATTCTTGGGAAATTTGGAATTGCTCCCCTTCTCAACACAACATAAAATTAAGAGTAATGATATTTGAACATCAAAATTTTGACAACTTATACGACAACTTATAAAATCATACTAAAAACAACTCATGAGAGTTTTATAATATTTCTTCTTTCTCTCTCTTAACCAAATTAACACTTGATTTTATAAGTTGTCAAATAAGTTGACATAATTTGGATGTTCAAATATCATTGCTCTAAAATTAAATTGTCATGTTTACTTTTAAATAAAATTTTCATTGCTGATCAGGATCCCTGTCAGAAGTCGGAACATCTTTTGAGTAAGAAACGGCACGATGTTTTCTAAATCACAATATGCTAACAAGTAACAACGGCTGTTTGGAAGGAAAAGTAACAATAATCTATGCATGTGTTGTTTTAATATGGAAGAAAAGGTAACAATAATATATGCATGTGTTGTTTTAATACATTGAATGCTGAAAGAATTACCATTTAGCCAACACATCCACAGGCATCTCATATCCAAATTTATGGCGAAACTCAGCTGCTTCATTTCTTGCTTGTTGAACCAGTGTCCTAGCATCAGCTGGAAAGAAGAATTCCAACAGGATAATGTGAAGGTAAACTTGGGATGTTAAGATATTTTTGTTCAAATATATTTCTAAACAAAATATTCATTTTTCTAGTTGAATCTAAATATCGTATCATATATCATAGTTCAACTTATGGAAAAATAATATTGCCATTATCTATACTCTATACTTAGTCTGTAATCATATATCTAGTTGGACATAGGCAGCATGCACAACTATGATAGTAAAAAATAGATGGGTGCAGTTAAACCTGAGGTTTGGCTTCAGAAATGATCTTAAATACCCCAATCAAGGACAACATTAAGCAATTCTAATAAGAGAAATGCTAGCAACACACATTCTAACACACTTTTCAACACACTCTCTTTGATTGGTTAAATTCTACATGGGACCCACCAAATTTATATGGGACCCACATGATTTGGTGGGACCCATGTAAATTTTAACCAACCAAAGGGTGTGTGTTAGAATATGTGTTGCTAGCATTCCTCTTCTAATAATAATCATCATTGCATTCTTATTTCCCCCTAATTAAGAAGCCGTTTCGGATGATATCAGGTTTTTCAAATCCTAATTTATATTTTACTAGATGCAATAGAGTGGATACACTGTCAGATACATGCTGCCTGCATCAACTTTAACAGGAAACAGATCTATATTTTTTACTGAAAATGTATGAAATAAATTTACACATCTACAACAAAAATGATGGAGATGCAATGAAAAACATACCTGTCATGCCAGTTGCCAGTAAACCAAGGTACTTTGTGATGGGAAAGAGATGCGTTACACTTGTCTGATCCAAGAGCTTGTCCTGCAATGAATATTTCAACTTAAGCAGTCAGCACAAATATTCCTGCAAGCAAAATAAAGTCTAACAGAAAACTTCCTGTACTCACCGGAACCTTTTTCTGAGTAACGACGCAAACAGAATCGTTTCCTCGGACACCAATTGAGGTTATCCCTGCGGCCTTAACAGCCTTGAAAGCATACTCTGTTAACACATTGAAAAATTCACAACTCAACCTACCAAACTAGTCAACTCAATTCAAAACAAGTGAAACAACACACAACAGGAAATTTTTGAGTCTAAGATGATCAAGCCCCGTTACAATGTTGTTTAAATCTTTGGTTTGTGATAACAAATTCAAGTGGCATACCCAATTTTAGATCGATGTTAGCAAATCCAACTTCCATGCAATGCAATGTAAACCAAAAAGTGTGAATAAATCAATATATAATTTTTTTAAAAACAATTGCCAACCTAGGTCAACGGTCCTTTTTTTTGGGTAGAAACATGAGGGTGAGCGAATTTGATATCTACTACACCGTAATATCAATTTAAATAGTCACAATTACAAAAAATAAATATATGAAAAAGAAAAGATTAAACGTAAGAATAAAAACTAAATATACTTTCTTTCCACAGTCAAAATTAAAACAAAATGGGCCATTCCAGTACATTAAAGATCTGAGCCACATTTCACCAATTAAAACATCACATTGTAAAACGTTTCACTAAAACAAAAATGATTGGTTACTAATACAATTTTACGTACCCACTTGAAAGAGACGCCCTTCGGGGGAGAAAATAGTAATGTGACGATCATATCCACCTCCACTTCCTCGACTCATGTTTCTATATTACTTTCTCCTTGGGATAAGAAAAGAGACTGAAGCAATTGATTTTTATCTTCTTAAAGTGTTGGAATCAGATTCCTGCCAAAGAAAAGGAGAATAGGGTGCTGCAGTTAAAGAATAGAAAATACAAAATAATTGAGAGAGAAAAAAACAGAAAAATAAGCTAAGAATATAATAACTATAGATTAGACTGTCCTAAATGATAACTTTTCCACCACTAAGAATTTAAAGCTTCTGGATACTAAGGAATTTCACTTTGATGGTTCCAATAACTATGCATTGAGACAACCAACAAACAGTTCCCATGATACGAATTTTATCAGCCTGTTTACTGTCTATGATTGCTAGCTGCTATTGCTGATACGGTGCCTATTTGTATCTTGTCCCATATTCCAAATTTCTAGGAGCGATACACAACAATATGATAAAAATTTGTTTTTCAATATCATGCAATTATATTCAAATTGGTTTCTACAAAGGTGCAATCCTAAGTGATGTTTTGTTCAATAGGAAGCCGGAAATCCGAAAATGATATCAACAAAACCTCTTGACACAGTTTGACTGCGCAACTAATATTGAATTATAAAAAATGATATGAGTGAAACAATCTGAAGTGTTGAGAAGAAGAATAGTCTTTAGGGCTTGTAAAGATTGACTTATTTGAACTTATCTACTAACATGAGCCCTCGTGAGACTGTTTGTAAGAGCTTGATGAACTAGCTTATGAAATGAAAACAACTAATAACTTATACAAAAACATTTAGAATTTATTTTAAATCTTGTTATAAAAATAGTCAGGGCATGTTTGGATAAACAACTAATTTGCAGCTTATACCATAAGTTCTCCTAAACATAAGTTGTGAATATCATAGGTTCTAAAGAAAAATATAAAATAAAGTTAAATTGTTTAGGTATAAGCTATAAGTTGTTTTCATAAGCTATCTTGGAGAATTAGGGATTTATGAAATTAAGTTGAAAATAGCTTATGAACAGTGTCAGAAGTTGTTTTTATAAGTTCTCCCAAACAGTCTAGATAAGCTCAAATAATTAAGCACTTATACTACAAGCGTTTATGTTATAAGTGATTAATTAAGCTGTTTATCCAAACACGACCTAATTAAAAGCACCAAACCATGAAATTTCCTAATTGAACAAACGAAACATGCAACAAACAAGTATCGGAATATTGCAACAATAAAAAGATTGATCCTTTCTATATTCCCGTGCAGCGGTTAAAATAGCTTAGGGCACATTTGAATCGTAAAAGCTTATGAAACATTTAGCATAATTTAAATTCGAGAAAGGACACGAAACAGATCTACGACACCGTGATCTTCTTATTACTCAGATTCAAAAAAGACATTCATGGATAGATCTCTGATGTCAATCGCACCGCTTTGTAGGGGCGGATACGGCAGCCAGCTATGAATATGCATCATCGCGCGCCGCCGTATCGGAAAATTCCGATCAGAAAAAGAGAGAAGGGGAAACAAACCTGGTGATGGTGATGGTGATGATGATGATGACTTTCTCGCAACTCCAACACCCAGCTACTGAGCTTTGTTGTTATAGGGTTTTACTGGGTTAAAACACGCGATTTTTGGTTTTGGAATTAATTCCATTTTTATTATTATAATTAATAAATGTACTGAAAAAAAATACAAATATTTTATATAAAAATATGTAAGTCGTTGATTTCTGCATATACAAAGATATGTCTTAATATTTATTATTATTTGTTTACACCTACAAATAATTATCATATTAATCAACATTGCCAGAGAGACAATTGATGTTTAGATAAGTGACCTTCCAACTGATAGAAGCTTAGGTAAAGGCCACGACAACCGAATAGTGGATACATGATTCTTTCGTAATTGGTTAAGAATGTGAATCCGGATGATCTCAAACTAAGTTAGACCTTAGTAGGAGTAGACAATTAGAGTTAAAGCTCAAGCTCGTTATTTATAGCGCCATTAAAAGCGAGGAATGATGGGCAAGGAAGCGCGTTTGTGAAAAAATTATGCACTTAAAACCTTGTCAGCATACCATAATTGAAAGATAAGTTGGCGATCGAGTGTGGGGTGTCATGAATCATTCGACAAGACATTGTAAGTCAAGTTGCTTTGGCTAGTAGAATGGATTAACTTATAAATACTACTTGTTTTGTACATTGTAAGGATAATAAAATCTTTGTGAGTTTGCATTTACCTTACCTTTTCATGTATTTGGTAGTCTGGTATTATAAACTCAACTAACCATGTTTAACGGTCCACTAAAGCAGTTAAGGAACCCAGAACCGAGGAACAAAAATTTCTTCTTTAGTTTTAATTATTAAAAAAATGAATAATAGTTGATGACATCAACCGATACCTCAGCTAAATCCTCGCTCCATCAAAACCAACGAATATCATAATATCTGTTTAGCATACATAAACACAAATATGAAGCAAAACAAATATCATTTTTACTAAAGACAGTGAACATTCATTATTATCCCCCGTTGGTAGTAGTAATAATAAAATTAATAATTTAAGAGGAGTGAAAATACTTACAAATTTATTTTAAAATATATTTTTTTTAAATACGAAAGTAAATTAAAAAAATTAACTTTTAATTTTTTTTTATGGGATTAACTTTTTAAATATTAAAATTAATCAATTATGTATATATATTTTTGATTAAAGAAACTTATGTTTAAATAAAAAATCACTGAAAAAATAGTTTTACGTTACTTGCCTTTTATTATGACTGGTAAATTATTGGTCTCCATGAGCATAATTTAGTTGACCGAGACATACATGCATTATTATATGTAGGGGTTGTGGTTCGAACATCGACACCCTTACTTATTCACCTTGAAAAAGGTAATTTAGTCACTAAACTACTTAATAACAAATCACTAAATTATTGAATATGACGCGACAAAAAATAATTATTGAATGAGTAAATACCCAAATTCGTCCTTGAATTTGCAAGGACCAGCCAAATTCGTCCCTCAATTTTTCGAAATATCAAATTAGTTCTTGAATTTAACAGACATCCATCAGATTAATCCCTCCGTTAGTAAGGCTGACGTGTCGTCTTGTATGCTGTGTTCTGATGTCCCCATGTCATCCAGTCAGCCACGTGTACAAGGACCAACTAGATGGAAACGTTTCAAATTTCAGTTTTAACTTTTCACTTTCATTTTTTTTATGTTTTTCAACTTTTACCCCTCTTTTAAGGATCAATTTGATAGTAACTGTAATAATTTAGGGACCAATTTGATTGAAAATTTTAGAAATCTAGGGCATGATTTTATCGATTTTATTGCAAGGAGTGAGTACAAGGAGGTGTGGCATCAGTTATTTCAACTGAGAAGTCTACACAAACACTGGTGAGAGGTCTTGCTCTATCACATCCAACTGTTCCTGGAGTTATTAGAATGTCATATCCAAGTTATGGGACATCCGATTATACTAAACCCTAATTCATGGGATATATTTGTAGTGTAATGACTAAAATACGACTTATTTGATGGAATGTATGACTTATGACTTGTTAATGCCCCATAGTTGGCTTACTCTTTGCCTATGTAATGTTCTTGCACTTGTAGTGCAATGACTGAATTACGACTTATTTGATGGTATAATCAAGGATCAAACTGCGTCTCTTTACTTTTTTACTTTGTTCTGCACATATATGCATCGATGATCACATTAACATCTGTTTAAATAATTCAAGGACTTATTTTATGGTATTTTTATATAATATAGCGATCGATTTGATATTTAGACAAATAATTTAAGGACTAATTTGATGGAGATATTTCGACAGAAAATTTGCATTCATTCATCTTCAACCTCTTTTCATTACAATACACAAACCTAGTAGAATACAATATCATGTTAAGGCCTTCCTGGATTTTTGACAGTGTTGACTTTTCTTACAACACATATTATAGGACACCAACATTCAAGTACTCTGACATCACCATTAAACATAGAGCTCGAAGATGAAGATCGGCTATTATAGCTGCTTTTGCCCATACGTCCACCACCCATCATTTCTGAACACCAAAGCTTGAACAATTTTTGGATTTCAAATTCAATAAAAAAATTAGGTTTTGAAGTTTTTTGAATCGAGGAAGAACGTTGTTATCAATTAATGGAAGAAATTTTTGGGATTTCGAACTCTAGGTGACAAATTATAAAATTAGGGTTTCAATTTTATAGATTTGGGGAAGAAATAAGTCTTATGAGAGGTTAACGGTACACGTCATATCCGTTAACAAACAAACTCAACAGATTTAATTGACATTTGATAAATTCATGGATGAAATAAACATTTAAAAAATTTGAAGACAAATCTGGCTTGTCCTTATAAATTCAAATCGGTATTTACTAATTATTGAATATCAATTTTTTAATCCGACCACTGTTAATCCAACACAACCCCAAAACTCAACTCTTGAAGAGTAGTAGCAACTCCTTCGTTCGGGCGATAGAATACTCTGAGACTAATTGCGGCAGTTTCGTCCATCAACAACCACAGTTCCACCGTCCCTTTTTTGTATTCTCCAAAAACACCTTCTTGATTTCCTTCACTCATTTTTCTAAAACCTAAAACCACAATTCTCAATTCCCTTTTCCCATTATCTTCCACACATCCTTCCTACCATGTCAAACAGAAACCGCGGCCACCCTCATCCACCACCCCTACGCGCCGCCATATCACCACCACTCCACGATCCCATCTTCGCCATGCGAGGCGGTGGTGGCCATCCACCCCACCCGTCTCTCCTAGACGATTTCCGCGAATCTCAACTAGGGTTAGGCCACCGTCTTCCCCACCTCCACCCTGCGGCCGTCATCGAAGAACGTCTCGCCGTACAACACGGCGAGATTCAAGGCCTATTAGGTGATAACCAGAGATTCGCTGCCACACACGTGGCGTTAAAGCAAGAACTCGAAGCTGCTCAACACGAATTACAGCGAATGGCGCATTATAAGGAGTCACTTAGGGCGGATACGGAGGTTAGGATGAGGGAATTGTACGAGAAGGCGGGTGCCTTGGAAGCCGAGCTTCGCAGCACCGAGGTAGCTAAGGCGGAGTTGCATCAGATTCGTGGTGATGTTAAGGAGCTTAGTGCTGTTAGGCAGGATTTGTCCGGTCAAGTTCAGGCAATGTCGCAGGATTTGAGTAGGATGACTGCTGATTTGAAACGGATGCCGGCTTTAATGGCTGATGTTGATGCTATGAAACAAGAATTGCAACGTGCGAGGTAGTACTAGTATTCGAATTTAGAAACCAATGTTTTAAATTGTGGTTTTGCGTTATTGTAGTTATGCTGCGACACTTGATATTGCGAAGAATTGCACATGAATATGACATTGTGATTTAGAAAAAATCTTGATATTGTGATTTCAATCCAAAAAAATATTGACATTCTGTTGCAATTTAAATATTGACATTGTGACTGCAATTTATATATGCTGCATACAAATATGATTGTTTTTTTGAATTATGTCACTGGACATTGATTTGTGGAATGATTATGAAGACTGAATCCTAGATATGGAAATTAACAATATATTTACATGAGTTGCAATTCTATAATCAATAATGGAGAAAACCTTCTCACAACCATAAGGTGATAGTTATATGGATCAAGTGATACTTTCATATGATGTTCTAGTCCTATTATAAATTATGTGAGATGACAGATCATTTAAGTCTAAATCAATTTAATGATTTGTCGTATAGCGTGTAAAGGCCTGTACTATGTATATATTTGTGATTTTAAATTATGTTTTGAATGTTAGGTGTGTAGGTCAGGTGAGACCCAATATATTATATATCTTAACACTACTCTTATTTTTTGTTGCCTCTTTTCCTTTAGAGCTGCTATTGAATATGAGAAGAAAGGATTCACGGAAAACTATGAACATGGTCAAGTGATGGAAAAGAAGTTAGTTGCCATGGCTAGGGAGATGGAGAAGCTTCGTGCAGAGATTGCTAATGCAGAGAAAAGAGCACGTGCTACCGCTGCCGTCACCACTGCTGGGAATCCAGGTATACAATTGCGCATGTTTGTACTTATATTTGCCTTGTGGAATTTCTGCTGGTTAATTGACTTAATCTTGCTTCTTTCCCTTAAAATTAATAATTTAGTCTAATAATGTTCTAACTCTATTTTCTGTTCTTTGCTTTGATTTCATCTGTAGGTCAAGGGTATAATCCAAATTATGGTAATGCTGAGACTGGATATGCTGGAAATCCTTACCCTGCCTATTATGGCATGAATCAGGTAACATAATATTTAGTATATTTCAAATGTATCTTCTCGAGCATAGATGACCTTATAATATGCATTTGATCTGACTGAGTTGAGAATCTAAAGGGACATGCCATAATCATAGGATTACTATTACTTTTCATTTCTCAATTAAATCACTTCCATTTAGGTTTCTTAGAAAATCTTTGGATTGTTCAGTTCTTTGGCTGAATTGGGAAGTTCGGTCAAGCTATGTATTAGGAAAACCTTTAATGGAGTAAAGATGACAAATAATATTCATATAATTTAGTAATGGAGTAGGTAACTTGGATTGAGGTTAATTTCTTGATAGTTAGTGGGTTGCCTACAATGTCCATTTGATATCCACCGGTGATTCTGCTTCGAAGTCATTTAACGAGTAATTAATTCAATTGTGGATACCAATCATTGCTACTGTACTATGTGGCAGGACCACACATGTCATTGATAGTATGTATAAATACAAATTTCATGGTCACAGAAGGTTGTACATGCATATGTGAAGATCTTCTCTATTGGTTGCGTTTGCATGTTATTTTGTTCCCTATCTGGTCAGTAAGTATATTGCCCGAGTGTCATTTGAATTGAAGCTGCCTCCCAAGCTTCAATTAATCCGGTTTTTCTTGTGTAACAACATAAGGCGTAAGGTCATCTTCATCGAGGTGCTTGCTGGTTAAGCACCATCCATCATTGCCAATTTATTAAAGCACCAGTGTCATTCTAGATAAGACCTAACAAGAACCAGTGTTTTATTTAAGCACTTATCTGAAGATATGAGATACAATGATAAAATAAAGTTAAAATATCGATGAATTGGAAGATGTGGGGTCATAATGAAGCCTATCTGGGGTCATAATGAAGGTGCTAGGTTGAAGAGATGAGTTGCTTAAGTTGCAGGGGTTGGGTTGGAGATACTCCAAAGGGCCCATTAGGTTGAAACTGAACCTTACAAGCAGAGTCAAGTTTCTTATTCCCAGCCAATTTTTTTGGCAACACGCTCTATTATCCGATTGTGAAGCAAGTAGACTGTAGAGCAAGTATTGATCTAGTGGCAGAACAGAACAGACATCGAGAGGTAGGAACATAGTTTGTTTAATACCATCAAAGGTTAATTCCCAGGTTTCAACATTGAGGACAACGCTGATAACTAAGAAGAGGATATTGCTAGGCATGGGCCTGAGCCTAATAGAAGGGAAAGGTCTGATGTGTTCTCCAGGAGGAATAATTGTAATTCAGTAATTAAACTCAGTTACAAACTGTAACAGCTAGTTTTATCGTGTGAAATTAAGGGGTGTTTGATTAATTACAAACTGTAACAACTGGTTTTATTATGGTATTAATTAAGAGGTTCTAATTTTAAATTAGACATACAGCTGATACTAAGGCTAATAGGTGATAGGTAAGGGGATTTTGGATTAGGAAAGGAGGCATTGACAATTTTCTAAGAAACTGAGTTGTTCAGTTGTGAACAGTGGTCTTATGTAAAGAGGATTTTCCCTCTTGTTATTTTCATTGATTATAATCTTTCTTTCATTGGGTTCCTCTAAGAAACCTGCTATTTTTTACCGGGTTTTCCTCTTAACATCAATATTGTAGTATTTATGTTTGATCTGGAGCTTTTTTCTGTATATGAAAGCTTTGTGCAAGATTCAGATGGTCAAATTTGGTAGGTTGTTATTAGGTCCCTTGCCCGACTTCCACCTGTTCTAATGTTGTCCTTTTGTCGCCATGGCGGTATGGCATGGTGGATTTTGTGCCAGCCCATAGGTCACAACCCTGTGCTCATACAGTGAATTTTTGGCTGGCATCCATAGTCCACCATTGATATCTAACATCCAGAATGCCATGTTTGATCTTTGAAACTATTAGGACCCCATAAATTAGATTTAATAGAAAGAACACTTTTATCAATAAAATAGGAAAGAATAGGAGAGAAAACAATCCTCCAAGGGTTTCCACTTCTGCAATAGAGTCATTATTCACTAAAAGTTAAAATCCTCAATGAATGATCTCTATCCCTTTTTCTTCTATCTGTACAAATATTCCTCTTACTAACTAACTAACTAACTAACTTACTTCTCTAACAACTCTTGACTATTCGGATTCTCCTTTATTCTATCCTAGCGGTACACCCCCCCTCAAAAACAACCTTGTTCTCAGGGTTGCAATCTACTAATTTTCATTATGTTTAATAGCTGTAGAAAAAAAGAAAAAAAAAACTCTTTCCCCCAGGATCCCACTGTTGCAAGCTTGATAAGCCAGCTTCAAGCGAGGGGTAAAAACTTCTTTCTAGGTCAAATTGATCGACACTTTCCTGAATAACGATGTGGTTAGAAAATAAAGGAAAACAAGTATTTTTCGCTTCATCTTCACCTTTGACTTTCTCCTCAATCACCTCTACTCCCTCTTTATCCTTCATTATTGTCCCTTGACAGCGTTCTTGTTTTGTATCTTGATTTTCCAACACCATTCTCCAATCTGCTGCTTGCTTCATTTCTTGTTTTTGCAGCACCCAACCCCATGGGCGACTCCCATCTCTACTTGGCATAAGTTTCTTGTTGATTGCTAATTCCCCCTTGTGACCCAGAACGTGACCATCACAATCTCCATCCTTTGTTAAGTCTTGCCTCTACTCACTCTTCGCCATCAACTGATGATTCTTGATCTCTAAATTTTGATTTTATCCCATGTCTTCTTGCTCTCAAGAATCCATTATTTTATCATCATCCGTTGAAATTTCTTCATCAAGAGCTCCAAATCTTCTCATCATAGACATGGAAAATGACTCCCAAACTAGATCTTCATTCTCTTGATTCCAAGAACAAAACCAAAACATTGTCGCATCATTCATGCTCATGAACGCCCATTGAACTTACGGAATCCATGAATTTCTTGCACCTCAAATTTTTTTCTTCTGCCTTTGCAATCCTCCCAATGTGGTCTATTCACATAAGTGTTGGCAGCTTCACCATATGCGCTTCATCTCAAGCAACGCTGACACTCCTCGAAGCCCGACAGGTCGGACCATTTTTCTTAGGACCCCAGAAATTAATATTAATTGAAAGAACACTTTTATTAAAAAAATATATTAAAGAATAGGAGAGAAAACTCTCCTCCAAGGGTTTCCCCTT